>ERZ779621.518-NODE-518-length-15662-cov-14.261549_pt1 | contig 15662 bp, 13 predicted proteins | sample MGYA00514215_ERZ779621 | MGnify/ENA primary metagenome ERZ779621 (study PRJEB29562, sample SAMEA4376715) | mouse gut metagenome | isolation source: Cecum | study: EMG produced TPA metagenomics assembly of the A DSS colitis mouse model was used to assess the...
GGGAACCAGCAGCCCCATGATCTTTGTGTCAAACAGATCCCTGTAAACAATGCTGTCACCAGGTATCAACCCTTTCTCCACCGCACAGTCGAGCATCTGTTTCAAAAGTCCCTCCAGATCAAACTCCGCAGGATTGGCAATCTCTGCCGGATTCTGCGGCTCCTCATACTCATCCAGTCCAAACAGCTCCATAAGTGTGTTCGTTGTGTAGATTCTGTCAGATTCATCGAGCAGTCCCGCTGCAATACCATAATTTACAAGTGTAAAAATGTTCTCTGTGATCATTGTGATACCCCCTTTTTATTTCGGTTGATAATCCCTGATAACTTCCAACGCCGGAAGCGCATTTCCATCATAGTCAAACAATGCCTGATTTGCCCACTCGTTTCCTCCCGGTCCTGACTCCTTGATATATGCGAGTGCCTCATCTGTCGCCCAGCCGCTCCCCTCAACCGGAAGCCACCCTGCCTCCCAGTAGAAAAAGCCTCTGCCCTTATTCTCCGGAACTTTCTCAAGTACCTCAAAAAATGCTTTCATAAAATCGCACTGCCCCTCTTTGGTCATCGGGAATGGTACTTTTTCGCACAGCGCAGGTCTTGTCGCCATACCTTTTCTGTTCTCCGGCGCCAGTTTTTCATAATCAATGTAATCCTCTGTGGTATGCCCCATCGAAACCTCCGCGATGACAAGCTCCTTTCCGTAGCGGACCGCGATATCGTTCATGTTATGAGACAGATCGTCAAGCGTACCATGCCAGAACGGATAATACGATAGCCCGATGACATCAAAATCCTCACCGTTGTTAACATTGATATACTGGTCAAACCACTCTCTGTACAGCGCATTGTTCCCGCCGTTGTCAAGATGGATCATGACCTTTGCAGTCGAACAAGTCTCCTTCACAGCCCTGATACCTGCACTGACAAAGCGTGCGATATTGCTGTAGCAGGGAACCTGTCCCTCCGGCCAGAGCAGTCCGTTTGACAGCTCATTTCCGACCTGTACCATATCGGGAACTACACCTTCCTTCACGAAATCATTCATGATTTCCTTCGTAAAGTCATACACTGCCTGCTCTAACTGATCTGCATCGTAGTCCGCCCACGCCTTTGGCTTGCGCTGCTTGCCGGGATCCGCCCAGAAATCACTGTAGTGAAAATCAAGCAGAAAACCAAGCCCTGCTTCCTTCACACGTTTTGCCATACGAAGTGTCGTCTCATAGTCCGTGTTACCCGCACCGTACGGCTTTCCGTCGGGGGATTTCGGATCATTCCAAATCCTTAACCGGATATAATTAGTACCATAGTTTTTTAGTATTTGAATCAATCCGCCCTCCTGCCCGTGGTCATAAAACTTCGCCCCAAGCTTCTCGACTTCGTCCAGTGATGAGATATCCATTCCCTTGATATAATTTAGCATAATCCTTCTCCTTAAAACTACCTTTTTTGCCGTGTTTGCGCAACCGTTTGCGCATCTGCTTTTATCATAACAAGGAAGGCTCCATAAGTCAATATGCATGTACGCGACCCATGTGTGAAAAATCAGGTTTTATTTTTGGCACTTTTATACAAACAACCACGCAAAAATGTGCAATCAGGCAGAAGGAGATCCAATTTCCCTCTGCCTGACCGCACACTGACAATATTCCAGATCATCTCGCCTCCGTCTACAAACGGATAACCCGACCAGAAAACGCTGTTCATCTAGTTGACACCCATCCGAAACAGGCGTCTGTCAAAATCCATGCACTTCTTGATATCAAACCCTGCTTTGTCCTATATCTCACGCATGGAAACCATCATTGACAACCTGTACTTCATCGGCAGAAAATACCGCTTTCCGCCAAAAACTCCACACTATTTCATTTCCCATTACCGATTCATCTCCAGCTGCGGTCCTGTAGAATGATGATTCTTAATGATTTCGTCGATTTCCTTCAGATCTGATGAAGGCAAGTCGCCCGGAATCGTATTCTTGACTGCTGCAGTGGCATTTCCATACTCCATCGCTCTCGTGCAGTCCATATTGTGTGCGAGCAGTCCATACAGCGCACCCGATATATACGCGTCACCGCTCCCGATACGATCAACCACATCAATATTCTCATATGCGGGCTCCTGCACATAGCAATCGTTGATCGCGTCATAAATGCAGGATCCAAAAGAATGGATCTTTGGCGAATGCACTGTGCGCTGTGTGGATGCCACCACACTGATATTGTAATCCTTCGTGAAACTGCGCATCATATCCTGCACGGTTCCTTCCTTTTTGAAAGTCAATCTGGCTGTGTCCTCCGAGCAAAAGAAAACATCTACATACGGAAGGATCTGCTCAATACACTCCCTCGCCTCGTCACCCGTCCACAGATTTCCCCGGAAGTTGACATCGAATGATATCAATGTTCCACTTTCTTTAAAGCGCTTGATCATTTCGATCGCAGTTTTCCTTGTCTTTTGCCCGAGCGCAAGCGTTATTCCTGTCGTGTGGAAACAGCGCGCTGATGTAAACATCTCATCCGGAAAATCATCAATCGATATCTCGGTAAACGCTGTATTCTTTCTGTCATAGACAACATTTGGCTTTCTTGGATGTGCGCCGTATTCATAATAATATATGCCCAGTCTTGCGTCCTTCGACTTGTCATATACCAGATAATCATCGCTGACTCCGCAGAAACGCACACGATTCTGTATATATCTGCCCAGGTCATTTGCGGGAACCCTTGAGATGATCCCTGTTCTCAAGCCTAGCAGCGACATGCCCGATACGACGTTGAGCTCAGCGCCTCCAGCCTGTTTCTGAAACGCATCACCTCTGGTCAGTCTCTCGTTCACCGGTGGTGACAATCGGAGTAAGATCTCTCCGAGCGCCAATATGTCAAATCCTCTTCTGCTAAAATTGTCTTTATTTGTGTCCATATCCTCAGCTCCTCAAATATGAAAGGCTAACAGAAAATATCTGCTGTTTCTCTATAAATACCCGTCCGCCTCATTCTGCGTAATACCATAAGCCATCATAAGAAACGTCTTGATGGCATCATTTGTATGCCCTGAGGCTTTTAATGCTGTAATCGCATTTTTGATCCCCTGCTGCGTGACTTGTTGGGTAACTTGCTCTGTGACCTGTTGCCTGGTTTCCTCCTTAACAGTCTCCATAATCTTATTGATTTCTGGTTCCATGAGTTCCATTAATGCCTGACACATACTATCATCTCCTCTCAATTCCTGTGCCGCCTGCCAGTTTGCCTTTATTGCCACTTCCAGTACTGCATCTGCAAGTTCTCTGTCAAATTTTGTATCAAAAGACTCTTTTTTCTTTAACAACGCTTTTAGCTGTTGTTTCTGTATCCCGTCCGACAATGCCGTCAACCATATGTGCTCTTCCGAAACTAACTCCCTTGTGACAATGATCTGTGTCGGAAACAAAACTTCATCCATTATATAATATATCCCATTATATGGAGTATCAACAGATGTTCCCTGCTCCTCGAAATACCGGAAAAGTTTGACTGGTTTGGCTTTCCTAATAATAGACACTGTGATTTCATTTGCCTTACGCTCATTAACAGTATGTCCATATGCCTTATACAAACTCGCATATGCACCCACTTTATAGAATGTATCTATATCCAGCTGTCCTAATGGAGATTTGTACTCGATTATATTATATTTTCTAAACAGCCTGCCGATCTCATTTGCAACCTGCTGACTCCCTTGTTTCTTGATAATCAGCAGATCTATCTCCAATGCCTGCCTGTTCAGACTATAATCCCGGAAATATGACAGGTTTTCCCTCTCGTCCAAAAGTTCCAGGTCCAGAGCGGGTCTTATCCCCAGATGCCATTGTATGTTTGTATCTTCCATATTGCTTCTCCTTTCAGTATATCATACCCTTCGTATTTTTCAACGTCGATTTTTAAGGACTAATTCTTTGCTTTCCAACTCACTAACAGCATACCTCACATTCAGAAATATTTCATTGGACGGTTAATCCAATCATTTAATATGCAAGTACAATGCAGCTATCCACCGTTTACTTTTCTAAATCAGTACCACCGGCTAAGCCTAACATCATAAACTTAAGAAAAATCTAAAGGAATCTGTCAACAGGTTCCTTTCTTTTCAAGAAAGCGGAAAATGCCTTTAAAAGACATGCTGCTATGCTGTCTTTCTAAAAAAGGTCTTACTACAGCATTTGAACTCAGACACTATTTTAAAGAAAAAGGAGACTTGTCGATGCAGTTGTCCATACAAGGTTATTTACAACAGAGAAAACGTTTGAATCCAGAGATCTTTCCATATCTGAACCGTAACTATCTTATGGATTTTTATCATTCTGATGAACCGAAACTATGGAACGGGTATCTGCTGGTCGCAATTGGCGGAAGCAAGGCAGAAGTTCCGAATTCAAAGGAAAATAGGGAAACGTTTGGAAACAGCGGCAACCAGCATTCCAAAACGGGCCAGATACGGGCACTGGTAAGTGGAATGTATGATATTTTAAACCATTTTTATCTGGACATTGAAACAGAACATATATCCGCCAGTGAAAACGAGCTGGCAAAACGAAATTTAAAACATTTAAGGGCAATGGAAACCAGGCAGCCGGTTCTCGCAGTTTTTGATTGAGGTTATCCTTCTTTAGAATTTATTGACTTTCTGGAGACGGAGGGGATTCATTATTTAATGCGCCTTTCGTCCAATGATTCTAAGGCAGAGCGTAAACAGATGCAGTCAGCAGACGACAAGGTAATCCTAAAACATTCCTCTGCCCGCCTGCAAAAAATACGCAAAAAACATCCAGAACAGCGAAGACGAGGAGACCGTGGTATCGGGGCAGAAAAAAGGAAATAAATATCCCATTCATACGAATGAAAATATAGTAATTGGTCTTTTCAAAGAGGCTATGCTAAAGCTCCTAACAACAAAAAAGAAGTCCGCTAAGCAGACCTCTTTTTGCTTCACTTAATTCAGTTGGATATACATAACCCCTGACTCATCAGACATATCAAACATATCAATATTATCTACCACATATTGTTGATATCTGCCAAAACCATTATCGAACAATCCCCCTGTTATACTCGTCCATGTCATTCCTGTTACAGTAGTACGTATCCTGTATTTACCACTAGCATCTGCATGAATATGGTATATATCAAGTCTGGGAACACTTACCTGCAAAAACCATTTGTACATTCCCTCATTCATAGAAGAATTCTGATTCAGTTCGAGCATAGAAACCCAATTGTTGTTTTCCCATCTATCAATCTTTGCTGTAAAATGCTGCTGTGTCTTGTCTATATTAAATGATGTTGGTGATACCTTAACCATAAAGTGCTTATCATAATTCTGGTTAGTAATATCATTGTTTAACTGCTTAGGGCTGGAACTGCTTCCTACTGTCTTAACCTTGGCATCAATCGTCTCATAATTACCCCACTGATTTTCCACCTGGTCAAAGAAAACCTTTGTCTTTGGTATCAGATAATTATGCGGATTTTGAGGAGTATTCTTCACTATGTCATATACTTCCTGATATGTTTTTGTTCCATTATATCCCCATGTCCCATCCCACAATTGATAGCCTGCTTCCTTCCATCCTTTCCCTGATTCAAGGAGACTCGCATCCTGTGGCCAGTATATGACCTTCTGTCCTTGCGGTCCAGTACCATATACCACATTCACAATTTCAAGTTCATAGGCTCTATCCGGAAGAAATAACCGTGATCCGTAATTTCCCGCTAAAAATGCCGCCCGCTCACCATCGCTATCCATTATCCGAAACTGTTGATTAGAAACATTCCAATCTGTTCCCTCCTCCTTATAACGGAAAAATGTACGCTGTATTGAATTATAAATAGTATCTGTAAAGTACGCTCTCATGGCAGGAATATCTGAATCATTTGTTGTATACTTATTATTCGAGGCAAAATCCCAGTCATCCGCTCTCTGAAATCCATCTGCCACAATGAAACCGCTGACCTTGTAGATATCAAATACCTCTTTGTCATAAGGCTGGCCTCCACGGTTTTCACCGATCGAGTGAAGGGATGTCATCTTAATCTGGACACCGTTCTCAAGAGTCTTCTTTAAGTTCAGCGTAAGCGTCCCCTCTGTTGCTGCATTGCTGTCTGTCGGATTTGCAATCTGAATACTGTCAATATAATTGTTGACATAGCTGTCATTCTTGTACTGTGCACTGTTTTGGTCTAATGGTATCCATGTCTTGCCATCATCATAGGACAACTCCCATTTGTAACTATACGGTGTCTTATAACCTACAAAGCCATTGGTCCCCGTCGAATCCCACTCTGCATTCTGTTTGTTAAAATATGTTGACCAGTTCTCTCCACACCCCTTTGTCACATTCCCATTTAATACAAGTTGGGAACCTGAACTGCTTTTTTTGCTTATCTGAACTTCCTCAACCCGGCGCAGATGAATGGGTATCTCTACCTGTCCGATACTTTTATGTACTTCATTTACTCCAATGGCCCTTGCATTCAATATCAGGAGCATATCACCGTTGGCACAGTCATACGAAATCTCCTCATTGCTGTTTGCCATCTTATATGTACCCTTACCTCCACCTACTTCCGCAGGATCGATCGCAAGATATACATAAGCCGTTCCTTCTTTCGATGGTACTATTGTCATATCAGACAAAAATTTGGTTCCTGCCTGCTGGTTCCCGACGATCTGACCGTCCAATGCCCCAATAGTTGACTTAATCTCGATCGGCACACGCAGTTCATATCGATGGTCTGCCACAGACATACCCTGTGTCGGATCTGCCACAATATCTGTCGGCTCATCAAATATACTGTTGAGCGAAACCCGCCCCGAAACGTCATCATACTTTTGTCCCGTTCTGTTCTCATAATGAATTCCATTATAGTCATATGTTCCCAATGGGTGAAGCGCCGTCGCATAGATTGTAAATTCTGCATCTCCCGGAAAATCCTGTAACAATTCAACAACAATACTTGGACCGTCATCGGTCTTCTGCAGGCTCCTTATCTTCAAATACTCATTCTGGTATGAACCCGCAACGATCTTCGAGGGATCATTTGACGTTGTTACCTGACCGTTTTTATCAATTCGTGTATCCAAGTCAGTACATACGTACTTTCCCTGCATACTGATATTTCCGCCCTTCTTAAACTCCCAATGTATCTCCAATGCATATGGTGAAATATATTGGGTCATATCATTCTCCAGCGCACTTTCCTTTTTCAGGTTCCATCTCTGCACATCGACCTTGAACAGGTAGGTCGCACCTTTTCTAAGCGGAGGAATATCCGGATGATCTTCTGCTTTTGTGCTTACTGGTGTTCTGTAACTCATCTTCAGATACTCGACGCGTCTTACCCGCACTCTCACAAACACGGCACCATTCTGGGGATTATCTGGATCACCCGGATCTTTGCCAGCAGGTACTATACCAACCCTAAACCACCGATAAAAATTACCCACCTCATTATTGCCGATATGGATCTTTATCTCATTTGTACTGCTTATATACTTTGCATAAGTCGTCTGACCATAGTAAGCTGCATCGGCGGCATTGTCATCATCAGTGTTATTTCTCGCTACGAGGACTTTGGCACTTGGAACTGGTTCTCCTTCTGCATCCAGGGCGGGGGTGTCACCATAAGCATTTGTACATTCATAGAGATAGCAATCCAAATCTGTGCTTCCGCCCTTCACATCAATTGATATGCGTCCATCCTCATTGGGTTCCAATATCAGATCGTTTGCATCTATTTGAAGCTTTGTCGCCCGCGGCTGAATGACACAGACACCTTCCGTGAGTGCTGCATCATCGGGATATCTTGAACCAGCCTTGTTCAAATTATTTCCGGCAATATCTTTTCCAAGCGCATGTTTTGATGTCGCTGTCACTGTGAGGACAAAATCACTTGCCATATCCTGCATAAGTTTTACCCTGAGCAGCGGTCTGTCCACATCCTCCTCACTCTTCACAAACATAATATACTGTTCCATATCTGCCTTAGCAGAAGAAACCTCATTTCTCGTATCACCCGTATATTGAAAATAGTGATCTCCCAGTGCATCGTGCTCATATTCATAAGCTGTGCCGCCGACTTCAATCTTATATTTCCAGTACACTGCCTGTGCCCGCTTGTAGCCGCTGTCCCACGACGAACCAGGACTCTTTGCCAGATGTGATCCGTCTACATTTGCATAAAAAATATACTCTGCACCATTTGACTCATAATTACCGTCCGCAGCATCCTGGGAATTGATCGCATAAGTCAATTGAATATCACGCACTCTTCGGATCTTGATGTTTGTTCCGTTGACAGCCTTGGGCGTCGTCCCATCCTCTGCCCTGTCTTTTGTCTGAATCTGGACATATCCCTCTTCTGCTGTTGTATCTCTGGGGACAGTCACATCCACATACTCTGTTGTGATCGTCCCCACATCGACATTTGATGTGCTGCTGCCATTCTCCAAACCCTGTGACAGCTTGCCAACCACCACGATCGGAATACTGTATGTCTCCCCCGGAACCAATATAACATCGGATTCCAGGAAAATGATGACTGGATCGTTCGAAGTTGACTCAAACGTCATATTTGCTGCAACCTCGTTCCTCGAAGTCATCGTATATTCCATCGGAATCGCTCTTCCAGTGTTTTCATCCTCCACAGTTATCGTCAATTTTATCGTTCTCGTCTTCTTAAAATCACTTGTATCTGCCTCAAAAGCGGTGATATTTTGCGCCATAAGCTGAACATTGCCTGACACAGCCGGATTCTTCCGGTCAATCTCCTGATACAACAGTGTTTTTGCATCCTCCACATACATTATAGAATACTGCATCTCTTTATTTGTAATGATGGACAGCTCTGTCTGCCCATCCAACTGTACTCTTGCAGTACCGTCTTCATTCGTCACCAAATCCTCGCCATTCTGTATGAATTGTTGATTGGATTCCCCATACAGAACACTGCATGCATCCTTAACAATATTACCGATATTGTTTGCAGCAAACTGTGCTTCCTGCTGTACCGTGGTTTCTGAAATGCCCCTTTGATAGGAGCGGGCACTGAAAACGATTATCCCACCGATGGTCGACGAAACCAGTGCAAATATGGCAACTGCACAGATCACCTCCACAAAGGTCATTCCACTGTTATTTTTCCTACTCTCATTCCACTGTTTTAAGAGCCCTCTCATCATCTTTCCCATATAAAACTCCTTTAAAGCTTTACCGACATCCAACTCATAAACGTTCTCTCAATCTTATTATGGTGTACCTGGCAGCGTATCTGATGCCGTCACTCTCCCCGTAAGCGTCTCGATGATAACATACTTTACTTTATCTGCCTTGGATATTCGAAATGTTGTGTAATACGCATCTCCCGGGGCAGTCTTTTTCAATGCGCCGCTTCCCGAATCAAACCGCAGCATGATCGAGCTTCCCGTTGTCAGCTCTGTAAAGGAACTTCCGCCGTCCATCGAATACTCTATCTTTACCCCTTTACTGCCCACAACGCTGTGCCTTTCATTTGTCTGTGCCGCACTTCCATCCGGATTAACTTTGATCGTCACCTCCTCCTTCACAACGATCCGCTCAGAACCGCTCTCTTTACTGACAGTGATGATATTCCTGTACTTTCCCATTGTCGTTGTCCTGCCATGCTGGATACAGGCTGCCAGCTTCCTGGCGCATTCCTCTGCGGGCTTGCCACTAGAAAGAGACAGACCATAGCCTGTCACCCCTACAAACAGCGACATGATCGCCACTACAATTATCAATTCCACAAGGGAAAAACCAAGGTTATTCGTCTTATACGCTCTCATACAATCCGATCCCCCTCTCTATTCCTCATAATCAGCTCTGCGCCAATTCATGTACAATACACAATCCGTCAGGGCGATGAGCTCCCGTTGCGCTGCCGTCCCCGAAAGGGTCTGTGAGGAATCTACGGACAGATCAAGCTCTGGCAGCGCGATCCCGATATCTGTGTATAGAAAAGTTGTATAATTACCACTTGTATACATTGCCCGTATCCCTTTGATCGTAAACTGTTTTCCTGTCATCGTCGTTGTCACGCCGCCGCTTGTCTCCGTCGAAGTGACCTCAGACTCCCCATAGCCTTCCACTTTATAGATCCGTTCCGCCACATCGGACGCAATCCCATTATCCGTCATAAAATCACGCATCATCTTCACACAATCGCCGCCTGCCGCTGCAAGTCTTCCATCCCACAATTCGTTCAATTTTTTCAGATACGCTTCCTGATAGCACTCCTTCCGCCCCTGTACGGTACCCTTAAGCAGATAGTTGCGCATCACTTCATGATAAGCCTCCTCATATGCTGTCTGCACATCTGCTATCATAATGGCTTTGAGACTATCAAGCGCGTGCTCCGCCCCATAAAAGCTCTGTTTGTTTTGATAATCGGTATATTTCATCTGGTAATTCTGCGCCGACACATACAGCATAGTCGTCGCCAAAATCGAAATGAATATGGTCACAACAAGCACTGACACAAGCGCAGATCCCTTGTTATTTAACCTCATTTTTTCCTTTCTGATCATCTAATTCCCCTTTATCTTCTCATTCTTGGAGCTTTCAAATCTAGTTATCACATTGCCGTTGGCAGTATCTGCCACCACAAGTTCCACATCATACAGCAGCACTTCGTCCTCATAGAGTTGTGCGGATGCTGTATGTCCTTCATCTTTCGTAAATCCTGTGATCGTCGGCGCAGTCGTACTGCTTCCCTTTCCTATGTTCTCATTAAAGTTATGATATAACTGGAAAACGGATCCGCTGCTATGCCCCTCCACTTTAGCGCTATAGCCCTGTTCAAACACACCCGTTCTCGCCTCCGTGATGTCCGCTGCACGCTGTTTGATCACATAACAGTACAGTTTGTCGATCCCAGCGTTATTCTCGATGTCTATGATATCATGTCCGCTGCCAAGATCATACTGCGGATAGTAATACACGACCAGTCTGTCAAGACCTGCTTCTTTTGGATTTTCATATATTACAGGCTCATTCTCATTTCCAGTCGACGGGATCGTAACCTCCAGATACGCATCACCTTCTGGGTATTTATCCAGATAGTAAAGCTGACTGGGAAAATGTTCCATCTCCGGAGGCGCTGAGAGTGTCTCGCCTTCGTCTGGATATGTATCTGTTTTTTCTTCGGTCTTTTCCGGACTGTAGTATGGATAATTCTTAATACAATACTTATACGTAAGCTTGGATCCCACCACATACTTTCCGCTTCCATCGTCTGATATGGTAAGCGTAAGCCTTCTCTCATAGAGTTCTATATAGTTCACAAACGTATCCGCCTCTACATGGGAAGTTGAAATATTATTGCCGTCCACATCAAGCGCCTGACCGCTCTCACCGGACGAAAACGGTGCATCTGCCATATAATCCACAAAATCCTGTTTGTTGGAATCAGATTGGATATCAGCCAGCGCCAATCGAACTGCATCTTTGTCGTACTTCCTGTCCCCCTTATAGATGGCATCTTTTGTCGCGTCCACATTCTCCATCTCAAGCACCCTGGTTGTCCCTGTCGGTCTCGCTGTGATGGTCACATCATATGTCTTGTCCCTGCCGTCTTTTAGTCCGGTGATCTGAAATACCTTATCTGCAGAAAGGTCAGTCATGACAGCGGCATCAGGCGCTATGTATCCAGTGCAGTCCACACCTGCCTCAATCCCTGCGATCCCAGTGCCGCCTGGCGAAAACATACCTTGCAGGGTTTCGAGATCATATCCCTTAAAGCTTTCCATGATCGATTCCGCCTTAAGCGTCATATCCTGGCGGATGCGCGCCTTAGAATTGTAGACCATGGCAGTTGTCAGTGAGTGCAGCACCGGCACCGCTACAATGCCGAGAATTGTGATCGCAATGATCACTTCCACAAGGGACATCCCACCATTATTTACTTTAATCTTCCTGTGTCTCTTCACCATTCTCTTCACCCACATTATTCTTCGACGCAACCTTATCCGACTGGAAAAGATCGCTGGCACCAGAAAGATATGCCGCGATATCCGGAACCACATACTCTTTAGCTGTGCCTACCGCACTGTAAAAATTGAGGTCTATACTTCCTTCAAGCGTTCCGTTTTCTTCGTTTTTCGCATACACGATACTATTGATCCCGATCCGGTTATCCGAATCAAAGATCTGCTCTACCACAGTCTTTAGATTGTCATAGTTGGTTGTGTTGACATACACGGCATGCTTTTTCGCAAAGGTCAGTTCGCCGTCTAGTCCCTCTATAGACGCCAGACGCACATTGTCATAAGGAATCGTGTATACCCCCTCTGCCGCTTCCATATTGAGTGCATCATATGCGATGGCATTGCGCTCCTGAATCTGAACCGCCAGCATGATGATATCTTCCTCACGGGCATCAGCCGGATATTCCGCAATGATATCCTCTATCGCAGTCTTCATTTCGCTGATCTCTGACTGATACATCTCCATATTGTCAGCATACTCCTGCAGTTCATTGACTTTAGCCTTAAGATCCCTGTTCTCCGCCTCCACTATCTCTGTCCTCTCCGTATAATCCATAAAAATGAAGACGTACACAACAACAACTGCAAGCAGCCCAACGAGCGTTATCCCCAGAAATGTATTTTTATTAAAATAATTCTTTAGTTTAGCAATGTTGAGAGAACCCCCTTTTTTTTCTTTAGGTTTTTTCTCGTTGAGTGATTTTTCTTTCTTCTCTTTTTTAACAGCCATATTCCCCTCCTATTCCGCAGTCGCCGCAGGCTGAACCGTTGCGGGATCGACCAACGTCTCCACCCTGTACGCTGCTGTTACAGTGAAGCTTACAGTTGTCGCATTATTCTCGAGCACGCTTCCCCCCGCATCTGCGTCAACCGCATCTTCAATGATGCTTTCCACTGTCACATAGGAAAGTGTTTCAAACTCTCTCAGGTTCTTGATCACCCCTGCTGCTGTCTCCTTATCGCTGACTCTCATCGTGATCGTACATTCCGCATCATCTGATGAAAATTCTGTAAATTCAACATCCGCCGGCATCTTTTCTTCAAGTTCCGCAAGGAAATCCAGCACGCCGTCATTGCTGTTTCGCGTGAGGGCATTTCCATATCTCACCCGCGCGATCAAGTCCAACATACCATTGTACTGATCATACACTGCCTGTGCTGGTGCAAGCTGTTCCTGCTTCTTCTGCAGTGACCGCTGTTCGATCATTGCCGCGTTATACGGAATCACTGACATCGAGATGACCGCTCCGATCAACACAATAAAAAGGATAATGATCAAGATCGACGCCGACACATAATTTGTCTCATGGCGCTCCTTCTCCTTCTCTGCATCAAAACCAACGCTCTGGATACCAGCCCCGATCGCGGGCGCGTAGAGGTTGACTGGCGCATCCTCCGCCTGCTTGCCGATCACTACCCCCCTCACATTGTCAAGCACACGGCAGGAAAGCATTGTCTGCTCAGAAAGCATATCCAATATCGATTTATCCCTAGAGCCCCCGCCCATAATATAGATCTGCTCGATCTTGCTGTCTTCATTATTGGACGTATAGAAATCGATCACGCGCATGACTGTACCCACAAGCACCCTTGCCGCATCCTCCGGATCGATCGGAGCATCCGGCTGGCGCCCGATGTTATAGTTCACCGTGCGCTGCATGACCAATGTGCCCTGTTTGATAATCGTGACGAGCGCATTCTCCTCCTCGACTTTGATCGCCATGACCGCTTCCGCACCAGCGCTCTGTTTCACCGCCTGAAAAGCACTGTTTCCGACATAATCGATATCGGCAATATTCAGTCCGGCCTCCGCCGCAAGCTTCTCGTAGCCCTCGAGCAGCACCTTCTCTGCCGCAATTACCAAAACTTTATGTTTTCCCACATTTTCGCCATCCCGAAACGTGGAGATATGCAAATGGGTGATCTTGTAGTCGCTCAGCTCTATCGGAAAATACTCCGTGACATTTGACTCGATGATCGCATTGATCTGATGTACTTTTACTCCCGGAAGTATGATTTCACGTGTGATGATCTTTCCTGAAAAAACCGTAAAAAGGACACGCTTTGTCCTGATCCTGTTCTCTTTCAGGACAGCTTTGATCGCATCTTTGAGGCTCTCCCTCTTTGCAGGATTGAGGTAGCCATCACTAACCGCGCCCTCAGGAGTTTTCAACTCCACACACTTATACACCTTTGGTTTCTTCGCCTGATAATCCATTTCTACGATCCTGGTCGTAGAAATGCCGATCTCGACGCTCAGCAGTTTTGCCATTTCCTATCATCCTCTCTCTAAGTATTGAATGGGGCTGTCATATCAGTTGTATAATGTCATGTACCAGCTGATCATCTGTCTTCCCCACAGGGCACAGACATAAATACCGATGGACAGATATGGTCCCATGGCAAGGACATGCTCTGCTTTGGTCAGACGCATGCGCAGTACATGAATGAAAGAACCGATCATGCATCCCAGCAGGAATGCAAGAATATTGCACTGCCAGCCGAGCACTAAACCGCTTACCGCCATGAGCTTTATGTCACCACCACCGATCCCTCTGCCCTTTGTGACAATATATATGATATAAAGGGGGACACTCACTACAAAAAAGCCGATCGCATACCCCTTCCAACCTGACAAATCTGTAAGTACACGTACCAGCCCCAACACTGCTATAAATACATTAAATCCCACGGGGATCTCAAACGTTCTGAAATCAATCACACTCAGCGCCAACAGTGCACTTGCCAGCAGACAGTACAGCACAGTCTCAACACTAACTCCACAACACAAAAATACGATCACGTACAATACTCCGTTCACCGCCTCGACCACGGGGTACTGGACAGCTATCTCTGCCTTGCACATACGACATTTTCCTCTCAGTGCCGCCCAGCTAAAGAGAGGAATCAGGTCATACCATTTCAGTTGATAACCACAGCTCATACAATGGCTTCTGATCGTCACGATATTTTCTTTTTTTGGTATCCGGTAGATGCATACGTTCAAGAAACTACCGATGATAATTCCATACAGGAATATGATAGACGCAAATAATATTGTGTACACCATATGCGTATCTTCTCCGTCCTAAAAACTCTGTAACCAGAGTCTAATGTATATTTCTACCATAAATTCTACACCCTCAAAATGTAATTTGCAAGAACTTCACAGTCTTTTTGTCTCATTTTTGCTTTATTTGTAATATTTAATTGTATGTGTCCCTGGAGACGGTTTTCGTGTTTTTTTATTCATTTTTACCAACCTTGCAAACATTCTTGTATATATTTAACGGGCATGTATCTCATACTGTCTCTAAAGATATTTTTTTATCGTCTCATACTGTATAAATATTTATTTTTATAGATAATCGACGCGGTTTTACAGCTGAACACCGGATGGAATTATGGGGATATATATTCCCCTGCGCCATGTGGCTGCCACAGTTTTTCCCTACGTGAACTGTCTCCAAACAGCATATCATAGTCAATGATATTCATATGTTTGACCATCTCAATCTGTTTGTCAGTATAGACTTTGATCTGCTCTCCGTCAGAATCTTCCATAAATCTCCTGACATCTGTCTTAAAATACTTTCTCTCCTGCTGAAGGATCTGGGTCATGTCTGT
>ERZ779621.519-NODE-519-length-15571-cov-8.030485_pt1 | contig 15571 bp, 19 predicted proteins | sample MGYA00514215_ERZ779621 | MGnify/ENA primary metagenome ERZ779621 (study PRJEB29562, sample SAMEA4376715) | mouse gut metagenome | isolation source: Cecum | study: EMG produced TPA metagenomics assembly of the A DSS colitis mouse model was used to assess the...
TGCGCCCTTTGTCCTCCCCTCCTTTTTTGTCATGAATTCTGAAGCTTGCTATAGATTCCGCAGATGACTGTAAAATAGCCAGCGTAAATAGCCGGCCAGTGTGCGGTCGTTTTCCGTTGCTAACTCCCAGAGCTTCTCATATGCTTCCGTTGACAAGGTTAATACGACCTGCCGCTTCCCTTTTGCAGCTGGACTCATACCGCTCGCCCTCCTTTGATATGCTTTTATAATTACCCTGATATAAGGATATACTAATACAAGGTAAATGTCAATAGGGAGAATTTATGATACAATTTATTTAAAAGGGGGGAGCGGACTGTGGATGACTTGCAGGGGATTGTGCATTACCAAACAGAAGAATATGGGAGCATCAGAGTAAAGCTGGCAGAGGTCATGGACAGCCGCGGTATTACCAGGAATCGTTTATGCAAACTTACTGGTACAAAGTACGATGTGGTTACACGTTATTATAAAAGCAGGGATGTGCAGATGGTCGATTTGAACTTTTTTGCAAAGGTCTGCTGTGTGCTGGACTGCCGGATTGAGGACCTGCTGGAGTATCAGAGACATTCCTGACAAGGCGCATACTTCTGTGTGCTGGCACTATCTGCTATCTGCGCGTTACAGGATTTGAAGAGCTTGTGCCCTGCGTACCTGCGAGGCGCGGGCTCTTTTTTTGCATTTACATTTTTCTTTGTATTTCCTTAAACTTCGCCCCTCACCCTTGACGGAACGCCTCGATTTCGCTATAGTATGGAGCGAACCAAATTCCTGGAAAGCAATCGGAGGCGAGACCTATGCCGGACAAAGGCAAACAGATATTGACCATTCCCAATCTGCTCAGCGTGTTCCGTATCCTGCTCATTCCCCTGATTGTGTGGCTGTACTGTGGAAAACAGGACTATCTGCTGGCCGCCTGGGTGCTGCTGCTCTCCGGGGTCACGGATATCGCGGACGGCTTTATTGCACGGCGCTTCCGTATGGTCAGCGACCTTGGCAAGGTGCTGGACCCCATTGCGGACAAGCTGACGCAGACGGCGGCTCTGGTCTGCCTGCTGACCCGGTTCCGGGCGGTGTGGTGGCTGCTGGGGGTGCTGGTGGTCAAGGAGACCGTCATGACCGTTATGGGCCTTCTGGTCATCCGGCGGACGGGCTCGGTATACAGTGCCTCCTGGCACGGAAAGCTGGCCACCTGTGTCCTCTACGCTGTCATTTTCACCCACATCGTCTGGTACGGCGTTCCTCAGGCTGTCTCAATGCTCCTGGTGCTGGCGGGCGCCGCCAGTATCCTGCTGAGCCTGGCGCTGTACACCATGGAGGACCTGAAGCGGATCAGGGAAGGAAGGCCGCAATAACCCCTGACCGGAGGCTTTGTCTCACGCCGGGAGGCGGTTTTTCCGCCCTTTCCCGGCGCTTTGCCTTTTTTGGGAAAAAATATTGGTTTTTTATGAAAAATACCCTTGCAATCCTGATGGGGATGTGCTACAATATCCCAGATTCCGCACAGGGCCGGACGTCCAGCCGGTGCCGCCCATGTTTTTACCCAGCCGCGTTGAGCGGCCGCGTAAAATCCGATTGTGCATGACTGTCTACGTGGTTACTGCACAGCCGCCGGCGGTTAGCCGGGCGGTTGATGGTCCTGGAGGGTAAAAAACTAAATTTTGGAGGAAACAATAACCATGGCAAGCGTCGTATCGATGAAGCAGCTCCTGGAAGCCGGTGTCCACTTCGGTCATCAGACCCGCCGGTGGAACCCCAAGATGGCTCCCTACATCTACACGGAGCGCAACGGCATCTATATCATCGACCTGCAGAAGACCGTCAAGAAGCTGGAGGAGGCCTATAACTTCGTCCGCCAGCTCAGCGAGAACGGTGAGTCCCTGCTGTTTGTCGGCACCAAGAAGCAGGCGCAGGAGGCCATCAAGGAAGAGGCCGCCCGCTGCAACATGTACTATGTGAACGCCCGCTGGCTGGGCGGCATGATGACCAACTTTAAGACCATGCGCACCCGTGTGGACCGCCTCAACCAGCTCAAGCGGATGCAGGAAGACGGCACCTTCGACATGCTGCCCAAGAAGGAAGTCATCAAGCATATGGGCGAGATCGCCAAGCTGGAGAAGTATCTGGGTGGTGTGAAGGAGATGAAGCGTCTTCCCGGCGCCCTGTTTATCGTGGATACCCGCAAGGAGCGCAACGCCATTGCCGAGGCTCACAAGCTGGGTATCCCCGTGGTAGCCATCGCTGACACCAACTGCGATCCCGACGAGATCGACTACGCCATCCCCGGCAACGATGACGCCATCCGCGCCATCAAGCTCATCTCTTCCATCATGGCCAATGCCATGATCGAGGGCCGTCAGGGCGAGCAGAACGAGGAGCCTGCCGAGGCTCCCGCCGCTGAGTAAACCGCATAAAAAACCCTGTGGGGCGGGAGTGTCCCGCCCCATTTTTCCTGAATGACGGGAAATACTATTACTATTTATCTATGGAGGAATAACATTATGGCTTTTACAGCTGCTGACGTAAAGAACCTGCGGGAAATGACCGGCGTGGGCATGATGGACTGCAAGAAGGCTCTGGCCGCCTCTGACGGCGACATGGACAAGGCCGTGGAGTTCCTGCGGGAGAAGGGGCTGGCCGCTTCTGCCAAGAAGGCCAGCCGCATTGCTGCCGAGGGCATGGCTTATGCCGCTGTTATCAACAACGTGGGCGTAGTGGTTGAGGTCAACGCCGAGACCGACTTCGTGGGCAAGAACGAGAAGTTTGTAGACTTCGTCAAGGGCGTAGCCGCCACCGTGGCCGCTCAGGCTCCTGCCAATCTGGACGCCCTTATGGACTGCAAGTATAACGGTACCGATCTGACGGTTCTCCAGCAGCAGCAGGAGATGGTCCTGGTCATCGGTGAGAATATCAAGGTCCGCCGCTTCGCCCGCTTCCCCGAGGGTGTCAGCGTTCCCTATATCCATGCCGGTGGCAAGATCGGTGTGCTGGTGAATCTGGCTGTGGACGGAGAGGCCACTGACAAGGTGCTTGAGATGGGCAAGGACTTGGCCATGCAGATTGCCGCCTTGAACCCCCGCTTCTGGGACAAGAGCCAGGTGACCCCCGACGTCCTGGAGGAGGAGAAGCGCATCATGTTGGCTCAGATGGACAACGACCCCAAGATGGCCAGCAAACCCGCCCAGGTCAAGGAGAAAATTGTGGAGGGCAAGCTCAACAAGTTCTATGCCGAGAACTGCTTGCTCCAGCAGGATTTTGTCAAGGACGGCGAGATGACTGTAGAGCAGTATATGAACACCGTGGCTAAGGCTGCCGGCGTCACCGTGCGTCTGCTGGACGCCGTCCGTTTTGAGAAGGGCGAGGGCATCGAAAAGAAGCAGGAAAACTTTGCCGAGGAGATCGCTTCCTTGGTGAAGTGAGGATTTTTGATCCCGTCTGAAATAAGACGCGCATAATGTCTTGCAAATAATGACACCCGAAAGGGCTGTAGCAATTCGTTGCTATGGCCCTTTTTTTGTTCCCTTTTTTACCCAGGCATCCGCCCCTATGGCCCCCGATTTTCTCCCTTTCAGGGGTATCCTTCGTGCAAAAATCCTTTATTTCCATCCCCCAAACCACCCCAATTCAGCCCCTTTCCGAGGGATTCTTCGAGGGAAAATGCCCGAATTCTCCCCTGAAAAGCCCCTCTCTCCTGCCCTGTGCAGGTGATGATTCCCCCCGGAAAGGCTTCAATTTTGAACGGAACCGCCTGGTTTTTGGTATAAATTCTGCCTGCTGGGACGCTCTGAAAGGGGAAGAAAACAGAGGAAAAGGCAGAGGGGATTGCTGGGGAAATGCGGTTGCGAAGGGTGCCGCTAGTGCTTAAAAACACCCTGTTTTTACCCCATTTCTCCCCTAAACTGCCCCCAAATCACCCCCAAAACGTTCCCCAATTTTCTCCCTTCCAGGGGGATGCTTTGGCGGAAAAGTCCCTAAATTTATCCCCGTTCACCCCCCGAACTCCCCCCGTTCTCACGCCAGGACAAGCTGAAATTTGCACTAAATGGTATGGAATTTTAACAAAAAGCGCAATGCTTTGCTTGGGAATTCGGCTGCGAAGGATGCCCCCTGAAAGGGAAAAATGATGGGGGTTCGTGCAGGGAGGGCAAATGGGCGGAAAAGTTGCAGAAATTGAGTTTTTTGATGTTGGAAATCATGCTGAAAATGGACATCTCTCGGCAGACAAAAGGACAAAATTCTCAGACAAACGGTGCGTTTTAAAAAAGACGCTTACATAGTAATTGAGCATAATTCGATTTCTTCTCAATTTTTGATCTAAAATTTTGAATTTTTCTTAATTTTTGCGGGTCCGGAGAGTCAAATTTTGAGGATAATTCCCCCGAGCTGCAAAATTTGAGAATGATAGCGTGCATTTAATCTCAATTTTTGATTTGTTCTTAATTCTTGCGGGTTTGGAGAGTCAAAAATTGAGTGTAATTCCCTGTAGCTGCAAAAATTCAGATGAAATACTGGAGGAGGTGCCCCATGAAAAAGCATACGTACAGATTTCCAGACCCCAGATGCAAGGATTGTCCGCATTATCAGGAGACAGGCGGGATTCTCAATCTGACCCGCTACTGCGGCGGATTCAAGCGCAGAAAGCCAAAGCGATTCCGAAGCTCCGATCCAGCGCTCAAAATTCCCAGGTGGTGTCCAAGGAGGTTGTCGCCTATGATCTGCCGGATCTATGGTTTTGCCGATGAATGCGCAGAGTACATGGAGAAGCTGTCGATTTCCAATTTTGATCCCAACGAGCCGTACATCTACCCGATAGGAAGCCACTACACACTGCGCCGGGAGATGCCCATTAGCATGAACGCAAAGCAATTTTTCCAGGCGGCGCAGGAAGAGCCATTGGAGGAACTGCTATCTGATTTCGACATTGCCTTTGGCGAAGTGATTGAGATTGATGACGGACTTTGCCCCTACTATTTCTATTACTTTGGCTTTCTCAAACTCATTCCGATTCCTATTTTTCACCCGTCTGGAAAAGACATCAAGACGAAGGAGGAACACTGATGGACATTCGCAAATTAGCGGCAGAGGGCCGCACAGAAGAAATCGAACGGCAACTGATGGACCTGGATAGTGAATTTCGGTTCAAATGCCGGAGATGCGGCAAGTGCTGCAAGCGCCAGAACACGATCCTGTTCAATACAAGAGACATTTTCAATATTGCACATAAACTCCAGATGACGATGGAAGAAGTCATCAACGAGTATGCCGAAACGTACATCGGCAGTGCATCCAAAATCCCTGTCGTTCACATGGTTCCCCGTGGACAGAATGCAGTTTGCCCCTTTTTGAAGGATGGCCTCTGCTCCATTCATGACTGTAAGCCTACGGTCTGCGCCTTGTTCCCACTGGGGAGGGTAGCCCTCAACGCAGAGACGTTGGAAAAAGGACTGGAAGACGGTCAGGTCGAAGTAAAGTACATGCTCAATGATATCGACTGTGGGTCCAGAAAACAAGTCCATACGGTACGGGAATGGCTTGCGAGGTTCGGGATTCCGGAGAACGATGAATTCTTTCTCCTATGGAGCCGATTGACCGCTAGACTGCACAGGATGATCTGCGAGCTGGAAGAGCATCATGTGTCCGATGGGACATTGAATCTGTTTTGGAGCGCGATCTTCTCCACGCTGTACGTGGATTACGACGTCTCCAAGGAATTTCTTCCTCAATTTCAGCAGGCAGCTGAAAAGTTGAGTTCGCTATGCCAAGGCGTTGCCGAGGTGGGAATGCTCTTTCCGAAGAGCGAGAGGTAGCCATGGAGAAAATCGGTCAAAAGACACGCGATATCAACTTTTACAGCGAGAAAAACAGCGGAATGATCTGCCTGCACTCCCGTCCGGCGCGGGACTACGCCAAGTACCTGGAGGCGCAGCCTTGGGTGGAACGCTATGAAGCGGGTGCTCCCCTGTCGCAAGAATTATACTCCCATGTAAGTCCGGTTGGAATCAGAGGTGCCTATTTTCAGGTTCCCTGGGCATCGGATTTCCTGATCTACTTTGCGGATGGACGAAAGGGTATCCGCGAGTTGGTTGCCGTTGACGGTCTGCGACGAAAGAACATCGTGGAGAAGTTAGAATTCTCCCGAAGATACTGGGCCATTACGGACATTGACGACTGGAAAGTTGTGCTCTTGCCGGAACCATGACAGCGCTATACAGCATAGCTAGGGGGGAATAAAATTCGGTCGCAGGGCTGAAAAATCCCAATTTTACGGTGAAATTGACAGGTGTTTTTCTCCTATAAAATAAGGATATTGCTTGAACGGAAAATTCTGAAACTTCCACCTCCGTGGTTGAAAAACTGCTTGGACTCTTCGCATCATGCAGGATGAAGCGCAATGTCTAGTCGCTGTTTTCTGCCGGCAGAAAAGAACTCTTCGCCGGGTGATTCTCTGCTGATTAAACTGCGAAATTAAGAAACATGGATAAGCAAACAGCCACAAAGGTGGAAGAACCAAAATTCTCCATCAAGTAGCCCTGATGGAATAGTTTCTCTGCCGGCAAAAAGAAGCTGACACTCACATCTGTGTATCTACTTTCTGCCGGCGAAAGAAACTCACTCCGGTAGCTGCCAACTCAAAACTGCACATATATATTTAGAGATTTCGAGTATAAAATCCGCAACTTATGAAGTCCTATTTCACAAATAATTTATATAAACAAGCCAAATTTAGGAAGAAATTCAGTTCAATTTTTAAAGGGCTTTGCAGCTATACCGTGGTTTTTGCAGCAAACTATGGTCGCTCTCAGCATATTTATGACACCAAAACGAAGGAGATGTGGAGGTCATGACATCGAAATTTTTGTCCCGAAACGGTGAGATTTACCGCATACTACTTGAAAATGAAGATACTTTCTGGCTGATTTCTTTTGATAATCCGATGGAGCGTCCATTCTGTGTAACTGCATCAGAATTAAGCAGTTTCCAGCGTGTGCCGGCACCGCAAGATTTTGCGCCGGAGGAGCAGGATTTATCCCCCGCAGCTCAACAACGGCTTGCACTTATCCAGCCACTGCTGGATCGAAACATGGATGCCATTACAGACCGGCAGGTACGGCTTTCTATTGCAAAGGACATCGCCAAGCGGCAGAATACCACCCCCCGCCGGGTCCTGCGATTATACTACAGATACTTGGCAACCGGGCAGGTGGCGTTCTCCAAAAATCGGGAGAGTACCGTCAATGACACTTACGAATGGGCGATTAAAACGCTCTATTTCTCAGCAAAAAAGTTCTCTTTGAGAGCCACATATGACATGATGCTGGTGCAAAAGTATACGGCCTCGAACGGGAAATTGCTTGAAAACATCCCCTCTTGGTCCAGCTTCCGGAATTATTTTTACAGCAGGAACTATCATAAACAGCCTCGAAAAGCAATTTCCCGCACCGGATTGACCAATTACCAGCGAAATGAGCGCCCAATCTTTGGCTCGTCATCGGACTGGAGGAGCGTTCCTGGGAGCTACCAAATGGACGCCACTCAGGCGGACATTTACCTTGTCTCCCGCCATGATAGGAGCAAAGTGATCGGGCGTCCGTACATCTATCTGGCGGTGGATACGGCGACACAGCTCATTGCCGGAATTTACATAGGTTTGGAATGCGACGAGTCAGCTGTGATGCTCTGTCTTGCCAACGCAGCCCAGAATAAGGTCGAATTTTGCCGAGGACATGGCATTGAAATCGATCCCTCCCAATGGCCTTCCCAGGGGCTCCCCCATGAGATCATCACCGACAAAGGAACTGAATTCTTCGGCTTCAGAATGCGGGAATTATGTCAGAAATATGGCGTTGAAATTCAGTCGCTTCCTCCCTTCCGCCCAGATGGAAAAGGCTTGGTAGAGAAGTCTTTCGACTTGATTCAGCAGCGATACAAGCCGCTTTTGAGAGGAAAGGGTGTCATTGAACCGGATGCCCAGGAGCGCTGGGCTGTTGATTACCGCAGCCAGAGCGTACTGACTTTGGATGAGTTTACCAAAATCGTGATCCATTGTGTGCTTTATATCAACTCCGGACGCATCCTCGCAGATGCGAAGACTCCGGCCCAGAAGTGGCTCGACTCTGACGTCTCCCTGATGGATGTCCCCGCTGAAAAACTGTTCCTGATGTCCCTTCCCCGTGAGACTGCAAAACTGACCCGGAAGGGCTTGCGGATCAATGGACTCCTGTATGTCCCGATGGACATGGACGGCTTGACGTTGGATAGGACTTATGACGTTGCATACTCCCGCTCTGATTTGAGTTGCGTCTATGCTCTCCTGGACAACGGCACCTTCAAATTCTGCTGTTTGTCCCCGCACCAGTCCCAGTATAGCGGCCTATCCCAACCGGAGGCCGATGCCTTGAAACAGCATGAGCGGAAACAGCACAGCACTGCCAGGAAACATGAAATCTCAGCCAGCGTGGAGAGCATCCAGAGCATCCGGCAGATCGTCCAGGATGCTACCCTTGCCGGCTCAGAAAAATCCAAACAGGATGGGAAAATCATCAATGAGAACCGCTCCGGTGAAAGGGAGATGCTAACATGAGAAAATATCCAGCGAATGAATCCGCCTGCGGCGCCATCTATGACAGCGCACCCGCAGATAACCCTTTCTTAGCTGCCCTTCCAGAGATGCTGCCCCGGGATGAGTTTCTGACTACCATTCGCAGCACCCCCGGCCTTCCCCACGATCTCCCCCGGATGTCCCCCGAGGAACGGCGGCAGAGCCTCCCCATGCTGGCATCTCTCTTTGTCCCACTCGACTATATGTACGCTGTCTACGATCAGCTCTACCGGGCAATCAGAGAAACCTACACCACAAGAACCACTATGGAGGAAATTAAGCAGATAAATGCGTTATTTTGCAACAATGAGACACTATCATATGCGACACAAGCTGCTTCCGGCTCTGTCCTGGGAGTGCCTGGAATTGGCAAGACCTCCACCATACGCAGGGCTTTGGAGACAATGCCGCAGGTCATTGAGCATACCGAATACATGGGACAGCCATTTTACTGCAAACAAGTGTTGTACTTACGAATTGAATGCCCCAGCGATTGCTCCGTCAAGACCCTAGCGCTCAATCTGCTGTCCGCCCTTGACAGAGCGATTGGCTCTGACTACCTGCATCAGCTGATTTCCCTCCGCTCCATCGCCGCCTCTGCCGTGGCGACCCAGGTTAAAATTCTATGTATGACCCATCATGTGGGACTGTTGCTAGTGGATGAGATCCAGAACGCAGTAGAAACGGCCCAGCGTAACAGGCAAATCAAGCCGCTGATCAAATTTTTGGTGGAACTCACAAATGACACAGCAACTGCCGTTTATTTTGTGGGTACTCCTGCGGCAGAACAGCTATTCACAAGCCAGGAGCATCTAAAGCGGAGGACGCGGGGCATCCGGCTGCTACCATTGAAACCGGACGGAACATACAGGAGGTTCCTGGAGCAGATTTGGCCTTATCAATTCACCCCCCAACAGACTCCCCTGACGGAGAAGTTGGCAAATAAGCTCTTTGACCACTCCGGCGGTATTCCTGCCTACATTATAAAGATAATCCAAGAGAGCCAAGCCCAGGCACTTCTTATGGGACAGGCCTGGATGGATGAAAGGGTGATGCAGCGGGCGATTGACATCCTGGCAATCAAGGTTCCCAAAACGTATTCGGGTGGAACATATTTGTCGGATTTTGATGTTGGCGATGCTGAGAACGTTCCCAACCAATCCCCTGAGAAAATCCCACGGGAAGTCCCGGGGGAGAACTTAAAGGAGTCCCCGGAGTCGGTCTCCAGGCTTTATGCCAACCAGAGGGGGCGCAGAGCTACCATCAGGGATGCACAGGATTTGGTGGCGGTGTTCGCTGCGGGTAACGATCTCTTGCATTTCCTTCGGGGAAATGATCTTTTTGAGGAGTGGCCTGCGATATGCTGACATACTTCCCAACTCCCTACCCCGGCGAATGGTGGTACAGCGTCCTGTGCCGGTATCATGTCCGATCTGGGCGGCAGAAGGCCGCGACAACTCTGCGCGAACTCTATGGCGCATATCCTCTGACCCATGGACGGCTCTTCCCTGGCGTTGACTGCCACGCCATTACCAGACAACTGCCGGAACAGGTTATAACATTAAGGAAAGTGCTTCTGGAACATACGCTGATGTCGTATTACCTTCGCTTCTATTCCCTTGAGAAAAAGCGATCGGTGTTCAACAGTCTTTTGGCAGGCAGGAGCGGAGGTCTGACCAGCATTCAGATTCAGATGCCCGATGGGAAACAAGGTCTGAAGTTTTGCCCTGTATGCCGTGCTGAGGATACGAAGACCTATGGTGAACCCTATTGGCATCGGGAGCATCAGATCCCGTTGATGCCGCTCTGTCCAAAACATGGCTGCCACCTTCGGCTTGTGGAGATTCCCCTGTCCAGGCTGTCGGAAGTGTTTCTGCCGCTATCTTCTATAGATGTGGTGAATGAGGCTAACCCAGCCAATGAAACCTGGGAACCGCTGCTGACGGCGGCGCTGAATTCCATCTTGAGCCTGCCGTTTGAGACGGGACCTCCGTTGGAGTACAGCAATCTGAAAAATGCTTTGCTTTCCGTTGGCTTCGGTATCCATGCTGTTCGGGGGAAGACCTCTCTGGACGCTGAAAAGTTGAGAGTGAGCTGTACCGAGTTTTATGGTAGGAGTATTGGTGAACAATATTTTGCGAAGCTGTCACCGGCCATCATTTACCGGGTATGTCATTGGAAATTGACCTCTCCGGAGCGATACGCCCTCCTGGCAGTTTTCGCCGGGCTGACGGTTGAGGAGCTGTTGGGGGCAGAGATTCCAGTAGTGGACCCGCTGCTAAAAAATCTGCTGGAATACAAAGGAAGGGGACTCGCTTACAAGAAGGAGGAGTTAGCTCAATTAGTTGGTGTCAACCCGCACCAGTTGGATTCCTTAGCGAAAAAGTACAATGTTACGCCGTTTTGGAAACAATGCGGCAGTAAACGAACAGAAACCATTCGCATTACCCTGACCGCAGAGGAGAAGCAGCGCATCGCCAAAGCCGCCGCCATTCACGGCAACGGGCAGACGGCGGTGTTCGCCCGGGAACTTCTGTTGCGGGAAGTGGATCAAATTTTGAAGAATGATGGAGGTATCATCAAATGAACAATACGACGAAAGAACGAGTAGCCTATATGGCTGCAAGCCTAATTGAGTTAACAGATATGACAGAATCCGAATTGCCGGAAGTTGTCGAAGTCGTGGGCTTGGATGCCATCCGAGAACTGATGAGCATGGATTACCTTCGCAGCGAGCTGCGCTTTGAGAACATGGCCGAGGAAATCTGTAATTTCACCGGCTGGGATCCTATGCTGGTCATTCCCTGGCGGACGGAAGAGGAATTGTCTAGGATCGGCCTCCAGATTGCCGATCTTATCGAGGCTGTAAACCCACATGATGACGATGCGGCGGAGATCCTGGCGGATGTTCTGTGCTGGGGTGGGATCTGGGAATGGATCGAGTGCAATGACAGGGAGGAGCCAACATGCGGGTCGGGCGGTTGAAATTCAATCCGGAAAATAATCGCTATGGCATCTGGTGGGACAACGATTGGTTTCACTCGGGCTTGCACTGCGGGGAGTACCTGGAGGTCATGCTGGAGGGACATTGGGTGCAGACGCGGGTCGAGATGGCGGAGGGCTTTTTCTTGATTGGTACGCCGTATCGTAACTGTCTGGAGAACATCCCGGTCCGTTTTTGAGAGGAGTGGCGTTATGTACAATCGGACTCTCAAAAGTTTTTATCACGGCAATTTGACACCCATCGATCAGCAGATGGTGCATGGTTCCGATGTAGCCCGCGCCGTGGCGGAGCTGTCGGAGGCCGAGGACCGGCTGGCCCAGGTCCTTCCGCCGGAACTCCAATCCCTTATGGAGTGCGTTGCGAAAGCACAGGGGAAGGTGGACATCATCATGGCCGAGGCAAGCTATATTGATGGGTTCAAAACCGGCGCACGTTTCATGCTGGAAATTTTGGATGACTCCCATGAAAACCTGAAACCGATCACCGAGTAGCAGGAGAAGGCAGCATCATGAAATATACTGACCATGGCCTGCAAATCCCGCTGGACGAGCTACGTCACATTTTGGAGTATGCCGAGAACCGGGTCAAATATGACAGCATGGAGCCATGCGTCTATATCAGCCCCGGCGACCGTCCGCGCATCATCCAATATTGCTGCTACGCCGAGTGCAACCCCATCGACCATACATACGGCGCGAGATAATTTATGTAGACATTTGTCGGCCTCATCCATATCATTCGGGTTGGGCGTGTGACACCCCCTGCCCAGATAAGATGGATGGGGCCGGCAAGGGATAGCCGCTGGATAGAGAGCGCATAAATATCCTGTATCAAAAAACATCTGTTTTCCGTTACACATGGAATTGCCATTTTATAGCCTTAAAAAGTGTAAAATTTAGGCGATTTTTGTAACGAAAAATGAAAGGGGGATTTCTGTGACACATGGATACGCCAGATGCTCTACCAACGAGGACCGGCAGGACATCAATCGGCAGACGCGAGAATTGAAGAAGCAGGGAGTGGAAAGGGTCTGGTTGGAATTTGAGCATGGGGACACAATCTCCAAGGAGCAGCAGAAGCTGATGCTCAATGCGGCTGAACCGGGTGACACGATCATTACATTGGAGGTCTCCAGGTTGGCACGTTCCACTAAACAACTTTGCGAGATCATTGATATCATTCGGGACAAACACCTGCGGTTGATTATTGTTGGCAGCATCACCATGGACTGCCGGGATGGGCAGATGGACCCGATGACTGAAGCATTTTTGCAAATCGCCGGAGTGTTTTCCCAACTGGAGTTGTCCATGATCCGGGAACGGGTCCGCTCCGGAGTAGAGAACGCCAGAGCGAAGGGGAAGCAACTGGGGCGGCCACCTGTATCCGAGGCATCAATCCCGGACAAATTTTATCGGTATTACAGCCAGTATCAGGATGGCAGTATCAATCTTAGCGAGCTGGCGCGGCTGACCCGCCTATCCCGGCCTACGGTCTATCGGTATATCAGCATTCTGGAGGGTGCGGAAACGCATGAGTAACACCAGTGTGTAGGTCAGTAAGTTGCTGAATCAGGCTGGATATCGATTCTTTACTGAAGATGAGAAGCGTGGTAAAATACTCGATAATCTGGTCGAAGGAGGAGCTACAATGGAGCAACGTGAAAACGATATAAAGTTAGGCCGGTTTCTCTGCCTAATCCTGCGACACCATCCAGAAGAAGCTGGAATCACATTAGATGAACACGGCTGGGCGGATGTGAGGGCGCTGCTGCGGGGAGTATGTGCCACAGGGCGGGAGATTGACATGGAGACGCTGGAGCGGATCGTCCGGGAGGACAATAAGCAGCGGTATTCGTTCAATGAGGATCACACAAAGATCAGGGCCAACCAAGGGCATTCAATCCCGGTGGACGTTGAGCTGAGAAAGGTGCAGCCGCCTCAGTACCTGTACCACGGGACTGCCGCCCGGTTCCTTCCCGCTATCAGGACAGATGGCATCAGAAAGATGAACCGGCAGTATGTCCACCTTTCGCCCGACTATCAGACTGCGGTTGCGGTAGGCCGCCGCCACGGTAGCCCGGTTGTCGTACTCCGGATCGATGCGGGGGCCATGGCGCAAAACGGGATGGCATTTTTCCGGTCGGAGAACGGTGTGTGGCTGTGTGAGTACGTGCCGCCGGAGTGTTTTTGTGTGGTAGAGGACGGGTGAAGCAGGGGCGCAAGCCGAAACATAAATGTCCATCGAGACATTTAACTTTTTCAAAAGAAATTGGCCGCATTTTCGAAAATATGCTTGACAAATCGAACAAAATAGGATATAATAATATTGTCGGTTGAGGAAGAAACAGCCTATTCTTTGTCGACTGATATCCTTTGTTTTTCTCCTTTTTCATTTTCCTTTTTTGTTCAGCCTTTGAGATTTTTCCTCAGCGCCGGGACCTGAATCAGCAGGTGGCCGGACCCGCTTCCGAATGTGAACCGGGATAGTACAATTTAGGCGGGTGCCGTTAGGCATCCGCCCTTTTTATCTCATTCAAAAAGGAGGTCTGTCTATGAACCCTATTCAAAGCAACAATTCACAAAACACCTCAGCCCGTGCAATCGATCTGTACGCCAGAGCTGCCGCTACTCTGTACGGGATCATCAGCTTCAATGACTTCGTAAAAATTCTGGAGGTCTACTATGGGGAAGGAATCCTCTCCAGAGACCGGATCATGACCTACTTCTTGGCCTCAGACAACGATGACCCCATTTATTACATCCATGACGAGCGGATCGTACATGCCACTATCTTTCCCTACGAGATTGCCAGCACCTTGTTGGAAATCCAACAATCCGCCTTTGTGCCACCTTCGCGGTGTTACAAGGTTTTGCCGCAGCAGGAATTTTTGATGTACGCCAATCCGTTTTTCTTCGAGGATTGCAGCGGAACGAGACAAATGACACAGTACCTTACCGGCGATTTGGGCATTCCTCAGGAGGATGTGGAGGAAATCGTAGCGGAGATGGTCTTTGTTTGCCGCTGCGGCGCCAGTCCTACGCTTGTCCAAGACGCCCTCACCCGGAGAGGTCTTCCCTTTGGGCGGGAATGCTATCTTGATCTGATTACAATAGCATGTGAAATGGAGCCGGAAATCCGGCGTTGGGAGGCTTTTGGGTACACTAACGCAGAAATAATCAACACATGATTGGAACAAAAAACACCGCGCTCGGAAGCAGTATTTTGCATCCTGAGCGCGGCATTCTTTTTGGATCCCTATGGCGAGGTTTTCGTCTCTGCCGGCTCTAAAGCTCCTGGATGCTGACCCTGCTCAATGACAATCGTTGGAAGGATACAGTTTTCACAGTCCCGTCCTGCCATCTGTAATGCAGGGTGGCGCTCTTATTTTCCAGGCAGCGTTCCAGGGCGGCGCGGCACTGCTGGTAATAAAGAAGATCGTCAATCACGGCCTTCTCATAGAGGACCTCATCCGCATACTCGACACATGGCGCATCGCAGGAGGTCAGGCGCGCAACAGATCGGGACAGCTTTTCCGTTTGCCTGACCGCCCGGCGGCGAAGTTCCTCTCTGGCGGTCTCAGCAGGGAGGATGATGTACGGCGCATTCTCTGCATTCATGACGGACTCCTCAATACAACATAGGATTGTCCATGTCCATCGGGACACGCGGCCTCTCATACAGAGGCAGAATACCGTCCATCCGCAGGAGAAAGTCGTGGAGGAAAGCACGTCCCTCCTGCGTCCAGTAGATACGCCGATTGAAATTGTGTGAACTGGTCTGGGGATATGTATATTCCTTATCGGCGTAAGGCTTGCACAACACCCAAGTGTCGTTGCGCTTGTACTGGACACCATGCTCCTGCAAATAATTGTTCAGCCGCTGTGGGGACCATCCATACTCCGTTGCAATCATGGTGGTCGTGAGCCGCTTTGGATTTTGGAGCATGGCATCATAATAGCGCGCCTTTG
>ERZ779621.521-NODE-521-length-15520-cov-5.456515_pt1 | contig 15520 bp, 18 predicted proteins | sample MGYA00514215_ERZ779621 | MGnify/ENA primary metagenome ERZ779621 (study PRJEB29562, sample SAMEA4376715) | mouse gut metagenome | isolation source: Cecum | study: EMG produced TPA metagenomics assembly of the A DSS colitis mouse model was used to assess the...
CGGCCACCCCGTGGGCGCGTCCGGCGCGCGCATCATCGTCACCCTGCTCCACGAGCTGGCCAAGCGTCCCGACGCCAAGAAGGGCCTGGCCACTCTGTGCATCGGCGGCGGCATGGGCGTAGCTACCATCTTCGAAAAGTGCTGATTTTCGGGGTTTAACATGGATTATCAGGCACTTTATAAGCAAAAACTCACCACCGCGCAGGAGGCGGTGAAGGTGGTCAAGTCCGGCGACTGGGTGGACTATACCTGGTGCGCCAACCATCCCGTGGCGCTGGACGCGGCCCTGGCCGGGCGCAAGGACGAGCTGTTTGACGTAAAGGTCCGGGGCGGCGTCACCATGTGGATGCCCGAGATCTGCAAGGCGGACGACGCGGGGGAGCATTTCACGTGGAACGCCTGGCACTGCTCGGGGGTGGACCGCAAGATCATCTCCAAGGGCATGGGCTACTTCTCCCCCATCCGCTACTCCGAGCTTCCCCGCTTCTACCGGGAGAACATCGACGTGGACGTGGTGATGGTGCAGACCACCCCCATGGACGCCCACGGCAATTTCAGCTTTGCCCTGGCGGCCTCCCACCTGGCGGACATGATGACCAAGGCCAAAACGGTCATCGTGGAGGTCAATCGGAACATGCCCTGGGTGTACGGCCTCACCGGCAGTGAAATCAACATCAAGGACGTGGACCTCGTGGTGGAGGGGGACAATCCCCCCATCGCCCAGCTGGGCGGGGGCGGCGAGCCGTCGGACGTGGACAAGGCGGTGGCCAACCTGATCGTGCCCGAGATTCCCAACGGGGCCTGTCTCCAGCTGGGCATCGGCGGCATGCCCAACGCGGTGGGCTCCATGATCGCCCAGTCCGACCTGAAGGACCTGGGCGTCCACACCGAGATGTACGTGGACGGCTTTGTGGACATCGCCCTGGCGGGCAAGATCACCGGCAGGCGCAAGAATCTGGACAAGGGCCGTCAGGTGTACGCCTTCGCGGCGGGCACCCAGAAGCTCTACGACTACGTGAACCGCAACCCCGACGTGATGGCGGCCCCCGTGGACTACACCAACGATGTGCGGGTGCTGGCCCAGCTGGACAATTTCATTTCCATCAACAACGCCATTGACCTGGACCTGTTCGGCCAGGTGAACGCCGAATCTGCCGGCCTGCGGCAGATCTCCGGCACCGGCGGCCAGCTGGATTTCGTCATGGGCGCGTACCTCAGCCATGGCGGCAAAAGCTTCATCTGCCTGTCCTCCACCGTCGCCGGCAAGGACGGCACGGTGAAGAGCCGCATTGTCCCCACCCTGACCCAAGGCTCCATCGCCACCGATCCCCGGTCCTGCGTACAGTACCTGGTCACCGAGTACGGCATGGTGAACCTGAAGGGCCTGTCCACCTGGGAGCGTGCGGAGGGCATCATCGGCATCGCCCACCCGGATTTCCGGGAGGAGCTCATCGCCAGCGCCGAAAAAATGGGCATCTGGCGCAGGAGCAATCAGCGCTGAATTACATAGCAAACAGGCCCGCGCGGCGTAAACCGCGCGGGCCTGTTTTCGTTTCACGTGAAACATTCCGGGGGGCGCTGCGCCCCCGCCTTGACCACGGGAATCCACACCTCGAACCTCGTGCACTCCGGGTCCAGATAGACCTCCACGTCCGGCCCCTCGGCGTACTCATAGCCGGAGGTGGGCAGCCATTCGGCCACCACCCGCCGCTCCAACGCCTGGATGGCGGCGGGGCCGTCCCCCGTGCCGGGGAACACAGCCCAGGTGAAGGCGGGGACGGTGTACTCCTCCAGCCCCTCCCCCGCCGGGGCGTTGGAAGCCGCGGCGATATAATACCGGGCGCTGTCCACCCCGTCGCACACCCCCAGCAGCCCCCGGGGCTCGCCGTCCATCAGCGCGGCCAGCCGGGGGATGGTGCCGTCCGCCGCCGCCCTGCCCCAGAGCTGGGGCACCTGTTGAAAGCTCTCCTCCATGTCCTTGGCCAGGGGCGCGGACACACCCACAATGCGGAACGCGTCCCGCTTCTCGATCCGATACTCCATTTTTTCCACTCCTTGTACGGTGATGGCGAAGCGCAGGGGCGGATAGCTTTTCAGCACGGCCCCCGGCGTTTTCGCCGCCGAGGGCGGCAGGCCGTGGACGGCCTGGAACGCCCGGTTGAAAGCGGTGGGCGAGCTGTAGCCGTATTTCAGCGCCGTATCCACGATTTTCTCCCCGCCCTGCAAATCCGCCGCCGCCCGGGACATCCTCCGCCGCCGGAGGTACTCCGACAGCGGCACTCCGGCCAGCAGTCCGAACATCCGCTGAAAGTGGTAGGGGGAGCAGCAGGCGATTTTCGCCGCCTGGCGCAGGTCTGGCTCCTCCAAGCGCTCCTCCAGGTATTCCACCGCCCGGTTCAGACGGTCCATCCACTCCATAACGCCTCGCTCCTTTTTGTTACGTAACTGGCTATAGTATACTCCAATCTCCCGGCCCTGTCCTCTCTTTTTTGAGACAAAATATGAGAGCGGCTGAAACCATTTTCCCCCCTTCCGTGTTATGATAGGTGAAAGACGTTTTTCAAGCCGCGCGGCTGAGCTTGCGCCGACGCGTTTCACGTGAAACATATTTGGGGAGGTGAGGCCCGTGACGGAAGAACAGCTGGTGAAGGCGCTGAACCGGGGGGAGCTGTCCGCCCTGGAGGCGCTGATGGACCGCTACGGCCCCTACGTCTCCTCGGTGGCCGCCCGCATCCTGCGGGGGCGCGCCTCGGACGCGGAGGAACTGACGGCGGACGTATTTCTCGCCGCCTGGGACAACCGGGACAAGCTGCGCCCCGGCAAGGTCAAGGGCTGGCTGGGGACGGTGGCCCGGAACCGGGCCTTCAACCTCCTCCGGGCGGACCGGGAGCACCTGCCCCTGGAGGACGACGTGCTAATTCTGGACGCCGGCGGTCCCGACCGGGAGCTGGACAAGCGGGAGACCGCCCGCATTGTCAACGAGGCGCTGTCCCGGCTGGACCGCCCCCAGCGGGAGCTATTTGTCCGGCACTACTACTACGGCCAGACGGTGCGGGAGGCGGCGCTGGCCATGGGGCTGAACCAGTCCACCGCCAAGACCTGGCTGCGCCGGGGGCGGGAGGCGCTGAAAATCATTTTGGAACAGGAGGGCTATGGACATGAGGCGATTCGAGATATCCAGGCTGATGGATGAATACGAGGACAACGAGTTTTTCCCCCAGGGGGGCGAAACCGCCGACCTACAGGCGGTGAAGGCCCGGGTGCTGGCAAGGGCCGAACCGGCGAAGCGGCGGATGCCGCCCCTCAAGGCCGCCCTGCTGGCGGCGGCGCTGGCGGTGGGGTGCGCGCTGTGTATCGCGGCAGCTGGACCGCTCACCCAGTTATACCGCATGGTTTCCGGCGATTCCGTGCTCATTCAAACCGACCCCACAGGCCAGTATTACCTCCACATCAGCTGGAAGGACATCAATACCCCCATTATGCTGGAGGACGGCCGGCTGTGGCTGGTGCTGGCGGATGATCGCATCGACGTCACCGACCTCATTGACGAGGACACGCCCTATATTGTGGAGGGCGAGGACCCGGACTCCGGCTTGAAGAATTACCTGATCGTAGGCGGTACGCCGGAGGACTACGGCTGGCAGATATGGATGGAGATGCCTCTGGGCGGCTACAGCGGCGGCGGCTGGAACACCTATACAACCTACTACGACGTGGATGGGAAACTGGTTGAATACCACAAATGGAACGCGGAAAACCACCCCACAGACGGCAACCCTCTCCCTAGCGAGCTTGTCCCCGATACGGTCTTTGTCAATAAGCCCTGGTACGATGCCGCCGACGCCCAGCTTGGCCTTTGGGATTGACCTCTTTCCTTTTTCCCTAACCTATGATAAAATGGACTCCCCGCCTGGGGAGTCCATTTTTATGTTTCACGTGAAACGCCAAAGGCTTCCCCCCTGTGGGGAAGGGGCAATACAAGCAGGAGGAAAACCGCCATGACCCACGAGGACTACATGCGCCAGGCCATTGACCTTGCCCGGGAGTGCCTGACCGGGGGACCCCATCGAAGCCCAGCGGAGCGGGTTCGATGGGGAGAGGAGGGACAGCGAAATGAGCGAGCTTTCGCCGCAGACGGAAGCGAGGGATATGCAGCTTGTCCCAACGACGTACCTGTGGGCTGTGTGGTGGTCTCCCCCGACGGCACGATCATCGGCCGGGGCCGCAACCGCCGGGAGCAGGCAAACCGCGCCACCGCCCACGCCGAGGTGGAGGCCATCAACGAAGCCTGCGCCGCCCTAGGCTCCTGGCGGCTGGAGGGCTGCGCGCTGTACGTCACCCTGGAGCCCTGCCCCATGTGCGCCGGGGCCATCATCAACGCCCGCATCGCGGAGCTGTACTTCGGCGCGCGGGAGGGGAAGTCGGGCTGCTGCGGGTCCATCCTGAACCTGTTCTGCGAGCCCTTCAACCACCACCCCCGGGTGTACGGCCCCCTGCTGGAAGAGGAATGCCGCGCCCCGCTGACGGAATTTTTCCAGAACCTGCGGAAGATTTAACACAACTGTAACACTTTCCCGCAAACTTCTGAAATATCTCCGCGGTATCTTAATACTTGCAAGAGATCATCCTTTCTTTTTCATTCTATCCTCCATCCTCAGAAAATCGGAGCCGAAAGGCTCCGATTTTCTTTTCCCCTGACGGCGCGGGCCGGACGGGGGCGCCCTTAATGTTTCACGTGAAACATGGAGCGCTCCTCAGCAGAACTCCACCCGTCCCGGCGCCATGGACTTGATCCGGGCCAGAGCCTCCACCCGCACCGCTCTGGCCCGGATGCGCGCCCCGCCGGACTGGAACGCCTTCTCAACGGCCACCCCCGCCCCTGCCACCGACGCCCCGGCCTGCCGGGCCAGGGCCAGCAGGCCCTCCAGCGCCGCGCCGTTGGCCAGAAAGTCGTCGATGAGCAGCAGCCGGTCCTCCGGCCCCAGAAACCGCCTGGACACGATGACGTCGCTCACCCCGCCGTGGGTGAAGGAGGGCACCTCTGTTTGATACACGTCCCCGGCGATGTTTTTGGTGCGGCTCTTTTTGGCGAACACCACCGGCACGCCGAACTGCTGGGCGGCGACGCAGGCGATGCCAATGCCCGACGCCTCGATGGTCAGGATCTTGTTGACCCCCTCTCCGGCGAACAGCCGGGCCCACTCCCGCCCCATGGCGGCGAACAGCGCTACGTCCATCTGATGGTTCAGAAAGCTGTCCACCTTGAGCACGTCTGCGTCCTCCACGATGCCGTCCCGGCGGATGCGCTCTTCCAACTCCCGCATGGTCCTCTCTCCTTTCGGTTTGTGCCCCCATTTTACCAGAACCGCCGCCGCATTTCCACCGTTTTTCTCCAAAATCCCCTTGCCCTTCCCCCGGTTTTCTGCTACAATAGGCGCGCGCCGGAAAATGTTTCACGTGAAACGCGTCGGCCCAAAGTCCGCTCTGATTCGGGATGCCCTTCATACATCCATCACCTCTGTCCCATCCCTCTAAAACCCACGAAAGAAGGCCGTTCGCCATGCAGCGCGTCAAAGCTACCTTGCGGCAGATTCCCCTGCTCACCCTGGGCACCTTTCTGGTGGCCGCGGGAGTTTATTTCTTCAAGTTCCCCAACCACTTCAACACCGGCGGCGTCACCGGCCTGGCGGTCATCCTCAACGCCGTGGTCCCGGCGGTAAGCCCGTCCACCTTCGCCTCCGTTATCAACATTGGCTTTCTGGTGCTGGGCTTCTTCTTCCTGGACAAGAGCTTCGGGGTGAACACCATCTACTGCTCCGTGCTGTTTTCCGCCATGCTGTCCGGGCTGGAGTGGCTGTGCCCCCTGGCCGGCCCCCTCACCGACCAAAAGACGCTGGAGCTGTTTTTTGCCGTCATCCTCCCCTCCCTGGGCTCCGCCATCCTGTTCAACATGCAGAGCTCCACCGGCGGCACCGACATCCTGGCCATGATCCTCAAGCGGTTTTCCAGCATGGACATCGGCAACGCCCTCCTGTGCGTGGACGTGCTCATCGCCGCCTCCACCCTGTACTTCGTGGGCGTGGAGGCGGGGCTGTACTCCATCCTGGGCCTGGTGCTGAAGTCGGTGGTGGTGGACACGGTGATCGAGTCCCTCAACCGCCGCAAGAGCTTCATCGCCGTCACCTCCTGCCCGGACCAGGTGTGCCAGTTCATCACCCACACCCTCAACCGCTCCGCTACCTACTGGCAGGCCCAGGGAGCCTACTCCCACGAGCCAAAGTGGATTGTGCTCACCGCCCTGTCCCGGTCCCAGGCGGTGGCCCTGCGGCTGTACCTCAAGTCCGCCGATCCCCACGCCTTCATCCTGGTGACCAACTCCAGCGAGATCTTCGGCAAGGGGTTTATGAGAACATAGAAGCGCGAGGGTAGGCGCATAGGGGCAGATGGCCCGAAGCGACGGCAAAAACCCAGCCCCCCGCTATGCGGTTGGCTGGGTTTTGCTTGCGATGTTTCACGTGAAACATTTCCGGCAAGAGCCCCCTGCCGGGGGCGTTCCTTTCTGCTCGTGCAGAAAGGAACCCAAAGACACGCTTAGGGGGCATCCCGCTCCCGCCGCGCTTTGCGCTCCAGGCGGGCTTCCCCCTAAGAACCCCCCATTACGGGAGAGCCCGATACGAACCGCGGACGCTGACCCTTCCGGCGCGTTCTGCGTTCGGCGCGTTGCTCCCCTTATTGGCGCTGCCGCTTGTGTCCGGGCGGCGAAACCGCCAGCGGTCCACGACCCGCGCCTTAGCTGGCGGACCGTCCGCTCCGCGGCGCGGAGCCGCCCCAATGTTTCACGTGAAACCACTCCTCACACACCCCAAAATGTTTCACGTGAAACATTCGGCCCCGCTTCCCCAGGATTCGCCCTCCCAGCTGTGGTATGCTTTTGGTATATTCACAATGGGAGGCTTTTTTATGTCCCTCTTTCAGAAAACAGCCAAACGGCAGGTGCTGGACCTGCCCGTGAGCGCCATCCGCCCCAACCCCCGCCAGCCCCGGCGGGACTTCCCCCAGGAGGAGCTGGCCGAGCTGGCCCGCTCCATCTCCCAGGTGGGGGTGCTTCAGCCCCTCAGCGTCCGGCGCACCCAGGAGGGCTGGGAGCTCATCGCCGGGGAGCGCCGCCTGCGGGCCGCCCGGCTGGCGGGGCTGACCCGGGTGCCCTGCCTCAGCGTGGAGGCGGACAGCGACGCCTCCGCCCTGCTGGCTCTGGTGGAAAACCTCCAGCGCCAGGACCTCACCGTCTGGGAGGAGGCCGCCGCCCTGCGCCAGCTCATCGACCGCCACCACCTCTCCCAGGAGGAGGCCGCCGCCCGGGTGGGCAAGAGCCAGTCCGCCGTGGCCAACAAGCTGCGGCTGCTCAAGCTGCCCCAGGACGTGATCGACACCCTGCGCGCCCAGCGCCTCACCGAGCGCCACGCCCGGGCCCTCCTCCGGCTGGACGGTCCCCAGGCCCAGCGCGCCGCCCTGGAGGAAATTGTGAAGCGGCAGCTCAACGTGGCCCAGAGCGAGGCGTACATCGACCGGCTGATCCAGCAAAAGTCCGCCCCCCGCCGGGCCGCGCCGGTCTACCGCCTGCGAGACGTGCGGCTGTTCCTCAACACGGTGAAGAAGAGCCTGGCGGTGATGCAGTCCGCCGGGGTGAACGCCCGCTGCGGCCGGGAGGAGACCGACAGCGAAATCACCCTCACCATCCACATTCCGAAATGACCGGCGATGTTTCACGTGAAACGTTCGCACCCCCCGCAAAGCCGTCCTTCAGGCTTTGTGGGGAAAGGAGGAGCAAGGGAGCGGGATGAGGGATGGCCGGGACGGGCATCCCGAATCGGAGCGGACTTTGCGACGACGCGTTTCACGTGAAACGCTCCCAAGGGGGTTCCCCGGAATGTTTCACAAAAAGGCCAGGCCCTGCGCCCGGCCTTTTTATTTTGTAAAACGGTTGAAATCACGCCCGGAACAGGATATAATGAATTTCAATGCCATGTGCGCCGCATTTCACGAGAGAGAGGGAGATCCCCCATGGGCAAGACCATCGCCATCGTCAATCAAAAGGGGGGCGTGGGCAAAACCACGTCCTGTGTCAACCTGGCCGCCGCCCTCACCGCCCAGGGCGCCCGGGTGCTGGTGTGCGACTTCGACCCCCAGGGCAACGCCACCTCCGGCTTCGGGCTGGACAAAAGCCGCTCCCCCAGCGTCTACGAGGTGGTTTTAGGCGGCGCGCCCATGTCCAAGGCCATCGTCAGCACCAAGTGGGGGGACGTGGTCCCCGCCAACAAGGCCCTGTCCGGAGCCACGGTGGAGCTTATCGCCCTGGACCGGCGGGAGTTCCGGCTCAAGGACGCCATCCAGGAGGTCAAGGACTGCTACGACGTGATTTTCATTGACTGCCCCCCCTCCCTGGAGCTGCTCACCCTGGACGGGCTGTGCGCCGCGGACAGCCTGCTGGTCCCCGTCCAGTGCGAATACTACGCCTTGGAGGGGCTGAGCGACCTTTTGTATACCGTCCGGCTGGCCAAGCAGCGGCTCAATCCGCAGCTGGAGATCGAAGGCGTCCTGCTCACCATGTACGACGGGCGGACCAACCTGTCCCTCCAGGTGGCCGAGCAGGTGAAGCGCCACTTCCCCGGCAAGGTGTACGCCTCGGTGATCCCCCGCAACGTCCGGCTGTCCGAGGCGCCCAGCCACGGAGTGCCCGTGTCCGTCTACGATCCCCTGTCCCGGGGGTCGGAGGCCTATGAGGCGCTGGCCAAGGAATTCCTGCGCAAAAACCCCATCGCGGCGCGTAATTAGTTTTAGAGAGGAGACACACCTGAAATGGCTAAAGCCAAAGGCTTGGGGCGGGGCCTGGACGCCCTGATGGGCGATTCCGCCACCCTGCAAAACCAGGAGGAGTCCGGCTCGGTGACGCTGCCCATTTCCCAGGTGGAGCCGGGGCTCAACCAGCCCCGAAAGCGGTTCGACGAGGCCGCGCTGGCCGACCTGGCCGCCTCCATCCAGGAGCACGGCATCATTCAGCCCCTCACCGTCCGGCGGCTGGGCACGGGCTACTACCAGATCATCGCCGGAGAGCGCCGCTGGCGGGCCGCCAAGCTGGCCGGCCGCCGGGAGGTCCCCGTGGTCGTCATCGAGGCGGACGACCGCAAGGTGATGGAGCTGGGCCTCATCGAAAACCTCCAGCGGGAAAACCTGAACCCGGTGGAGGAGGCGGAGGGCTATCTGGCCCTGCTCACCGACTACGGCCTCACCCAGGACGAGCTGGCCCACCGCATGGGCAAGTCCCGCCCCGCCATCTCCAACGCCCTGCGGCTCACCGCCCTGCCCCCCTGCGTGCGGGAGATGATGATTGAGGGCACGCTGTCCGCCGGACACGGCCGGGCGGTGCTGATGGTGGAGGGCGAGCAGACCCAGACCGCTTTCGCCCAGAAAATCGTGGAGGAGGGCTGGAGCGTCCGGCAGGCGGAGGCCAAGGCCCGGAACTTCGTGCTCCCCTCCCAGTGGGACCTGCCCCCCGAAAACACCCCTGACCCCCACGCCATCTACACCAAGGCGGTGGAGCAGAGCCTGTCCCAGCGGCTGGGGCGAAAGGTCACCATCAAAAACGGGGCCAAAAAGGGCAAGCTGGAGCTGGAATTCTACGACGTGGACGACCTGAACGACCTGTTGGACCTGCTGGAACAGCTGCGCCCGGCGGCTGAAAAGGAGGCCGAGACATGAGCGAAAAGGAACACATTATCCCCGGCGAGGCCCCGAATGTTTCACGTGAAACATCCCAGCCCCGTGAAACCAACGCCCAGGAGACGCCGGGGAAAAACAAGCGCTCCTCCTTCTACGTCTATCTTGTGGTGCTGTTCGGCGCGGCGTTTCTGATGCTGCTGCTGGCCTACTTCGTCCAGCGGCGCAACAACGAGACCGCCCAGAGCGACCTGCGCTCCTCGTTCTCCGCCTCCCGGCAGGAGCTGATGGAGGAGATTGAGGGGCTGGAGGAGGAAAAGCAGGGGCTGCTGGCCGAAAAAGAGGGGCTCCAGGCCCAGCTCAGCGACGCACAGGCAAACCTGGACGGAGCGAACGCCCTCTATGAGGACCTCCTGGACGGCTACGACAAATATGTGGGATATACCTCCATTTTGCAGACGCTGTACGCCAGCGAGGTCAAGCTGGAGGCGCGGGACTTCGACGGCGCGGCCGCAACGCTGACCGATATGGAATACCAGTACTTTGTGGACACCATAGGAGACTACGATGCGGAGATGGAGCACTACAACCCGGAGGGGTTGTTCCTGCGTCCCCGCTTCGACGCCCTGGTGGAGGAACTCACCCGGCGCGGTGCGCTGGACGAGAGCTGGGCCGGTTAGCCGTTTCACGTGAAACGCGTCGGGACACAGCGCAACATCTACAGGAAAAAGGTGATTTTATGTTAGACATCAAATTTGTCCGGGACAACCCGGAGATTGTCAAGGAAAACATCAAAAAGAAGTTCCAGGACGAAAAGCTCCCCCTGGTGGATGAGGTCATCGAGCTGGACCGCCGCAACCGGGACGCCATGACCGAGGCCAACAACCTGCGCTCCGAGCGCAACAAGCTGTCCAAGCAGGTGGGGATGCTCATGGGCCAGGCCAAAAAGGACCCGTCCAAGCTGGAGGAGGCCGAGGCCGCCAAGGCTCAGGTCAAGGCCAACGCCGACCGTCTGGCCCAGCTGGAACAGCAGGAAACCCAGCTGGCCGCGGAGATCCGCAGGATTATGCTCCAGATCCCCAACATCATCCACCCCTCCGTGCCCGTCGGCAGGGACGACAGCGAAAATGTGGAGGTGGAGAAGTTCGGTGAGCCTCTGATCCCGGAGTTCGAGGTGCCCTACCACACCGACATCATGGAGCGGTTCGACGGCGTGGACATGGACGCCGCGGGCCGCGTGTCCGGCGCCGGGTTCTACTACCTCATGGGGGACATCGCCCGGCTCCACGAGGCGGTGCTGGCCTACGCCCGGGACTTCATGATCGGCAAGGGCTTCACCTTCTGCGTGCCCCCCTTCATGATCCACGGCAATGTGGTGGAGGGCGTCATGTCCCAGACCGATATGGACGCCATGATGTATAAAATCGAGGGCGAGGACCTATATTTGATCGGGACCTCCGAGCACTCCATGATCGGCAAGTTCATCGACCAGATCATCCCCGAGGAAAAGCTCCCCCAGACCCTCACCTCCTACTCCCCCTGCTTCCGCAAGGAGAAGGGCTCCCACGGCATCGAGGAGCGGGGCGTCTACCGCATCCACCAGTTCGAAAAGCAGGAGATGATCGTGGTGTGCAGGCCCGAGGACTCCATGGACTGGTACGAAAAGATGTGGCGGTACTCCGTGGAGCTGTTCCGGTCCATGGACATCCCCGTGCGCCAGCTGGAGTGCTGCTCCGGCGACCTGGCCGACTTGAAGGTCAAGTCCTGCGACATCGAGGCCTGGTCCCCCCGGCAGAAGAAATACTTCGAGGTGTGCTCCTGCTCCAACCTGGGGGACGCCCAGGCCCGCCGCCTGAAAATGCGGGTGAAGGGCGAGGGCGGCGCCTCCTACCTGCCCCACACCCTCAACAACACCGTGGCCGCGCCCCCCCGTATGCTCATCGCCCTGCTGGAAAACAACCTCCAGGCCGACGGCTCCGTGAAGGTTCCCCAGGTGCTCTGGCCCTACATGGGCGGGACCCAGGTGCTGACGCCCAAGCACTGAGGGTTTCACGTGAAACGCGTCGGGGCGGGCTTCGTTTGTTCACGCAAGCCCCCCTTTGGCAAGCCTATGCCCGTCCATTAAATTTTAAGGAGAATTCGCCATGAAAAAGTTTTGGAAAGTCCTGGGCCTCACCGCGCTGGCCGCCGCCCTGGTGCCCTACCGCATCGAGGGCGACGACGAGACCGGCACGCTCACCGTGCGGGCCCTGCTGTGGAAGGCTACCGAAAAGGTGAAGGCCGACGGCACCAAGGACCTCAGCATCAAGCTGCTGTCCTTCGGCCCCGACGAGGAGGAAAACCTGTTCACCGACGACCCGGAGGAGGCCGTGCTCTTCGCGGACGACGAGCCGGAGGCCGCCGTCATCACCGCTGAGAATACGGTCCCTGCCCCCGAGGAGAAGGCCACCGCCGCGGAAGAGGAGGCCGGCGAGGAAGATTTCGACCCGGAGCTGTAACAGGAGGCTCCACTGATGAAAAAATTCCTCAACGAGTTTAAGCAGTTCATCGCCCGGGGAAACGTGATGGATATGGCCGTGGGCGTTATCATCGGCGGGGCGTTCTCCTCCATCACCAGCTCCCTCATCAACGACATCATCATGCCCCTGCTAGGCATCTTTACCGGCAGCATCTCCTTCGCGGCGCTGTACTTTGAGGTCAACGGAACCGTCTTTGCCTACGGCAATTTCATCCAAGCCGTCCTCAACTTCCTGGTCATGGCCTTTGTGGTGTTCTGCCTGGTGAAGGGGCTGAACAAGCTCCACCGCAAAAAAGAGGAGGCCCCCCCTCCCCCGCCCGCGCCCTCCAACGAGGAAAAGCTGCTGGCGGAGATTCGGGACCTCTTAAAGGAGAAGAAATAAAAAGCGTTGAGCCGTCGCGAGCAGCGCGGAGAAGCTCCCCAAACCCAATGCCATCAGGAGGATTTTATGCCGGAAGATCAGACCAATCCCAACAACGAAGGCGGCTACACCCCCGCCTCCTTTGAAAAACGCGCCGCCGCCTGGACGGGCGTCGTGTACGTGCTGATGCTGCTGTTCATCCTCAACTTTACCCTGTTCACCGGAGGACGGCAGCTGCCCGGCACCTTCCCCCTGTTCCTGGTCCCCATTTCGGTGGCCCTGGCGGTGGTGGTCGTCCACCGCATGAGAAACGGAACCATCGCCGGCGGAACTCCAGGCGGGGTGATGGTGCTGGCCATGTGCGCCGTCGGTATCGTCACCGGCCTGTCGCTGGGCGTGCCCGCCCTGCTGGCCGCCCTGGGGGTGTGAGCCGTGGAGGCGCTGATCCGCACCGGCCTGGCCCAGCTGGGTCAGGCCGAACACGTCCCCCAAAACGCCCCCGCCCTGCTGGCCCGGTACGGACAGCTGCTGCTGGAGCAGAACCAGGTGATGAACCTCACCGCCATCACCGACCCCGCCGGGGTGGCCAGCCTCCACATGCTGGACTGCGCCGCCCTGCTGGGCTGCGCCCAGCTCGAGGGCAAGAGCCTCATCGACGTGGGCACCGGGGCCGGGTTCCCCGGGATGGCGCTGAAAATTTTGGTGCCCTCCCTGGACCTGACCCTTCTGGATTCCCTCAAAAAGCGGCTGGACTTTTTGCAGGCGGTCTGCGAGGACCTGTCCATCCGAGGGTTCCACACCATCCACAGCCGGGCCGAGGAGCTGGGACACGAGGCTGAATTCCGGGAGCAGTACGACTTCGCCACCGCCCGGGCGGTGGCCGATCTGCGGCTCCTGTGCGAGCTGTGCCTGCCCCTCGTCAAGGCGGGCGGACGGTTTTTGGCCATGAAAGGGCCGGACTGCGACGGGGAAATCCAGGACGCCCTGCCCGCCATCGCCCTGCTGGGTGGCCGGGTGGAGCGGCGGTTTGACTACGATGTCCCCTACACCCAGGCCCGCCACCGGGTGGTGGTGGTGGAGAAAATCAGTCCTACACCGGAAAAATATCCCAGACGATGGGCGAAAATGCAGAAAAATCCGCTTTAAGGGCCTATCTCCCCAATAAGCGGATCTCACGGATATTCTTTCATTATTTTCAGAATTTTTGTTGCCATTTTCATAAATTCATGTTATGATTTTGAGTAGTATCGGAAGGAGGCGTCCCATGGGAACCGCCGTCATGGTCACATCTGGAAAGGGCGGAACCGGTAAGACCTCCCTCACCGCGGGGGCGGCCTCCTGCCTGGCGGCCTTGGGCCATCGGGTGCTGTGCATCGACTTGGATATCGGCCTGCGCAACCTGGACTTGGTGCTGGGCCTGTCCGACCGGGCGGTGATGGACTTCTCCGACGTGATGGACTACCGCTGCTCCCTGCTGGAGGGCGCCGTGGAGCAGCCCGATATCCGGGGGCTGTTCCTGCTCACCGCCCCCCTCTCCCCCGAGGGGCTGGACCAGGAGCGGTTCTGCGCGGTGGTGGACGAGGCCAAGGAGTACTTCGACTTCGTGTTCATGGACTCCCCCGCCGGACTGGGCGAGGGCTTTCAGCTGGCCCGCGCCGCCGCAGACCGGGCCATCGTGGTGTCCGCCGTGGACCCCGCCGCCCTGCGGGACGCCCAGCGGGCGGTGACAGAGCTTCACGACCTGCCCCAGCTCCACCTGGTGATGAACCGGGTGCAGCCCAAGCTCATCGCCAAGCTGCGCACCTCCATCGACAGCGCCATGGACGCCGCCGGGCTGCCCCTGCTGGGGGTGGTGCCCGAGGACGCCAGCGTCACCATGGCCGCCGCCAGCGGCGTGCCCCTGGTGCTGGCCACCTATAAGGGCGCCGCGCCCGCCTACCTCAATATCTCCAAACGCCTTCTGGGCCAGCGGGTTCCCCTGCTGCGCATCCGCTGACCCAGGCGACACCATAGAAAGGACGATCCGCATGAATATAGCCTTGATGAGCCACGACAACAAAAAAGAACTGATGGTCCAATTCTGCATCGCCTACTGCGGCATTCTGTCCAAGCATACCGTGTGCGCCACCAGCAATACCGGCAGACAGGTGGCCGAGGCCACCGGACTGCCCGTCCAGCTCTTCCTGGCCCACGCCCAGGGCGGCTCCCAGCAGATCGGCGCCCGCATCGCCTACGACGAGATCGACATGGTGCTCTTCTTCAACGACCCCACCAGCGACGAGCTGGACAAGGATATGAGCTATATCATCAACCTGTGCGACCAGCACAACGTGCCCATCGCCACCAACGCCGCCTCCGCCGAAATGCTCATCCACGGACTGGCCCGGGGCGACCTGGACTGGCGGCTGATTATCAAGCCCACCTCCCCCCTGAAAGTGTAATCAAACCCGCAATTGAATACGCCGCGTTGAGGCCGGATGAGTACCGCCCACGCCGCCGGACAGAGAAAAACGCCATGGCTGGAAGCGTTTACGGCAGGAGGACGGGAAAGACGCCGGCTGAGCGGGCCCGGAGACGGGCCGGTCCCCCCTCCCGCACCAGAGGGGCTGAGGGCGGGCCATTTGGTCCGCTGAATGTGGGTGGCACCACGAAGTGTTTGATGGAAAACGCTCTCGTCCCATAGCTGTGGGGCGGGAGCATACTTTTTTCCCCCATTGACCAGAAAGGAGAGTCCTATATGGCTAAACAGAAACCCCGCACCCTGTCCGGATTCATGGAGCTGCTCCCCGCGCCCCAGGCCCAGTTCGACCGGATGGCGGAGCTGCTCCGCCAGTGCTATTCCCGCTACGGCTTCACCCCCCTGGACACCCCGGTCATCGAGGCCAGCGAGGTGCTGCTGGCCAAGGCCGGCGGCGAGACGGAAAAAC
>ERZ779621.525-NODE-525-length-15457-cov-5.140826_pt1 | contig 15457 bp, 16 predicted proteins | sample MGYA00514215_ERZ779621 | MGnify/ENA primary metagenome ERZ779621 (study PRJEB29562, sample SAMEA4376715) | mouse gut metagenome | isolation source: Cecum | study: EMG produced TPA metagenomics assembly of the A DSS colitis mouse model was used to assess the...
GAGGGTTGTATCATGTACTGCTTTATTGACGGATACGGAGAGACCGTGTTCGCCTGCAACCCCGAGAGCTGTGCAGACATATATGTATATCCGCTCGCGCGGGATTTTTTGGACTTTATGCGGCTTATACTCGCCTGCGGCTCGGCAAATCCCGCCGAACAGATAATCTGGATGAACGAGCGGCAGTTTGAACAGCACCTTCGCGACGAAAAAGAAATCCAGACTGCCGAGCAAGAGGAATTGCTGTTACGTCTGGAAAAAGAGCTTGATATTACGCCGATGGAAAATCCTTTTGTATATGTAAAGAATTTGCAGTCGGGTTTTGATTACGGCAAAATACAATACAGCGACGAATATTACAACGTCATGGGTATCGAGCGATAACGGCTGTAAGCGGTGGAGGAATAATGGAAGATATTTTTAAGCGGCTGTTTAAAAGCGCTCCGTCAAAAGAAGATAACGGAATTTATTGTTTCGGAGATGAAAACGACGGAGATTGTTTTGATAAAGGAGATATTGCAAACTGGCGGAATGGAATTTTCAGCCGCAGCTGGAGAAAAAGAGAGCTTTTGGACAATAACGCTTCCCGACATTTGTTAGATGAAATAATTGCATACAATGAGTATATTGTGGATCTGGCATGCGGTCCAGGTATGGGTTTTATCCCGTCAATAAAGCAGACAGCGCCGGAGTTCCGCTGTCTGGCGACCGACGCTAATTCGCTTGTTCTGAGTGAATGGAAACGTTATCTGCAAAATAATGAAAAATTCGATAATATTAATTTCGCACAGTTTTCTGCTTTTAATTTACCGTTCAAAAATAATGCTGTTCAGGCATACAGCAGTTTTATCGGATTATCGTCTACCCGTAATGGAAACTGCGGAATTAATTTAGCGTTGTCCGAAATTTATCGCACTTTGATTGACGGAGGATTATATTACGCGATAGAAAACGAGTGGAACGATGCTCCCGCTATTCTGGAACTGTTTGATAAAATCGGTCGGAAGCCTTGGTCTGTTTTTCTTGAAAAACAGACTTCGTGGCATGACCGCTTTGCAAATAACGGTTTTGAGGTGCTTTATGAAGAAAACTTTGAGCATCGCAGCATAAAGGCTGATGACAACGAGCTTGGGAAAGCCGCCGCTGAATTTGGTGTTGATATTGGACTCGATTTTACGGCATACATTATCGGGAAAAAAGCTGAGCGGAATTAGCAAACGTTCTGTAATTCAGCTCAGTATATAATCGGCCTGAAAAGCCAAATCAAAGGAGATGAAATATTTATGTCATTGAAAGCTGTTTTGTTAAACGGAGCGTCCAGCAGCGGCAAGTCTACCTTGGCAAAATTACTGCAAGAATACATTAAAAACGACAGAAAAGAAGAATATGAGATTATTTCCATTGATAATTTTTTAAATATAACTGTTGACGAACCGATATATGAAGATGATGTTTTTGAAATATCACCGGTGCTATGCAAAAGGGCACTGGGCGTATTAAAGAACGGTCGGGGAGTTATTATTGACCACGTAATTACAAGTGAGCGCATTTATAAACAATTGACCGAAGCACTTACAGAATACACGCTGATTAAGGTTAAAATTGTATGCCCGCTAAAAGAATTAGAGAAAAGAGAACAAGAGCGGAAAAACAGATGTGTAGGTTCGGCAAAGGCTTCGTATGAGTATCTTTATCCCAAGATCGGTTATGATTCGGTATTGAATACATTTGAATTATCATATGAAGAATGTGTTAAGGAAATTTGTGATTTTTTGTGATATACATACAAACCAACATTTGAGAGGATGATATAATTGAATTATGGGTTTTTAGATGTTGAGATGACGTGTGATGGCAAACATTAGGGTGATAAATTTGTTGATGATGGACGAAAAGAGCGGAGCGGCATTAAACAGCCGTTTTGTCCCCGAATGCGGGGCTTAAACCGTTATTATCGGAGGTTATATACAATTAAAAGCTGTTTTGTTAAACGGAGCATCAAGCAGCGGCAAATCTAACCTTGCAATTTCACTGCAAGAATACATTAAAAACGACAGAAAAGAAGAATATGCAATTATTTCCATTGATAATTTTTAAAATATGGCTGTTGCCGAGGAGGATGGCTATGCTATTTCGAGGAGATGACCAAAAAAAAGATAAAAAACCTCATACTTGAGTGTTATAATTTTAATTGTACAAACATTGATAAATCGGTAATTTGTGAGGTGATATTAGGTGAAAAGCGTTAAGAGAAAATCAATAGGAACTCATTTTTCAATGTGTGTTCAACCAGCTTTTATCATTGGTACGAACAATGAAGATGGAACATATAATTTTGCTCCGATTACATGGGTCAGTGTTACAAACGAGAAAAAGGACGATTATTTGTTGACTGTACTGTAGTTTTGCACTAATAGGTAGAACCACAATCTAATCAGAACTTGTATTTTTCGGTGTAATCATGTTAGGATTGATATTCTTGAACTTATGGACTATTTTGGCACACATCACGCAAAAGACGGAAAGAAAGATGGAATTTCGTATGATGTTTGCAGGGGAGATGTTGTAGATGTTCCTATTTTAGATGCGAGTCGGTGGGTATATGAATGTGAGGTAGCTCGGTCTGTTGAAACAGGAGAGTCGACTACCTTTTTTTGCAGAATAAAGAATATCCAAATAGATGAACAACTTGAATGTGTGAATACTTTTGATGTAAATCTTACGGAATTAGAACCTGTGATTTATTCGGGAATGTATCATAGTATAGGAAAACTACTTGGTAAGATAGGGGATTTCACAGAATAGATAAATCCCAATATTCTTAAAGTCTCGTCTGTAAAGCCGTATATAACATGATTTTTAGGCTTTGCTGCGTAACATTTGTATAAAACGTTGTGTTCTTGTCCGCCTGCTATGAATCCGCTTTATATATTTTTGTTTATCAGCCAAGTAAACGCAGTTATTAGATAACCACTTGACATTTTGCGGAAAAGGTGTATAATATAAGATGTATTATGGCGCAGTGTGCGCCTATTCTAAATGAACAAAGGACGGAAAAGCTATGAAATGGACAGGCTTGAATGAGCTTCGTGAAAGTTATCTTAAATTTTTTGAATCAAAGGGACACCTGCGTATGGCGAGCGCACCGCTTGTGCCGCAGGGGGATAATTCCATATTGCTGATAAACGCGGGCATGACGCCGCTGAAAAAATATTTTCAGGGAATTGAGGAGCCGCCGCGCCACCGCGTGACCACCTGCCAGAAGTGCATACGCACTCCCGATATTGAGAACGTGGGAAAGACCGCCCGTCACGGCACATATTTTGAAATGCTGGGCAACTTTTCTTTCGGAGACTACTTCAAGCATGAGGCGATAGCATGGGCTTGGGAATATCTTACAAAGGTGCTGGAGATTCCCGCGGAGCGGCTCTGGATAACCATTTATGAGGAGGACGACGAGGCGGGCGATATCTGGGCGAACGAGATAGGCGTACCCCGCGATCGTATCATAAAGCTGGGCAAGGCGGATAATTTCTGGGAGCATGGCAGCGGTCCTTGCGGTCCCTGCTCCGAGATACATTTTGACCGCGGCGAGAAGTACGGTCCTTTGGAGAGCTTTGAGCAGGCGGAAGACTGCGACCGTATCATAGAGATATGGAACAACGTTTTCACGCAGTTCGACAACGACGGAAACGGAAACTACACCCAGCTCGCCACAAAGAACATCGACACGGGAATGGGGCTTGAGCGCCTTGCCTGCGTAATGCAGGACGTGGACAACCTTTTTGAGGTGGATACGGTTCAGAATATCATGAAGCGTATCTGCTCCATAATCGGTGTGGAGTACAAATCCGACGAGAAAAAGGATATCTCAATACGCGTTATCACCGACCATATACGTTCTACAACGTTTATGGTGGGAGACGGAATACTTCCCTCCAATGAGGGACGCGGCTACGTTCTGCGCAGACTGCTTAGAAGAGCAGCCCGCCACGGCAGGATGCTCGGTTATCAAAAGCCCTTTTTGCATGAGGTCTGCGACACGGTTATCGACGAAAATCTTTCCGCGTATCCTGAGCTTGGCGAGAAGCGTGCTTATATAAAGAAAGTAATACAGACCGAGGAGGAGAGCTTCGCCAAGACAGTAGACAAGGGCACGGAGATACTTTCCGAGATGATAGAAGCGCTCCGCAAGGAGAACAAAACTGTTCTCGCGGGCGCGGACGTTTTCAAGCTGCATGACACCTACGGCTTCCCCGTCGACCTTACCAAAGAAATTCTTCATGAAAACGGCTTTGAGGCGGATGAAGCGGGCTTCCATGAGTGCATGAAGGTGCAGAAGGACACTGCAAGAGCCAACAAATCCCTCGGCGGCGGCTGGGATAACGCGAAAAATTCCGCGCTGGACGCTTACAAAACAAATTTTGTGGGATACGATAAGCTTAACTGCGATACAAAAATACTCGCGATTGTAAAGAATGGCGAGCTTGCGGAGCTGTGCGGCGAGGACGACATGGTCAGCGTCGTTATAGAGGACACACCGTTCTATGCGGAAATGGGCGGTCAGGTAGGCGACTGCGGAATTATCTCAAGCGGCTCGAGCGTTCTTGAGGTAAAGGATACGCAGAAGCTTGGCGGCGGACAGTTTGTATGCGACTGTCTGGTGGTTTCGGGCGGATTTTCCGTCGGGGACAGGGTAACGGCGGCTGTTGATGTTCAAAAGCGCGCGGCGACGCAGCGCAACCACACCTGCTGCCATATTCTTCAGGCGGCTCTGCGCGAGGTGCTGGGCGACCATGTTCATCAGAGCGGCTCTTATGTCGACCCATACCGCTGCCGCTTCGATTTCAGCCATTTCAGCGCCATGACCGCGGAGGAGATAAAGCGCGCTGAGGAATATGTAAACAAGGTGATTTTTGAGGCGATACCCGTCGTTACCGAGGTGCTGCCCATCGAGGAAGCAAAGAAGCGCGGCGCGATGGCGCTTTTCGGCGAGAAGTACGGCGACGTTGTGCGTGTTGTAAGCGTTGGTGAATACTCAACCGAGTTCTGCGGCGGTACGCATTTGAAAAATTCCTCCGAGGCGGGATTGTTCAAGATAGTTTCGGAAAGCTCCGTCGCGAGCGGCGTAAGGCGTATTGAGGCGGTCACGGGCGCGAACGTGCTCGAAATGCTGAACAGCGCTCTTAACGAATTGGACAGCGCGGCAAAGGCTTTGAAACTGCCTAACACAAACGATATGGTATCACGCTGCGAGGGTCTTATGAACGAGCTGCGCGAAAAGGACAGGAAGATACAGTCCATGGAGCAGGCGGCGGCAAACGCTCAGCTCGGAAATCTGGGGGATAACGTTCCCGAGATAAACGGCGTAAAGCTGATAACGGCGGCGCTTGAAGGCACTGGCGCGGACGGTCTGCGCAAGCTTGGTGACAGTCTGGCGGACAGATTTGCGTGCTTTGTGGCGGTTCTCGCAGGAACAAACGAGGGCAAGAGCAACATACTCTGTAAATGCTCCAAAAGTGCCGTTGAAAAGGGCGCGAACGCGGGAACACTGGTTCGCGAGATAGCGGCTGCCGCGGGCGGCAAGGGCGGCGGAAAGCCCGATCAGGCAATGGCGGGTATTCCCGACGCCGGCAGGATAAAGGACGCGCTTGCGGCGGCAGAGGAGATTGTAAAGAAATACGTCAAGTGATCGCCAAAACAATTAAAGCCAAACGCAATGTAAAAATTGAGAGATCAAAGGCGCTGATAGCTGCTGTCAGGTGACCGCCCGCGCATGAAATTCCTGTAAGCCTCAGTAAAAGCGCAGCGGAACGAATCGGAGCTTTTACGGAGGGATAGTAACGTTTTCAGCTTTGCTGAAAACGTTACGCAGCCTGTATTAAAGGTTGACCCAATGAGGATTATTTAAAATTATTTCAAAATTTCCGCAAGCACGCTCCGTTTGCTTCGCTCACTATGCGCAATTGCGGAAACCGGTCAGAATTTGCGAAGCAAATTCTGACACTTTTTGAAATTTCATGCGACGACGTTGCGTGACATATAGGCTTTTTCTTCATGCTGAGTAACGTTTTCAGTAAAGCTGAAAATGTTACGGTGCGGAAAATTCTTTTAAATCATTTAATTCCGGTCAATATAACTGAACGTAACCGTATCCGAGAACAACATAAATTAACTGTATCGGGAGGACAATATGAACCAAATTGTAAAAATGCTTAAGGTGCAGTATGAGGACGGATATAAAATGCTGAAAAGTGCGGTTGAACTTTGCCCCGACGAGCTTTGGAAAACGGATAACAACGGTTTGCCGATTTGGAACCATATCGTTCATGCGCTCATGGGAAGCGATTTCTGGCTCAGGCTCGATTACACGGCGGAGTTCGGCTCCTGCTTGGAGCTTCCCGATAACGTCCGTGATACGCTGCTTCAGGACGAGTGGAAAAGCGACGGCTTTATGACAAAGGAGCAGGTAATGGACTGTTTTAAAGCCTTTGACGCGAAAAAGGATGAGTTTTTCGGTTCGCTGAACGACAAAATGCTTTGCCAGAAGATACGGGACGATATGGAGTTTACTTACCTCAGCGTAATATGTGCGCAGATACGGCATATTATGTGTCATGTCGGAATGTGTGAGGACGCAATTCTCGCTTTTGGCGGAAATGAAATTCCTTGGGTGGCTTTCGGCGAAAACTGATTTATGGAGAAAATTATGGACAATTGTTTGTTTTGTAAGATAGTTTCGGGGGATATCCCATCGACCAAGGTGTACGAGGACGATAAAATTCTCGCGTTCAGAGATATCAGCCCTCAGGCTCCCACGCACATACTGGTTATCCCAAAGGAGCATATAGCGGGCGTGGACGAGCTGAACGCGGACAACTCCGCGGTGGTGTCGCATATATTTATGAAGATTGCCGAGATAGCCAGACAAGAGGGACTTTCGGGCGGCTACCGCGTTGTGTCAAACATAGGCGAGGACGGCGGTCAGACGGTGCGCCATCTGCATTTTCATATTCTCGGCGGCAAAAAGCTGCACGAGGGCATGGCTTAATTATGGCGAGGATAGACGAGCCGCGCCTGAAGGCGGAACTGAAAGCGGGAAAGCCCTCGCGGGTTTATTTCCTTTTCGGCGAGGAAAAGTATCTTGTAAAGATGTACACGGACAAAGTGATATCCTTGGCTCTCGGCGGCGGCGCGGACGAGATGAATTTCATGAAGTTTACGGGGAACCCGCGCTCTGACGAGCTTTCGGATTATGTGGACAGCCTGCCGTTTTTCTCGGAGTATAAGTGCGTGCTTATAAACGACCTTGAACCGGACGGTATGGATAACGCCGAACTTAACGCCTATATAAAGATAATCGAGGATATCCCCGAGACCACCGTGCTTGTTATTTCCGAAAGAAACGTGGATATCGATTCCAAAAAGCCCAAGGCTAAAGCGAAAAAGCTTATGGCGGCGGCGGAGAAAGCGGGCACTGTGTGTGAGCTGTGCTATATGAGCGCGGCGCAGGTGGCTGCTATGGCGGAAAAACGCGCGGCGCGCGCGGGCTGTACGCTTTCTCGCGAAAACGGAGCGTATCTGGCGGAAATGTGCGGGCGCAGCCTTACCGCTGTTTCAAGCGAGGTGGACAAGCTGTGCGCCTATAAGGCGGGCGGAGAGATAACCCGCGGTGATATCGCGAAGCTTACCCCTAAGCCCGTTGAAACGAGCGTGTACACGCTGGCGGCGGAGCTTTTCGCAGGGCATAAGGAAAGCGCTTTCCGCATACTTAACGATTTGTTTACACAGCAGATAGAGCCGATAATAATTCTGGCTTCTCTTTCGGGGCACTTTACTGACCTGTACCGCGCGAAGCTGGGTCAGATATCAAAGAAAAGCTATAACGACACCGCGGCGGCATTCAGATATCCGCCCAACCGCGCGTTTCTCATGAAAAAGGCATACGGCTCGGTGACAAGGCTGACGGAGGAGTATCTGGGCGGTTGCGTTGGCATACTTTACGAGACCAACCGCAGACTCAATTCCTCAAAGGCAGACAAAAGAACGCTTATCGAGGAGGCGCTGACGGAGATATCCGCTTTGCCGAAATAGAAGAATGATACGAATAAAACAGGCGATAATAGTAGAGGGCAGGTACGACAAGATACGCCTGTCCTCACTTGTTGAAGCGATAATTATACCCACAAATGGTTTTGGACTGTATAAGGATAAGGAAACCGCCGAGCTTATAAAGACTTTGGCTAAAAAAATGGGGATAATTATTCTTACCGACAGCGACAGCGCGGGTTTCCGGATACGCTCCCACCTAAGAAATATTGTGAAAGAGGGAGAGGTTATCAACTGCTATATCCCAGACGTTTATGGAAAGGAGCGCCGCAAGGACTCCCCCTCTAAGGAGGGCAAGCTGGGTGTGGAGGGTATGACGAGCGAAGCGCTTTTAGAGGCGTTCAGCAGGGCGGGTGTGCTTGCTGATGATGTTCCCAAAAGAGAAAAACTCATTACAAAAGCTGACCTGATGGAGCTGGGATATATCGGAGCGGAAAATTCCGCCGAACGCAGGCGTGAGCTTCAGCGCCGTCTGGGGCTGCCTGGGCGTCTGAGCGCCAATATGCTGCTGGAACTGCTGAATGTCAGTTATAACTGCGTGGATCTTAAGGAGCTTTAGCGGCTATTGTTAATTTAATATTTGATTTCAAATCTTTATGAAAGGATTATTCCATATGGTTTTTTCCAGCCTTACTTTTCTGTTCGCGTTTCTGCCCATTGTTTTCATAATATATTATGCCGTTCCCCAAAAGGCAAAGAACGTTGTAATACTTGTGAGCGGACTGCTGTTTTACGCGTGGGGTGAGCCGATATACGTTCTGGCGATGATATTGTCGACGTTTATCGACTACACGGCGGGCAGAATAATCGACAAATACGACGACAAGCCTAAAATCAGGACAATATGCCTTATTGTATCGCTGGTGATGAATATCGGGCTGCTTGGTACATTCAAATATCTTGGATTCCTTATAAATTCTGTAAACGGTTGGTTCGGGCTGTCGATACCGAATCCGAATCTGCCGCTGCCGATAGGCATCAGCTTTTTCACGTTCCAGTCCATGAGCTACACCATAGACCTTTACCGCCGCAACATAAAGGTTCAGAAAAGCGCGGTTAACTTTATAGCGTTCGTTACGCTGTTCCCGCAGATAGTTGCGGGTCCGATAGTGCGCTATGAGGACGTGCAAAACGAGCTGGACAACCGCAGCATTACCGAAAAAATGCTTGGCGACGGAATAAGCCGCTTTATAACAGGTCTTGGCAAAAAGGTGCTGATAGCGAACAATATCGGAATGCTCTGGACGCAGGTCAAGGGCATGGATTACGGAGAGCTTTCAGCTGTGACCGCGTGGCTGGGAATACTTGCTTTTACGTTCCAGATATATTTTGATTTCAGCGGCTATTCCGATATGGCAATAGGGCTGGGAAAAATGATGGGCTTCAATTTCCCCGAGAATTTCAATTACCCATATATGTCGCATAGTATTTCGGAATTCTGGCGGCGCTGGCACATGACCCTCGGAGCATGGTTCAAAAGCTATATTTATATTCCCCTTGGCGGCAACCGCAAGGGACTTCCGCGCACCATAGTAAACCTGCTGATAGTGTGGGCGATAACAGGAATTTGGCATGGCGCGAGCTGGAATTTTATGCTGTGGGGCGTTTATTTCGGTGTGCTTATCATTCTGGAGCGCCTGTTTATGGGGAAGGTGCTGGAAAAGATACCGTCGTTTTTCAGCTGGCTTTATACCTTTGTTCTGGTTGTGTTCGGCTGGGTAATGTTTGAGGCGGTTGACACAAGCATAGTCAATGTCGGTGAGATGTTCGGACAGGTTTTTTCCTATATCGGTGCAATGTTCGGCGCAAATGGTATGGTTATGGACAATACCGCGTCTTTCGCGATAGTAAATTACGGCGTGATGTTTGCGATTTGTATACTCGGTTCGTCGGATATGTTGAAAAACGCGGCGGATTATATACGGAAAAAAGCCCCCGAGTGGATACAGTACGGCTTTCCCGTTGCCCAGACCGCAGTGATGCTTGCAAGCGTGGCTTATATTACAACGTCAAGCTATAATCCGTTTCTTTATTTTAATTTTTAAAAGGGCGGCTCTTAAAAATTGTACGTTTTAGGGTGCTGAAAGCATAGAGCGACCAATCGTTCACGCAGGAAATCTTTCGCGTAGTCTGAGCGCGGTAAGCAGCGAAGCGTAGTGTTGCAGACCCAGAGGAGCGCAAGGTGCAAAAAAATTTCAAACCAAAATCTCCGGCTTAAATTCACTCAAATTAAAGGTTTTTACAATTTAAATGCGCGCAATAACCGGGCGGACAAAGGCTCAGAAAAAAAGCAACTGTCTGCCTGCGCAGGAAATTTTTCGCAAGAGCCTGACATGGTTCATTCTGCTTTGCGGAATGAACCATGTCAGACGGGCTGCGGAAAATTTTTAATCAAAATAAGGAGAAAAAGATGAACTTCAAGATGACCCCGCAAAAGCTGATGATAGCGCTGTTTTCAATAGTGCTGCTTGCCGTACCGATAGTTACGCTGGCACTGCCAAAGCAGGAGCGCAGCGAGAATGAGAACCGCACGCTCAAGGAATTTCCAACGCTTGTGGATAAAAACAGATTGAACAAGGCGGAAAATTTTTCGGATTTGGTAAAATCGGTAAAGTGGAATTATATAACCGAGCGCAAAAACCCCAGCTATATGGACGATATTGAAACATATCTTTCCGACCATCTTGCGGGTCGGGAGTTGTGGGTTGTTGCCTCTAACAAATTGGAAAGGCTCTCGGGAAAACAGGAGATAAACGAGGTTTTTACAGCCGACGATAAAATGATACAGGTGTTTAAGGATTACGACGAGGATACTGTTGAAAAGTCACTGGATGCTATCGACGTATTCGCGGCGAAATTTCCCGATGTTCCCATGTATTTTATGCTCGCGCCAACATCTCAGGAAATATATTCTTCGCTTATGCCCTCCTATGGCGGGTATCTGAGCGAAAAGAGCTTTATAGAGAACTGCTACGCCGAAACAGAAAATCTTACTCCGATAGACTGCCTGAGTTTCCTTTCAGGTCACCGCGATGAGTATATATACTATCGCACCGATCACCACTGGACAAGGCTGGGGGCGTATTACGCCTATGCCTCCGCGGCGCGGCAGTTGGGGTACAGCGCGTACGGGCTGAATGCATTCAACATCGAAACCGCGAGCAGCAGTTTCCGCGGTACGCTGTTTTCAAAAACGCTTGACAGCGGCATTACTCCCGACAGCATAGATTATTATCATCTTTCTTCAAATGAGCCGACAGTCAAGATGACGGTGTTTAACGGACAAGAGCAAACGGAGTACGACAGCCTTTATATAAGGGATTACTTGGCGGTAAAGGATAAGTACTCCAGCTTTACGGGCAGCAACTCCCCTCTTATCACCATAGAAACTGATGTGGATAACGGAAAAAGCCTGCTCATGATAAAGGACAGCTATGCGCACAGCCTTGTTCCTTTCTTGTCAAAACATTACAGCAAAATTACTATGGTGGATATGAGATATATAAACGTCGGTCTGGATTATTTCGCAATAAATGTTAATGATTATTCACAGGTGCTGGTTAGCTATAATGTTATTTCTTTCGCGGGAGATCAGAATCTCCCCAAGCTGCGGCTGACAAAATGAGAGAGCTTTTATTGACTGCGGAGCAAACCGATGATGGCATTACTGCGCTGGATTTTCTGAAAGCGCGCGGATTTTCCCGCCGAATGATTACCGCCCTTAAGCGAAGCGGCGGTCTTACCCGCTGCGGAGAAATACTCCGCAGCGTTGACATAGTACGCGCCGGTGATGTGATACACGTGGTTCAGGTGGATTCGGGAGGAGTAGTGCCGAATAGCAGCATTCAGGTGGAAATATCCTATGAGGATGAGGATCTGGTCATCTACAATAAGCCGCCATTTCTCGCTGTTCACCCATCTGTAAGGCACTATGACGATACGCTGGCAAACGCCTTTGCGGCAAGGTTTCCCGACACCCCGTTCCGACCGATAAACCGCCTTGACCGCGACACCTCCGGGCTATGCGTCTGTGCCAGAAACAGGTTCGCAGCAGCAGGTCTGGCGTGTCTTAAAAAGGTATACTTCGCGGTTGTTAATGGCGAACTTTGCAGCGGGGGAACCATTAACCTGCCGATAGGCAGAGAGTGTGAAAGCATTATAAAACGCTGCGTAAGCCCCAATGGAAAGCCAGCCGTAACGCGTTTTGAACCGATGGAGAGCGTAAACGGAAGAACACTGCTGAAAATTCGCCTTGAAACAGGGCGGACACACCAGATACGAGTGCATATGTCGCATATTGGATATCCGTTATGTGGAGACAGGCTCTACGGCGGAGATACAAGTATCGATCGTCAGGCGCTGCACTGCGGCGAGGTGGAATTTATACACCCGGTAACGGGGGAGCGAATACAAGCTTTTGCTCCGTTTCCGGAGGATTTTTGCTCTCTGCTGAGTTAAAGGTTTGAAATGAAAGGAACGTTTATGATCAAATGCTTAAAAAGAATATTTATTCCCGCTGCTGTGGGAATTGTCATTTTTGCAGGCTGCTCCGCCAACATTGGTGTCCGTGTGGAAAAAAACGCGGCGATAATTGACTCCGCCGGACTTCGGCTTGATGTGCCTGAGAGCTGGAGCATTACGACGGGAAAGGATATTTACGAAGAAATATATCCGCAGTACTCAGATGGCTTTGACAGCGCTAAGGAGTTAAGAAAAGCTTTTGAAGATGCGGGGGAGGAATACATAGTATATGCGACGTCTGCGGACAGCTCTGCGGTTTTGCTGGTAACGGCACAGGATACGACTTCCGAAACGGGAGAGAGTCCAACACTTGAAAAGCTGGCGCGCTCTCTTCACGACGGTACGCTTTTCGATTATCAGGCGAGCGGTTACCGGACAGGCTCGAACAGCGTTTTTGAGCCGACCGAGATAGCGGGGCGAGAGGGAGTGTTATCCTTCTTTGAGCTTTACACTCCGCAGGAAGATACAAATGAAACGTCCGAGCCTCGTTTTGAGATGGCTCAGGAGCTGTTTATGTTTGAAAACGGAGAGGAAATTTGGTCGATACAGCTTATCTTTTCGGACAAGGAAAGCGGGTTAAGGTTGAACGTGATACTATCAGAAAGCGATTAATTATTTTGCAAAAAACATATGAGCGAGGTAATGACTTTGCGAGAAAACTCAAATAGCGCCAAAGCGCTATTCAGCGTTCATGTAGTTTGATTAAATTTTTTTGCGGCTATGTTCCAGATTCACGCAAAAACAAAGCGAACCAATCTATTTGTTAAAGAATAAAATGCTCTAAAGTGTTCTTCATAAATGAAAACAAAGTAATTTAGTACAATTTCGCTGAATGCGTGGTGTCTTTAAGGAAAAAGCGCAGGATACTATCCGTAATCCGAGCATTTTTTACACATCAGGCATACATAGTTAGTAGAAATTTTACATTGCGTTTTTTAAATAGACCATAGTCATAGTGTACAAGAGATTTCTGTGATAATTAGCAGATGTGCCCAAAAATATCAAAAAAAACTGTTTAATATTTAGAAAATGGATAATATCTCTTGATTTCTGTTTTCAAATATTGTATAATGTAAATATGACTATTCTGCCATAAAATGCGCCAAATGACGGATAAGCCAAATTCCGCATAAGGTGTGATATATTATATATAAAGGGTTGAGTGCAGTTTGTTATTCAGTAATAAGATAATTAAAATTGAGGTACTGGACAAAAACGGCACGGTTGTCGTTACCTCTGAAAAGGGATTTGTTTTTCCGAAAAATCTCGACACTGATGAGGACAGTATTTTAATTATAAAGGGAAAAAATCTGACGGAGTTTGAGAGGAATGAGAGGGTTTTTGTGATTGTTTCCACAAAATCCGGGGACAGGATACGATATAACGGCTGCGTTACGGTATCAATGGATACGCAGCTTAATATAAAAGTATTCACCTTTGACGATACCAAAGTCCTCCAAGAAAGACGGCGATATTTTAAAATCCGTGTTGAGGAGCGGGGAAGAGCACTTTTCTTCGTAAGAGGCGAGGAAACTGTGCGCTTTGACGTTCCCGAGTTTGTTGACATTCAAGATATCAATATCGGCGGGATATTTATGTCCAGCGAATATCGGTTTGATGAAGATGACGCGGTGTGCGTGGAAATAGATCTTTTTACAGGCTCCCGCCTTAACGGCATGGCTCATATTTTGCGTGTGCACCGTGACAATGACGGAAACGTTATTGGCTACGGCTGTGAATTTATCGGACTTACCGCATCTCAAGAGGATTATATCGGAAAGTATATTTACAATGTACAGTCCTCGATGCGGCAAAAGGATATTGTAGCCAACGATATGGATGATTGATAAATATTTCTATGGAGTGATTTTTTATTCGGGGGGATAATGGTAATGGGCAACGCAAAATTGAAGTTCTCTTTAACGCTGATACTGTTAGTTTTTGCGATAGTTCCTGCTCTCGTTGTGGGAGCGGTGGGGACGTTTTCAATAATCAGTTATGAGAAAAGCGCTAAGATCGACACACTGAAAACAGTGTCGCTGTCAAAGTCATCGGCGATTGATCAGATATTTACAGATTATATATCTATCACAAGTACGCTTTCAAAGCTGCAGCCTGTCATTGAAACGGCAAGCGAAGGCGGCGAGGCGGCTGATGATATTCTTGACTCGTTTGACGCGGCGGATAAGGATATTATAGATATCCTTATTATAGGTTCAACCGGTAATATTCTTGCCTCGGGTACAGGTTCCATGAACGGCAGCTTCGAGCATTTTAATGCCGACGGCGCGATGCCGACGGTTTCCGCGTTAAAATCATGGGAAAGCTATAAAACTGATGCTTTTTTCGTATCAAAGCCGATATACGCCGATCCGGACACCAAAACGGGCGGTGAGCTTGGTTACGTATGCGCTGTCATTTCGGTTGCGCCTGAAAGCAGCATAGGTCAGGCAATATCAGGTACATATCTTGGGAACGCGCACCATTGCTATAATAGAAATGATGATGCAGACAGCCGCGATAACTCCCCAGCCTATAAGGTTTGTTGATGCTGCAAAGCCGCCGAAATTGCTGTTGTCCGCAATACCAACCCACCGCCATGATGTAACATTTGGGATGATTCCCGCAGAATATTCATATCTGCCCATTCCCGCCGTGTACATGGAATCATAGCCGTTAATATCGGAAACGTTGCCGGTATTGGCAAAAATCTCGTCTTTTGTGCTTCCAAATGAGCCGTCACGGGTAACTGCCCCGTCTCCGGAAAAATTTACCGCGTTGCCTTCCTCATCAAGAAGAACATAGTGCGCGTTCCCAAGATATGTAC
>ERZ779621.530-NODE-530-length-15176-cov-4.622776_pt1 | contig 15176 bp, 14 predicted proteins | sample MGYA00514215_ERZ779621 | MGnify/ENA primary metagenome ERZ779621 (study PRJEB29562, sample SAMEA4376715) | mouse gut metagenome | isolation source: Cecum | study: EMG produced TPA metagenomics assembly of the A DSS colitis mouse model was used to assess the...
TCAAACTCCTCGAATATTTTCGGGAAGAATTTCTCACAGAGCAGCTCCGCCGCTCTGTCCGTAGAACCGTTGTCGCTCTTTGCCTTGCGGCTGTCGGTGATAAACATATTGGTCCTGTATTTCGGATTTTTGGAGTTATCCAGCCTGTCGATATAGGCGTACTCCACCAGCCTGTCAAGATTATCCTCCACATAAGCCTGCGGAACTCCCACCGCCCTCGCTATCTCCTCAAGCGTCTTAGGCTCCCAGTAGCAGGCGTAGGCGATATTCTGCTTCAGCCTTGTGTCGAACATATCCATGGTATCTCCCGCAGAGCCGGGCATGCCGCCATGCCCCATGCTTGTGAATATGATGGGATTAAGCCCTAAATTCAGTTCGTTTGTACTCATAGTTATACCCTCCTTGAGCTTGGTTCGCGCGTCAGACAAATGCCATTTTACAGTGCCCGAGGAGATATGCAGCTTTTTCGCGATATCCGCCACCGGCATATTATCGTAATAATGCATATATACGATAAGCCGCTGGCGGTTGGAAAGATAGCCTATCTCGCGCCGCAGCGCCTCGATATCCTCCGCGTCCTCAAGGCGCGGCTCGTCGTTATACGGTATCACCATGTCGTCTATGCTTTCCGTGCGCCTGCCCTTTACAAGCCTGTCGACGTACCTCGCGCGCACATTCTGCGCTATGCGGTAAACGTACCCGTCAAGATTGACGATATCGTCCGATTTCAGAAATGAGCAGTACACCTCGCATATTATGTCGGAGGCAAGCTCCTGCGCCTGATCGACGTTACGCATTTTGTCCATGGCGTAGCCGAATATCCTGTCCTTGTACTCGTAAATGTATTTGTCCGCTGTTTTTTTGTCCATTTTGAAAACCTCCGGAAGCGTTTTCAAATATACAGTGAGTGAAAAACCAAAAAGGTTGGGCGTAAAATAAAATTTTTTTGAAAAATTTGCTGTTTTCGTCAAGAAAATATTTTTTATGTGAAATATTCACGGACTTGAAAGTCCTTAAGATAATCTAAGTGATTAGGCTGAAAAATATAAAGCAGTTTCAAAATTGCAGATTATTTCATTATGCTTACCGTTGTCAGGAATGAAATAAATCCGCATTTGATTTTATCCATATCAAAGACTACATAAATATTTATTACATTTATTATAACATAGTTAAACTGTCTTTTTCAATCATTTTTACGCAAAAAATAATTAACAACAGAAGTTATCGCGGGCAAATCTGCCGCGTAGTGCACTTGCTTTAAAATTATAATATGTTATTTGCCGCTGATGCTTTAATGTTTTCAGTCTGTGTATAGGGTGTTGATCTAAGATGATCTATTTTAATTTGAAACTTTTTCGGCCCGCATAAGTCAGTTTATAAAGGTTGACTCAATGGGGACTATTTAAAAAATTTCAAAATTTCCGCAAGCACGCTCCGTTCGCTTCGCTCACTATGCGCGATTGCGGAAACCGGTCAGAATTTGCGAAGCAAATTCTGACACTTTTTGTAGCTTTAGCGCAAAAAACCACCGCTTGAAGCGGTGGAATAAAAATCTTTAGATATAAGCAAAAAGGAACCTCCCGTGTTATAATAGGTGTAGGTTTGGCGACCACATCTAAAAAACAAAGGAGGATGTCAAATGGATGACAATCATAGTTTATCACATTCCAAGTGGAATTGCAAGTACCATATAGTATTTGCACCGAAATATAGGAGGCAAATAATATATGGGCAGATAAAGGCGGACATAGGGAAGATACTGCGGCAGTTGTGTGAACAGAAGAAAGTAAACATAATAGAAGCAGAAGCGTGTCCGGATCATATACATATGTTGGTGGAGATACCACCGCATATGAGCGTGGCAAGCTTTATGGGATATTTGAAAGGGAAGGGTTCTCTGATGATATTTGATAGACACGCGAATTTAAAGTACAAGTATGGCAACCGGCATTTCTGGTGCAGAGGTTACTATGTTGACACGGTAGGAAAGAATAAGAAAGCGATAGAGGAGTATATACGCAATCAACTGACCGAGGACATAGCAAATGACCAGATAACGTTGAAAGAGTACATTGACCCGTTTACGGGTCGCAAGAACCAGTAAGCAAAAGAACAGCCGCTTAAGCGGCTGCTCGTGAATAAGATGCGGTTGCCAGATCTTTCAATGCGCCTTCAGGCGCAAGCCGGTACCAGGCGCTTGAAGCGCCAGTGCAAACCACGCGTTTCACGCGTGGTTATGATTGAAATTTTATGCGATGACGTTGCGTGGCATTTAGACTTTTTCTACAAGCTGAAATCATAAAAATATCCGCGGCGCTTGTCCGCGGATATTTTTATGATTTCAGCCTTTCACCCAATGCCGCGTTGGTCAATCAACCTTTATGACCTCCACAGGGCAGCTCTGGGCAGCCGAGAGCGCACTGTCAGAGTTCTGGGCAGTCACTTCTCCGCACACCTCTGACAGTCCGTCGTCCGCTATCCTGAAAACCTCGGGGCACATCTCCGCGCAGACTCCGCAGCCTATGCAGCCATCTCTGTCGACCGTTACTTTCATTTTCTTTTCCTCCTTGAAGAAGTTGGCATTTACTGCCTTAAGCCCTATTATTGCCGCCCTGTTCGGTATTATTCACGTGCGGTATCCCATGCTTCTTTTGCCATATCGCAGAAAAAGTTTTGCACCCCCCTTGACAATTCGGGACGAATTTGTTATAATTATGTAGTTAAGGCAAAAAAGCCTTATTCCTTTCTCGCGCTTAAGCGTGGGATATATATCCATAAGGAGGTGCTTAAAATGGCAAAATTAGCAGAAAAGTACGAGGCAGTCGTTGTTTTTTCTCTGAAAAAAGACGAGGAGCAGATAAAGGCTCTTACCGCCAAGTTTACTGACCTTATCAAGGCGAACGGCACGCTTGCCGACGTTGACGAATGGGGAAAGAGAAAGCTCGCTTACGAGATAAACTACGAGTCCGAGGGCTATTATGTACTCTTCCATTTCGAGTCGAAGCCCGATTTCCCTGCGGAGCTGGAGCGCGTACTGAACATCACTGACGGCGTTCTGCGCTTCATCGTTGTTCTTGCTCAGGAAGGCAAGCACTGATAAAAGCCTTTGGCTTTATCGGAGTTTCCGCAAAAAAGATTTTTTGGTCGGCGTGACATAACAGGAGGTACGTTTAATGTACAACAAGGTGATTATGATGGGTCGTATAGTAAACGATCTTGAATTAAAGACCACTCCTCAAGGGGTAAGCGTTTGCTCTTTCCGTATCGCGGTAGACAGGCGCTTTCAGAACAAGGGTGAGGAAAAGAAATCCGATTTTTTCAACGTAGTTGCGTGGCGTCAGCAGGCGGAATTTGTAACCAAGTACTTCCATAAGGGCCGTTCGATCCTTGTAGAGGGTGAAATGACCACAAGACAGTACACGGATAAAAACGGAAATCCCTCAACATGGTATGAAATAGTAGCGGACAGGCTGTCCTTTACACCCGAGCCGAAGCAGCAGGGCGCTTACAGTGATACCTATTCGGCACCGCCCCCCGCCGCACCGCCTCAGCAGGCGTCGTCTCAGATGCCCGCGCCTGATTTTACGGCGGCGGACTCCGACGACGATTATCCATTCTGATAAAATAAGGAGGTTCAGTATCATGGCTGAAAAGTTTGAAAAATCTGCTCGTCCCGTAAAGCGTGCCAGAAAAAAGGTGTGCCAGTTCTGCGCGGACAGAGTTGAGTTTATCGATTACAAAGACGTTGCTAAGCTTAAAAAGTGCATGACCGAGCGCGCGAAGATTCTTCCCCGCCGCGTTACAGGCTGCTGCGCTTACCACCAGAGAGAGCTTACGGTAGCTATCAAGAGAGCAAGACAGATTGCTATCATTCCTTACGTAGCTGATTGATTTAAAATTAAAGCTGCCCGCTTTCTGCGCGGCAAAAATTATTTGTTTATCCTGAGGGGTTACGCGATATTCTGCGTAACCCCTCTTTTTATATTCATTCTGATAACATTTCTTGATTCGGCTCTCATAAAATCGGTCTTAACCGCATAAATTCTTATAAAAACCAATATCACGGAGGTATTTTATGGACGATATGAAAAGGCTGATAGAAAAGTACAAGCAGGAGCTGATGGAATACAGCAAGGCGGCGGCGCCAAAGGAAAATCTTACATTTCCCGAGATGATTGAAGAAAAAGAGGCCGCTCAGAATACGGTTGAGCAAACGGAAATCAGCGACCGCGCAGAAGTTCCTGCTGTTACGGAAATGTCCCCTCCGACTGCGGAGAGCGATGAGAAGCTTAACTGCGAGGGTGAACCTGTCCCGGGAACGGTATATGTTCCTCCTCAGGCGCCTGCCGAGCAGTCTGCTGAAGAGAAACCCGCCGAGGAAGCCCCCGTTCCGGAGGATTATGATGAACTGACTCCGGTTACATTTGCCGGTGAAGCGGCGGGCACATCAGGTGACCGGATAAGCGAACGGCCCGCGGCTGAAAATTTACAGCCAAACAGAGCTGATAATATTCCTCCAATACAAGAGGAGGCTCGCAGCAAACCTGCAGAGCGCACGGAAGCCGCTCAAAGACCTGTTAGAAAGCCCGAGATCATTGGTTATGTAGGCGATAATGAAGGTTTGTTTGATTATGACAGCATCTTCGGCGATATGTTAGGTGAGGCGCGTGTATCGGACAGGCGTGTACCGCCCGCAGATGCTCCGCGTCATAATGATTTGCCGTCCCAGAACGGCATTTCCAATGGTAATACTGTGGGCAGCCTTGCCCGGGGAAAGGAACTGGAATTTTCGGGAGAGATTTCCGGTGTTACGGATAATTCTCCGCAGGAGCCTATTCCCCAGTCAACTCCCGCGGGAAGCGTTACTCCAAAACGTGCGGAAAGGATAATCGAGCGACCCATAACCGGACGTCCAAGTGAGCAGCTTACTGGCAGGAGCTTTGAAAACAGCGAAACCACTCAGAATTCGCGCAGTGATATAAGACCTTTGCATGATGGAACAGCTCCTGCCGATCTTCCTCCAGGCAGTCCGGCCTATTCAAATCTTCAGGATTTTGTGCCAACTGATGAGTATGAGGGAGACGGTGAAAATCAACAGAGCAATAATTTCCGCTTTCATGTATACACCGCCCGTGACGCGCTGCCGATCAAGGGTGCTGTCTGCATTATCAAGAGAAAGAGCAACGGCGGATATGTCACCCTGCACAGGCTTGTCACCGATATAAGCGGTCAGACGAATCCCGTATCGCTTCCTGCGCCGTCCGCAAGTCTCTCCCAGTTTCCCGGCAATACCGTTCAGCCCTATGCGCTTTATGACGCGGAGGTCAGCGCCAAGGGCTATAATACGGTAGAAATAAAGAATATCCCTGTTTTTGAGGGGGTTCTGTCGGTGCAGCGCGTTGCCATGATACCACAGACAAAGGAAAACATTACCGAAATTATTGACGAGCAAGAAACGAATATGAACGGAGGTAAATAAATGCCGCAGGTAAATCTCCCCTATATTCCCGAAACCATCACCGTCCACCTCGGTACTCCCGACTCGGACGCCATGAATGTTTCGCTGACCTTTCCAAATTATATAAAGAACGTATGCTCCAGTGAGATATTCCCAACCTGGCCCGAATCGGCGCTGCGCGCGAACATATACGTTCAGATTACATTCGCGCTTAATAGGGTATACACTGAATGGTACCGCAGCCGCGGGTATAATTTTGACATAACAAGCTCGACGCAGTATGATCAGGCGTTTGTGTATGGACGTGATATTTTTAATAACATCAGCAATATTGTTGATGAGATATTCAACAACTATGTTGTAAGACAGGGCAGCGTGGAACCGCTTTTCACCCAATTCTGCAACGGCACCAGCGTAACCTGCCAGGGACTGTCGCAATGGGGAACGGTAACTCTTGCCAACCGCGGAATGACCCCTTATGAGATATTGCAGTATTATTACGGCGACGATATAAATATCGTCCGCAACGCTCCGATAGCCTCCTATACCGAAAGCTACCCCGGCACGCCATTCGGCTTTGGTTCGTCGGGAAATGAGGTAAGAACGATTCAGATGGAAATGAACCGAATCAGCAACAACTATCCCGCCATCAATAAAATCGTCCCTGCCAACGGAGTATACGGCGAAAGCACAGTTGAAGCGGTGAGGACATTTCAGGGGGTATTCGGGCTGCCGCAGACAGGCATAATAAACAAAGCGACATGGTATCAGATAAAATATATTTTTGTGGCTGTCAAGGGTCTGTCGGAGCTTTCCGCGGAAGGGCTTACCGAGGAAGAAGTGACCAATCCTTACGAAGCTACCATACAGCTGGGTTCCTATGGCAATGAGGTTAGGCAGGTGCAGTATTTCCTCAATGTTATCGCATATTTTAACCCCGCTGTGCCCACCGTATCCTCAGACGGGGTGTTTAACCGCGAGATGCAGCGTCAGGTCATAGCCTTTGAAGAATTTTACGGGCTTACACCCGATGGGATAGTAGATTTCCGTACATGGCAGCGAATGCGCAATATTTATCTTGACATACTTAAAACGCTTCCCGAGGGCTATACCGGAACGACCGCCGCGCTTTACCCCGGCTACAATCTCACGCCGGGCATGAGGAACGACGATGTGCGTCTGCTCCAGACATATCTGCGGCTTATCGGGCAGAATATCAGCGGTATCCCCGTGGTGGACGTGACGGGATTTTTCGGTGAAAACACGGAAAACGCCGTAAGGATATTCCAGCAGCTTTACGGCATACCAGTTACGGGGATAGTGGGCGCTTCAACATGGGATTCCATCGCCAAAGAGTACAACTATATCCGTTTCGGAACATGATATTAAGCGCGGGAGCAGTCGCTCCCGCGCTTCAGCTTTATAAAGTGGTGATCTAAGCTGAATTATTTAAATTTAAAATTTCCTGCGACCCACCTGAATGCGTAACACTTCGCTGCACTGCGTGTTGTGCATTCAGGCTCTCGCGAAAGATTTCCAGTTTCAACATTGCGTTGCAATAACTTTTGCTGCAAGCTTAAGTGAGGGAGTAGTTGCTCACGCTCTATATTATATCTATATGAATCAAGTTAGTATTGCACCAAGGTATGCTTTAAGCTGCTCTAAAGCGTTGCGTACTCTTTTATCGTCGTATGTCATACATTTCTTGCTTGTCTTAACGTTGTCAAAAGCCTGTCAGATAACTTCATAGCATTCCTTTTTGTTATTTAGATAATAGTTCAGCTTTTGAGGCATTCCAGTTAGGCTTTGATATGATATTTACGGAAATATCAGCTTCTGCTCTTTTTATACTCCGTGCCCCACGCTTCCATAGCGTCCATTATAGGGCGCATTGACTGTCCCAGCTCCGAAAGAGAATACTCCACCCTTGGCGGCACCTCGGGGTAAACTGTGCGGATAACTATGCCGTCTTCCTCCATGGAGCGCAGACTGTCGGTAAGCACTTTCTGACTTACCCCCTCAAGATCCTTGCGCAGTTCGTTAAACCTCCACGGGCGGACAAGCAGGTTTCTCATTATAAGTATCTTCCATTTGCTGCCGATAAGCGCAACTGTGGCGGCGACGGGACAAGCTGGCATTTCTTCTTTTGTAGTCATAAAAACCTCCGAAAGTTCAAAATATGATGTTACACTCAAATTATAATATATATTCTAAAACAAGTCAAGAAAAAACTTCCGCAAATTTATCTTTTTGTTAATCAAAAGTAACCGAAAAGTTACCGGGTAATAAAAAAGTGCGTACTTTACAGAACAAACAAAGTGTGGTAGGATAAGATCAAGGAAAGAGAAAAGCGCTTTAACTTCCATATAAATTTCAGGAGGAAATAGTCATGAACAAAAACACATTCAAAACCGTAAAACTTGCCAAGGGCGAGGCAAACGTCTACGATTTTGGAGCAATAAAGCTCCATGCGTACAAAACCAACGACCCAATAAGCGATGAGGTTTTTATTGCAGAAAAAAACGGCAAAGCCGTTGTGATAGAGCCGCCGTGTTTCTTTGACAATTGCAGAGAGCTTGCGGAGTATCTCGCGCCTTTAGCGGTTGAGGGAGTGCTTGTGGCTTATCACGGCGCGGGAGCATCGTTTCTTCCCGACGCGCCGAAATACGCAACCAATAACGCCGCGGAATATTCCGAAAGCGGCGGCGGAAAGGCGCTGATAAATAATTTTGCGGAAGTGTTCGGGGATATCTTCGACAACTCGGTTCACAAGATAACAAATATTATTGGGGAGGGAAAAATCACCCTTGGCGGCATTGATTTTATCATCACTCAAACCGCCGAAGCCTTTGACGTGGAGATTCCCGAGATAACCGCAGTGTATACTCATATGCTTGGTCATGACTGCCACTCTATCATTGCGGGGGCGGGTCACGCGGACTCTGTTATCGCGCAGCTTAAGAGATACATTGAAAGGGGATTCGACCTTATTCTTACCTCGCACTATACTCCGGAGGATCTGAAGGACGTGAGGACCAAGATAGAATATCTTGAAAATTTGAAGACCATCGCCGCGGAATGCAGAAATGCCGATGAATTTAAAAGCAGAGTACGTGCGGAGTATCCCGACTACGGTGGTGATAACTACCTTGAAATGACGGCGGGATTTTTCTACGCCTGATTTGTACACAAAGTGATTCCGGAATGCTTTAATGTTTGATGCCGTAATGAGGATAAACCTTTGCAAAGAAGTCTTGATAAGGTAAATGTATCGGCGGCAGCGCGAAATGAAAATACCAAGCTGCTGCCGAAATGCCCGCGCTGCGGTAAGCCGCTGACGCTGAACCTGCGTTCCGACGGCGGATTTGTTGAGGACGCAGACTGGCACACGGCGGGGTGCTTAAAGGATTTCGCGGAGCGGTCAATACTTATCAACAATAATAAATTTTATGTGTTTACGGGCTGTTGACATTTCAGCCGATGCGCGGTATAATAAATGCGTTGCGTTTATTATACCGCGCATCGGCTTATTTAAAGGAGGGTGTTATGGACAATTGGTTTACATTGGACAAGATTGACGATGAAACGTTTATCATCAGTGAGTATCGGCACTGGGAGGAAACCCACTGCTATCTTTTGAACGGAACGCAGCGCAGTCTGCTTATTGATACGGGGCTTGGGATATGCAATATTTACGATGAGGTAATACGGCTGACAGACAAGCCCGTGACCGCGGTCGCAACACATATTCACTGGGATCATATCGGCGGGCATAAATACTTCCCCGATTTTTACGCCCACGGCGCGGAGCTTAATTGGCTTGACGGTGAGTTTCCGCTGTCCGCCGAAACGGTAAGGGGAATGGTCGCCGACCGCTGCGAGCTGCCCGAGGGCCTTGACTTAAGCGGCTACACAATGTTTCAGGGCACTCCGACAAGGGTACTTCGAGACCATGAGATAATAGATATAGGCGGGCGCGAAATAGAAATTCTGCATACCCCCGGGCACTCGCCCGGGCATATGTGCTTTTGGGAAAAGGAAAGGGGATATCTTTTCACGGGAGACCTTGTGTACAAGGATACGCTGTCCGCGTACTACCCGTCTACCGACCCTGCCGCTTATCTTTCCTCTCTGGAGAAGATATCCGAGCTTCCCGCGGATAGGGTATTTCCCGCTCACCATTCTCTGGATATCAGACCTGAAATTATCATACGAATGAGGAACGCGTTCAGGGGGCTTAAATCCAAGGGCTTGCTGTGCCATGGAAGCGGTACTTTTGATTACGGCGATTGGGCTGTCTGGCTCTGACGGCGGGTGTACTTTTTTGGAAACGCATAGCGCATAGTATAATCTTTGTTTTTTATATGTTTAGCATTGACTTTTACCTGAAAACGTGATATAATTTATACAAAATATACAAAAAGGTTGGTGAATCTACATATTATGGATTATCAAATTGTAAACGAAATCAAAAGCTGCTTTTGGCAGGGAAGAGCCAAGGACGCCTGCGAAATTGTCGAAGCTCATCTCGGCGAAATAGATTTTGACGATGATGACGACGTTGAAAAGCTGATTGACAGTGTGATATCGGCTTTGAAGGTGAACGATATAAGCCTGCTCGAATTTCTTGTCTCCAAGGGCTTTGACATCAATTTCAAGCTTATAAAAAAGGAGTGCCTTGTTCTGAAATGCGCACAGAACTACATAGCTCCCGAACTTTTCAAGGAGCTGGAAAGACTGGGCGCGGATATCTATTCCGAGGCCTCGGATGGGGATAACGTGCTGCTCAGGTGCGTTGAAAAGGACGAAAAACTTGCGCTTTTCTTTGTGGAAAATTATGACCTTTCCCAGCTTGACCGCTGCAACAAATTTGGGCTGACCACGCTTATGTACGCGGCTATGAACAATTATACCGAGCTTGCGAAAGTTCTCATAGAAAAAGGCTCGGACGCGGACGCGGCAAGCGCCGGTCCCGTAGGCGGCAACAGCTATTGGATAAACACAAGCGGGCTTACCCCTCTCGCGCTGGCGCTGCGGCACGGAAACACGGAGATAGCGCAAATGCTGCTTGAAGCGGGGGCTGACGAAACAAAGTGCGACGATGACGGATACCCCGCGGTTTTTTCACTTGTATTTTACCCGTTCCGCTTTTTCAATGACCGACGCTACAACGATCCCATTTACGACCGCAAATGCGGTATGGTTAAGCTTATGAAAAACCTTGAAGTAACCGACAAAAACGGCTACACCGTACTTATGGAATCGCTCAGCGACATAGACAACCGCCATCAGCGAACCGAGGCTTATTCCAATCTTCCAATTTCCCTCGCTCTTATAGAAAACGGGGCAAACGTCAATGTATCGGCGAACAACGGCACCACTCCGCTGCATCTGGCGGCAGTCGCAATCGCCGATGAAGCCGCGAAGGCACTTCTCAAGGCGGGAGCGGATATAAATGCGCGGGACAATAACGGCAACACACCCCTGCTGCTTGCCTGCAAGCGCAGCAGCGAAAAGAAAATTCGCTGGTTTTTAAGGGCGGGAGCGGATTTCAATATCAAGAACAACGCGGGTGAATCCGCCGCCGAGATATGTGCCGCAAGGGGCTTCCAGGACGCTCTGGAGATGATGATATGACAGTTTGCGAGTGATATGGTGTACGATAATAAAACTTCGGCAAACGCCGATATGCGGCTGTACCGCGCTTTGTCTGTCGGAGATTTACCCGCGGCGCAGTTAATTAAAAATATCACTGAGGAAAATCCCGCTTCGCTGTTTAACCGCGGGCTGTGTCTGTTTCGTCTGGAGGAGTGGGAAAATTCGCTTGCGGAGCTTAAACGCGCGGAGCGAATGCTGGGAAGTCCGCCCGAAATCGATATTTCAGAAAGGACCTTCTTTATAAAGGCGCTTATGAAGAGCGAGCAACCTTATCTTTTGCCGCTTGACCCCGAATACTCATCGGACTGTGCGCGGTATGCTCTGATACGCATAAGATGGCTTGAGGTGCTGTGTTTGGTCAATCTGGGACGGAACGGCGAGGCGGCGCCGATAAAAACGTTTTTATCGCAATACCAAATAGAATTATGACAAAAGGAGATAAACAAATGCAGCTTGACAATATGCTTTTACAAGCTTGTAAAAACAACCAGAGGGGCGTTGTGCAGACTTTTTTGAAAAAGGGCGGTATAGACATAAACAAGCGGGACGAGTCCGGAAACACTCCCCTTATCTACGCCTGCATGAAAAATTCCCGCGAGATAGTGAAAATGCTGCTGGAGGCGGGTGCGGACGCGGCGTTGGAGAACCGGCTGAGCCGCGCTCCCATACACTTTGCCGCGGAAACGGGCAACTACGAGATGGTTTCAATGCTGGTCGGGGCGGGCGCAGACGTGAACTGCACCGACAGGGACGGCGTGACCCCGCTCATGCTGATGGCTCAAAGGGGGAAAACCGACACGGCGCTTAAATTTATCGAAAATCACAAGGACGTTGATATTCAGCTCAAGGACAAAAACAACAACACCGCCGAGGATTACGCGAGCCACGCGGGTCTGAGAGAGCTTGTGAAAGCTCTTTCGCAAGACGGGGAGCATACCGATTCTTACGGCAATACTACCCTGCACCATGCCTGCCGCAACGGTCAGGCGGAGGTCGTCAAGGTGCTTATCGAAAAGGGCGCAGACGTAAACAAGCTTAACGATAACGGGGATTCACCGCTTGTGCTGGCGGTGCAGCAGGCAAATCTTGTCATTGCAGAGCGGCTGCTTGAGGCGGGTGCGCAGACCGAGCTTGCTGATATCAACGGCGTTACTCCGCTTCATATAGCTTCGGACGACGGAGAGCTGTTTATAGGCAGGGCGTTGATAGCCGCAAAGGCGAATGTGAACGCGAAAACGACCGATGGAGATACTCCGCTTATTCTCGCGGCGAGGAGCGGCAAAAACGATTTCACGGAAATGCTGATAGCGGAGGGAGCGGACGTAAACGCAGTTAACAACGGGGGGCACAGCGCTCTTTATTACGCATCCGAAGCGGGCTTTACCGAGATCGTGGAGCAGCTTCTTATGGCGGGTGCGGAAAATTAAAATTATAAGAATATATAAATTGCTGATTTAAGCCGATTTATTTGATTTAAAATTTTCTTGCACCTTGAGCACTGCTAACTAAGACTCTCGCGAAAGATTTCCTGCGTCAACATTGCATTAACTTTTTCTACAAGCTGAGGCTGTCCGCATAAACGGACAGCCTGTATTGTCATAAACAAGTCAAAAAAATTAAGTATTTTGCACAGATTTTTTGCTTGACTAATATGCTAAGTTGTGATAAAATATAAATAAGCGACTAGGACAATGTTTTAGTTTGGGTGTTGATTGTTATTTTTTTCTGATTGACCGGATAACAATGGTTCCTAACGAACATGAGCAGACGGTAATATCTTGTCGCATTATTTGTTTTGAAGGAGGCGAGACACTGTTCTTAATATAGCCGTATTTTTCATTTATTGGTTTTTCCTGCGGCTTAATACGGCTTTTTGGCAATTTTTTCGCATTATTTCGGTTAAAATATCCGAAAGAAAAATTTAAGATTTTTTTGCAAAATTTCTTTTAAAAAACTGCAACTTTTCCCTTATATAAATTGTCTTATATATGAGGGAGAAATTAGTTCCGAATTTTTTTGGACAGAATTTATTCGTCTTTATACTGATATCTGCATAAAAATAAAAATTGCGGGTCAAGTTGGTTTTTCCGTTTTTTTGTTTTCTGACAGCAGATATTGGAGATGGGAGGAAATTATGACAAACATCATGAAAAAAGTCACGGCGGCTGTTGTTAGCGCGGCAGAGGTTCTGACCGTCTGCACGTTCTCAACGGGTTTTTCAGCTGCTGCAGCGGCAGCATCAATAAGCCCTGACACAATTGCCGTGGGTGAAAATCACAGTCTTGTTATCAAGAGCGACAAGACGCTCTGGGCGGCGGGAGACAACTCCTACGGTCAGCTCGGAGTAAATACCTATGAGGATTCCAGCGGTCTGAAGGTTATGAGCAACATTGTTTACGCTGAGGCGAATGATAACGTAAGCTTCGCTATTGATGCGAACGGTACGCTGTACGGCTGGGGCGACAACTCCGAGGGACAGGTATCCGCGTCGCAGTCAAGGTATATTATAGATTCGCCGCTGAAGCTTATGGAAAATGTTGTTGCGGTAAGCGCGGGTGATACGCACACGCTGGCGCTTAAAGCGGACGGAACCGTTTACGGCTGGGGCAGCAACAGCAACGGGGAGCTTGGCAGATCTTCGGGATACGGCGGTAACTCCGCCGAGGTCATTATGACAAATGTTGTCGATATAGCGGCTGGCGACGGCTTCTCGCTTTTCGTTACAAAGAACGGTGAGCTGTATGCCTGCGGAAACAATGACAACGGTCAGCTTGGAAACGGTACATATCGTTCTGTGTCCACTCCTGTGGTTTCTGTTTCAAGCGGAGTAAGCAGAGTTGACGCTGGCAGCAGCCACACCGTTATACTTAAAACCGATGGTACGGTATGGACCGCTGGTCTTAATGATTGCGGTCAGCTTGGCAACGGCAATGAAAATACAAATAACTCATTTGTTTCCGCCAAGCTTTCAAATGCTGTTGAGGTATTCGCGGGAGCAAGCTCCTCCGGCGCGCTTAACAGCTCGGGAAATATCTACACATGGGGTGATAACAGCAGCGGTCAGCTTCAGAACAGCCGCGATACTAATCTCAATTCCCCCGCGTCGGTAGCTTCGGGAGCGGCATCTGTTGCGTTTGGCGAGCATCATTCGCTTTTGCTTAAGAGCAACGGTACGGTTGCGTCGGCTGGAACAGGCGCTTACGGTGAACTGTTCTCCGAGCCTGTGGTATCGGCTTCCACCCCTTCCCGTGTTATGAAAAATATCATAAGCTATTCTGCCGGTGCGGATCACGCGGCTGCAGTCGATGATGACGGCAGACTTTATACATGGGGCAACAATGACCGCGGTCAGCTTGGTCTTGGGGATACCTCTCCGCGCAGCAAGCCTACGCAGGTAAGATTCAGTGATTATGCTGTTCAGGTATGGTGCGGGAACAAGGTAACTTTTGTTCTGACGGACAATAACGATGTATACGCTTTTGGTGATAATGCCGGAAATATGCTGGGCATTGACTCAAGAAAATCTACTATAAACAAGCCCGAGTGGGTTGAAGATATTTCTGGATACAGCGACATTCAGATATATCCATCTGACGGTTATTGCTTGGCGCTTTTAGGCGGCGATATATATGGTTGGGGAAAAAATTCGTCCTCTAAGATGTTGGATCTTCCCAGAACTGTAAGTTCCCCCACACAGATCGACGGCGCTCCGTTCGGAGTATCAAAGCTGGCGGTGGGTAACAACCATGTTCTTGCGCTTGACAACGGCGGAACGGTATGGGTATGGGGCGCCAACGGTTCTGGTCAGCTTGGAGTTGATATAAGCACAACAATATCTGAACCAGAGCAGCTTTCAATAGTCAACAGAAAAGGTGAGACTATCGCAGATAGCTTCAGTGATATAGCCGCGTCGGAAAATCATTCAATGGCGCTGGATGTCGATGGTAAATTGTGGGTATTTGGTACAAATGGAAAAGGTCAGGTTGGTACTGAAGGCGGCAGAATCAAAACGCCGGAATCTACAGCAACAAGGGTTGAATATATATTTGCCGGTAAG
>ERZ779621.533-NODE-533-length-15102-cov-5.130724_pt1 | contig 15102 bp, 16 predicted proteins | sample MGYA00514215_ERZ779621 | MGnify/ENA primary metagenome ERZ779621 (study PRJEB29562, sample SAMEA4376715) | mouse gut metagenome | isolation source: Cecum | study: EMG produced TPA metagenomics assembly of the A DSS colitis mouse model was used to assess the...
GTGCGCGGTATACGCGGCGTTCATTACCACCGTGTACCTTTCAATAGGGCTTTGCACAAGCAAGCCCGGCGTAGTGACGGTGCTGGTGTATCTGGGCGCCTCGCTTGTGGAAATTATTCTGACAAGCCTTGACCTTACCAAATTCCACCCGTTTACGCTAAGATCGCTGGTCACAAGCGAAATGTTTGTGGGAGAGTTTGAGCTTTCGGAAAATATTGCAAGCATTTGCGTGGGCACGCTGCTTTCAATTATAGTTATGGCGCTGATGTTCTTTATGGCTTACGCAGTGCTTAACGCGAAAAAAATAAACAATCAAGAGGACAAGCCGGAATTTTAACGCGTCGGAGAAAATCTTTTTAAATTTGAAATAAAAGGCGGCGGCAGCGACGTTGATTACGTCTGCGAAAGGCTTGTCGAGTACAACTTGCGGCAGGTGCCGCGCTCCCAGCGGGAAAACTTCATCGACATAAGCAGAAAGTTCACGGACGAAAACAAAAGAATTATCGGGGGCTGCGTCGCTGAGATATACTGCTGGAATATCACTTGGATTGATGTGCTGTGGGTCGATGAGAATTTCAGAGGGAACGGGCTGGGCTCGGCGCTTCTGAAAGATACAGAGAAGACCGCCGTAAGAGAGGGCTGTTCGCTTATACACCTCGATACGTTTGATTTTCAGGCAAAGGATTTTTACGCTAAACACGACTATGAGGTATTCGGCGTACTTGAGGACTGCTCGAGGGACATTGCAGATACTACCTTAAAAAGAAGATAGGTAATAAACGATAAAGTCTAACACCATCTCAGCGGGGCGGAAGCGCATCTGACATGTGTTATTGTATAATTGAGGGGGATAGCTTTTATGGCAAAGGTCATCATGATGTGCGGCAGAATATGCTGCGGCAAAAGCACATACGCGCGGAGGCTGAGAACAGAAATAAACGCAGCGGTGCTTTCGATTGACGAGATAATGCTCGCCGTTTTCGGTCAATACGCGGGAGAAAAGCACGATGAATATGTTGAAAGGCTTAAAAAGTATTTTTTCGGAAAATCGGCGGAGCTTATCGAAGCGGGGATAAACGTTATTCTTGACTGGGGCTTCTGGACAAGGGAAGAAAGGCAGTATGCGAGGAAATTTTACGCGGCGCGCGATATCGGGTGCGAGCTTCACTATATCGACATAAGCGACGGGCTTTGGTCGGAACGGCTGTGCAAAAGGAATGCTCTTGTGAAGTCGGGAAAAGCAAACGATTATTTTGTGGACGAAAATCTTGCCCGAAAGTTTGCCTCGATATTTGAGCCGCCCGATGCCGAGGAAACGGATATCACAATATATGAGGACGATACCGATATGGAGGAGCTATGACAGAACAGGAAAAAATGCTTAAGGGCATGATCTATGACCCGTCGGACGAGGAGCTTGTCCGCAAACGGCTGAAGGCTCACCGTCTTTCAAAGGCTTTCAGCGACACGCCCGAGGAGGACGAAAAAACGCGCGCGGAGATACTTGCTCAGCTTGTTCCGAATATGAGAGAGGGCACCGCTTTGAACTCGCCGATAGCCTTCGATTACGGCATCTTCACCTCTTTCGGAACAAACTGCTTTGCGAATTTCAATTTTACCGTGCTGGACTGCTGTCCCGTTACAATAGGGAATGATGTGTTTTTCGGTCCCAACTGCTCGCTTTATACACCCATTCACCAGCTTATTGCCGAGGAAAGGAAATTACGCAGAAAAGCCGACGGAACGCTTTACGACCTTGAATACGCCGCTCCGATAAATATTGAGGACGGCTGCTGGATAGCAGGCGGAGTGACAATATGCGGAGGCGTGACGATAGGCAAAGGCTCGGTTATCGGCGCGGGTAGCGTGGTCACACGCGATATTCCGTCGGGAGTCTTTGCTTAGGGAAACCCTTGCAGGTTCATTCTCAATATTACGGAGAATGATTCTATATACAAAAAAAGCTTTTTGTTTGAAACATAATGATTTATATGCATTAACAAACCGCCCGAGTTGCCTCGGGCGGTCAGACTGTATATAAAGTGTTTACCTAAGCTGAAATATTTAAATTTGAAATTTTCCGCGACCCGCCTAAGTACGCAACACTCTGCTTCGCTCCGTGTTACGTATTTAGGCTCTCGCGAAAAATTTGCTGCGTCAACGTTGCGCTGCACTAACTTTTTATACAAGCTGACCGCCCGAATTACTTCGGGCGGTGTTTTTTATCCTTTGATTATAGGGGAATATCTGATCCTTATATTCGGCATTTTGGTTATCTCCGAATAGTAATTCATCTGCCAGTCATCGCCCTGCGAGGGATCGTTCTCGCCGCTTGCGGGAGGCGCAAAAATCTTCAGTGTCATATCCGCTTCGCCGTTCAAGGGCTTCTCGAAAAATGCGGGCATTAGGTCTATACACTTTGCCTCAGGGCTTTTGTAGAACCACTTTCCGTTAAGCTCCATCATCAGATTCAGCGGCTCGTCAAAATAAATCTCGCAGAACACGGGGCTTTTCTCGAAATGCAGAGGAATGGCAATTCCGGTGCTGTCCTCGCTGCCGCCCCAGCGAAGTTTCGCGGGGAGCGTTACCTCGCCAACCTGCTCTACTGCAGGTGAGAAATACTCGTCGTGAATTATCTCCTTATAGGTCTGCATAGCGGGCTGCTCTACGCCTACATCGGGGTTGTTGGGATCCTCTATTTCCAGACCAAGGCGGCCCCTATCACGGAACTGGTAGAAAGTGAAGCCGTTGAACCAGCCCTGATCGCTGTCATTTTTAAGCAGCTCGGTGAACTCCTTTATCATATCCGCCTGATCGTAAGGTCCGGTAACGTCGCCGTCGGCGTTAAACTCGCTCATTACCATGGGCTTCTTAACTCCGCCGCAAAGCTCGCGATAGCGCTTTTCGGAGAGCTTGGTAAGGTTATAAACGTCGGATACCTTGCTGCGCCCGAAGCTTGTGCCGCCCTCGTCCGCAACATCGTAGGGCCAGCCCCAGTGCAGTGACATATATTTGTCCACCGACCATATATCCGTAGCTCTTACGGCTTCGGCAAACTCTTTTTCCATCTCAATTTCATCGGGCTTTTCGGGGTTCTCAACTCCGCCGATACAAAGCACTGTGGATACGTTGGGCGCTTCTCTCTTTATTATGTTATGGAAACGAACGTAGAAATCAGCTATTTCCTGATAAGTGGCACGCTTGGTGAAAGAAAACCAGTTACCCGTGGCTTCGTGATTTATACGAAGCTGCATTCTTCCATATGTGCGCAGCTCCTGCGCGATTTTTACAAGATACTCGTCGGTAAGATTCGGGTCAATGGTAATAGTCAGGATAACGTCCTGCCCGTGGCGGCGCACGTCCTTCATACAGGTGAAAGGCTCATCGTCGGTCGTACCGCCGATACCTCCCTTATAGGTGAAATAATCGTCATAGGGATAATCCCACTGGAAAGATACGTCCTTTTCCGCGAACGCGTCCCTCGCGCGCTTCGGGTACGCTTCATCAAGGGGATAATAACAATACATAAGGCTTACCGCGCGGTGAGGTCTGCCCAGCTTATGCAGGATATAATCCTGATTTACATATTCGCCGCGCTCACTGCCGTCGCCTAAGTCCACCGCGCACTTTGCGGGCGTAAGCTTGATTTCATAAAGTTTTTCCATATCAATTGTCCTCCTTTATACGGGTTTCCCCGCTGTTGAAACAAGTATATCATATACTGAAAACGTTTTCAAGATGTTGGGAATTTTATTATATCTTTTGGTCATTAAAGCAAACTTTGCTGATGTCAACAAATTCGCCGGCGTGCCATATGAACGTCAAGGTTTTTTGACTTTGACACGCACACCCAAAAATTTTTTGTAAAACAAGCGTTGAGCGTATATGAGCACGAGTTATAAATTACTTATTCGCCTGAAAGTCAATAAAAGCTTTTGTTTGTTCTCTGACATATTCGTGAATATCCGTTCTATCCGCCACATCTTTTAAAACGTTGATATACTCATTTTTTCCGGCATTGATGCATCTGTTTACCATAAAAACAGTGGTAAATGAGGGACTTCTTTTTACGGATTCCAACAGAAGTATTTCATAATCGGGGGAAAACTGCTCTATAAAATGTACGATTGCTCCCGGGTCACCAAACCAGACCTCGGGGTGTCTTTCCAAAAGACTTAACAGTCCCCCAACAGCATTCAACCCGTATCCGGCACTTTTAATATTATCTATGCTTTCATACATTACCGCCATATCCGCTTCACCATCTCTGATGGATTGCTCAATTTTTGCAATTTCCTCATCCAATACGCTCATTCTTTTTCACCCCCCCGCGGCATAACCGCTATAAATATATTTATTCATATGTACAGTTAAAATCGGTAAACTTCGCGCTGCCGCCGACTGCGTACAAACCGAGAACAACTCCCGTGAACCCGCCCGACACCTCGCTGGTGAGATATTTTGACTGCGCCGAACCGAGTGTTTTCTCTCCGTTTTCCGTAACGACCGCGAACGTGTAAGAATAATTGCCCATATACAGCTTCAGGATAACCTCGCCGCATGCCAGAGAAACCGTATTCTGTATGTGCTTGATATCCCCGATATTAAGCTTTTCTACCGCCTCAAAGCCCTCCGCGGTCTTTCTTACGGCAATTTCGTAATGCTCGTTTTCGCACATAAACGCCGTAACCCCCGCTTCGCCGTCAATCAATTTAACTTTTACCGAGAGCACTCCGTTAAAATCCCGCTGGCGCAGACCTATAAACGTAGGAGAAGCCACATTGTCAAGCGTTTTGTCCGTACCCCGAAGCACGGCGCTATGGTCGAACAGAACATAATTGTTCATTTCGGGGTGGCGCAGAAAGCACCAATCCCTGCTCCAATCGGTATTTTCAAAAGTGTACCGTTTTTTCACACGCTGAACGAAATCACCCTTTATCTCATAGCTTTCCGCGGCGGTCCTGTCAAGCCCCGCATAAAACCAACCATCCTCGGTAAATGTCACGGGAACCATAAAGACCTCGCGCCCCAGATTATGATACGGCATCCAGTCGCCCTGCTGACGGAATCCAAGACACAGGATATGCCAATCGCCGTTTTTGTCGCATATCAGATCGCCGTGCCCTATGCCCTGTATTATGCATGGAGCTTTGTTCCTGTTTGTTATTATGGGATTGTCGGGGCAGGTCGTGAATTTTCCGCCCTTGTCTCCCCAAACTGAATCGCCGCGCGCGAGCGTTATCATGTGACCGTATTCCGTGCCGCCCTCAGCAGCCATCAGATAATATGTACCGTTTATCTTATACAAATGTGGGCTTTCAAGATATCTGCCGCCCGAGCCTTGCCAGATACAGCGGCTCTCGGTAAGCTTTTTGCCCGTGGCAATATCTATTTCGCACTGGACAACTCCGCCGACTCCGCTGCTGTCGGTGCCGTTGCTCATGAAATACGTCCTGCCGTCCTCAAAATACAGCGACGGGTCGATACCGTCTTGCTCAACATATACCGGCTCACTCCACTCGCCGTAAATATCGTCAGTATAAACATAAAAATTCTGATGGGTGGTGTCGTTGGTGGTGACCATGTAAAACCGCCCGTCGTTATACCTTATCGTCGGGGCGAACACCCCGCCCGAGCTGTTTATCCCCTCAAGCATTACCTGACTTTTACGCGTAAGGACATGACCTATCTGTTCCCAATTCACCAAGTCATCGCTTTCAAACAGCGGCACTCCTGGGAAGAATTGAAAAGAGCTGCACACCAAATAATACTTTCCGTTTGCCGAGCATACGCTGGGATCGGGGTAAAACCCCTTTACTACCGGATTAGAATATCTCATCTTGTATCTCCTTATTTTGATTTAAAACTATTCGCGACCCGCCTGAATGCGCACCGCTTTGCTTCGCTGAGTGTTGTGCATTCAGGCTCTCGTGAAAAAACTCCTGCATGGACAGTCGGTAATATTTACTTTCAGTGTCTTCGATCTATTGATTTTGGGTCGGGTTTGGATTAGAAATGTTCTGAAAACTCCGCGTTTTGAGCGGGAATGCGGAGTCGGGTTTCCCAAGGGACGCGTCCCTTTAGTGTAGTGTCGGAGCAGTGCTCAGACCGAAGTTTGGTGGCAGCCAGATCTCACATTAACAATACAATGCTATTGGATGCGCTTACCGCTGATAATACGCTCACCGCTCTTCCTTTTTCCCCGCAAAATCAAAATCAATAAACCCGCCGTTAACATTGACGCTCACGCATTTTACCCTTACCTTATCACCCACCGTGTAAACAGTGCCGTCGGCGGCGCCCGTCAGTATGACGCTGTGCATTACCTCATATTCGCCAAGCGGCAGCGAACTTACGGGTATCATTCCTTCGACAGTGTTCTCCAATGCAACGAAAACTCCAGAGGGGCTTACTCCCGATATAAACCCGTCAAACTCCTCTCCGACGTGCCCTTTCATATACTCCGCCATATACAGATTTTCGCACTCACGCTCGCAGTGTATCGCGGAAAGCTCGGTGTTTGACGCCTGAAGCGACGCGCGGTTCGCAAACTCACCGTAACGCTTGCATATCTTTTCCGTACTTAAAGCATACACATAATCCGTAAGTATGCGGTGTATGGAAAGATCCGCGTAGCGTCGTATCGGAGATGTGAAGTGCGCGTATTCGGGCATGACCAGACCGTAATGCCCGAGCGGCTCCTGCGAATACTTCGCCTTCATCATGGAGCGGAGTATTATCCTGTTGATAACGGTATACTTTTCGCTGTCCCTATTTTCGCGGATAATTCTCGCCAAATCGGCGGCGGTGGAATTTTCGCCTATCCCCTCGGGATTTACCCTCAGCGCCGTAAGCGTTTCGTTGAGCGCTATAAGCTTATCCGCGGGCGGCGCTTCGTGAACGCGGTACACAAAGGGTATCTTTTCTTTCATGGCAAGAGAAGCCGCCGCGTTGTTTGCCATCAGCATAAACTCCTCTATTATACCCTCCGCCACGCCTCTTTCACGCGGCTTCACATCAACGCACACGCCATTTTCATCGGTTATTATCTTGGATTCCGCCGTGTCTATCTCGGGCGCGCCGCGGGCTATCCTGTTCTTTTCGAGTATCTCCGCAAGCTCCCTCATTACGGGTATTCTGTCAATGACCCTTGCGTATTTTTCCTTTATCTCATCGTCCGCTGTTCCGTCAATTATCTTGTTTACCTCGGAATACACACCCTTTACGCGGCTGCGTATCACTGTTTTCTCAAAGTGGTATTTAAGAAGTTTTCCGTCGCCGCTTACTTCCATAAGGCAGGAGAATGCAAGCCTATCCACGTTAGGGTTGAGCGAGCATATTCCGTTTGACAGCTCTTTGGGGAGCATGGGCACTACCCTGTCCGCGTAATATATTGATGTTCCGCGGAAAAAAGCCTCCTCGTCAAGCTTGCTGCCCTTTTTTACATAATGGGAAACGTCCGCGATATGCACACCCAGCTTATATCCTCCCTCGGCGCGGGAAATGCTTATCGCATCGTCGATATCCTTGGTGTCAGCGCCGTCGATGGTGAAGATAGGCTCACCGCGCAGGTCAAGGCGGCGCGCTGTCTCGTCGGGGTCAGGGTCGTCAATATTCAGCTTTGAAGCTTCATACAGCACCTCGTCGGGAAACTCTGTGTGAAGTCCATTCGCTGCCATATAAGCCTGTGCCCCTGCACGCGCATTTTCACAAGAGCCGAACACGTCCTCAACGGTAACAATATGGTCGTAATGGTGCTCACCGCGGTGTTTGATTGAGAATACCACCTTTTCGCCGACAGATAGCCCCTTTTTGTCACCTGATATACCAAGTGGCTCGCCGCATAGCTTGTCGGGCAGCACAAGCAGCTTGCCGCCCGCCTCAACTATCACGCCCGTCATCAGCATATCGCTCGGCTGCAATATATCCATCACCACCGCTTCAGGACAGTGATTCAGGTCTATTTCATCGTTTGAGATCATTTTTGCCAGCACAACGTCCCCGGGAATAGCTCCCAACAGATCACGCCCGCGCACAAAGTATTCCGTGGGGAAATCCACCTGCTGGGTTATAAAGCCCGATTTCTGCGATATGCGCGTAACGACGGCCTCAAAATACATTCCGACATTCTTTAGCCGCCAGCGCTCCTTTTTGCAGCTTATATCACCATACTTTTTCATCTCCGAAAGATAATCATCAAGCTTTTTCACCATTTTCTTCGGAAGCTCATACTTTTTGATGTACTCTTTTCGGGTAAGTCCCTCCTCACCCGCTTGATACATCGCCGAAATAATGTGACGTTTAAATTTGTTCATAACATCCCGCTCCGTTCGGGAGCGCCTCTCCTTTCGAGATATTTGGACCGTGTAAAACTCAAGGTGACGGACAAGACACGCGCTGAAAAAACATATACTGCGGCTGCGCTCTTTTAATCGTTATTATTTCCCGAAGCGCCCGCTTTTATAATTACTCCGCTGTCATGCCATTTCCTATAATATACAATAAAGGACAGGCTGTAATGCCTGTCCGAATATCCGAATCAGCGTGATTTTATTCAGCGGTGGAAGCAGATGAACTATCATCGTTTGAATCGTCCGAGTCGCCTAAGTTATCCGCGCTGCCTGCTTCGCCCGTTACGGCGGAGCCGCCCTCCGATGTACCAGCAAGATCTATGCTGCTCAGATCATCCACATTGCTTACCTCGTCCGAAACGGAAGAAGACGAATTGGACGATGAATCTACGTTATCCTTAGAGCCTCCAAAATAAACGTTAATGACATTGACCGCTACCGCCAGCACAAAGAAGATGACCGCCGCCGTTATGGTAGCCTTATTGAGCATCGCTTCCTTGGTTCTGCCGGAGTTCTTCTGATAAAAGCTGTCCGAGCTTGTACCCGATATCGTCTGTGACATCTGAGTCTTGGTTTCCTTCATCAATATTACAATTACAATAAACACGCATGCGACAATAAGTATTATCGCGCTGATTATTTCAAAAATTCCCATTTCTCTGTTTTCCTCCAAAAGGCATTTCAGCCAATCCGATTTATATTTCTATGCACATTTGTATATCATACCTTAAAATTATATCACATTATTATTTAAATTTCAAGTGCTTTTTGAAAGATTTTTCTGTTTTTTAGGTATTTTTCCCCTGCTCAGCGCAATTTTTTACCTTAAACTCATTCCAGATCGTCGGGAATGCCGTTGCCGTCGCTGTCCGTTTCCGACACGTCTACGCCGACCATGTCCCTGCCGCGAACCAGATATTTATCCCTTTGAACGTGAATAGCCTCGTCAATCAGTCGCTTAATCTCGCGCGGCTTTTTCACCGATTTCAGCTCCTTAACGGGCGCGTCGCTGTCTTTTGAAAGAAGCTTTATCGTGCCGCAGCCCACTATACGCTGCCCGAGCGACAAGCTCACCGCCTTGTCGAACACACGGTAAAGTTCCACCTCGTCCTCCTTTAAATTCAGAAGTCCGACACGCGTTATCAGCCGCGTATCCGTAAGTATATATCTCGTGAACGATATCGGCATTCCCAGAATGCATTTCTTGCCCGTCCAAATCACTTTTCCGTACTCGCGGGACAGTTTCTCAATATTAGCCATGGTCTTGAATCTCCTTAATTTAAAAGAATTTTCCGCACCGCTGCGTTTTCCGCTTCACAGAGAACCGGTCTTATTGGGAAAAATACGTTTCACTTCACTCCTTTGCTCATCAAAGTTTTGCAAAACAATTGCGGTGGCGCTTATGGCATTTCACGGTATTTTGCACAAACCTTCCGACTTGCGGATAATTCATGCATGAGCGGTTTTGATTGGAATTTTTACGTGCGGGCAGCCACTTCACGGCAGCGTCATATCCTTGATTTCACATGCTTTATACCGCTTCAAAGCTGTTCTACAACTTTTTGGCAAATGCCGAGTTACTTTTCAACTCATAAAATCCGCATTTTTTATAAAACTCATATGCCGGTACATTGTTATCTGTAAGCAGAAAAATATGAGTCAGACCCAGCTTTTTGCAGGTCTTTTCTATCTCACATACAAACAGCTTTCCAATTCCCCTTCCCTGCTTTGAGGTGTTTATACACAGCTCATCAATGAAATATTCCGTACCTGTGTACCAATGCTTTATGTGCCCCATAGATACGCCGACAAGCTCCGAACCGTCGTATAACCCAAAAGTCAAGGAATTATTTTGTCCTATTAAATCATGAATATATAATTTAAGTTGATTTTCATCAGACCAATCATCATTCCACGGTTCTTTTGTAAAAACGCCGATAAACAATTCCCTGATGACATCGGCTGAATTTTCATCCAAGCGTTTAAAGAAATACTGTCGCTCATTCATTTTATATTACCTGTCGTTTCCTAAGCCGCTCAGTCGGACCACCGTCAAATTACGGACTAAGCCGCCTTATCTTCTCCTGCATCCGTTTATATTCTGCCGATATCGGCGACGCCTTTTTCTGCGCGAGATAAATATCCGCGTAAAGCTGCCAGAAAAAAAGATATCCGCTGAAAAAGCGCTCCATTCTTTTTATCTGCTCGTATGTATACACCCTTGACAGGAACAGGCGCTTTTCGCGCGGCGTGGTATTCTGCTCCAGACCGCCCATCATAAGAAAATCATACATCGCTCCGATAACCGTCTTAACGTCCTCAGGAGGAAAGCTGCCATCGGCAGCACTTTCGCACAGCTCTATCGCATCATTTATGCGCGCCGCGTCCCTGTTTTTAAGCCATACCGTCCTGTCGTAGACATACAGCGCGCGGCACAAGCTCTCTTTTACGCGTCTGTCCTCGTGATACCGCAGAACCATTAGCATTCCGCGTCGGTATTCCTTTATCTGCTCGGCGGGATAATTCCCCACCGCGAAGCGCGTTGTTTCATGGTCAAGCCGCGCCGCGTCGGTAAAGGGAGCATACGCCACGTTTAGGCAGTGTGCGAATATCTCGCAGGCTGCCTTGCGAAGCATTGGAAAACTCTCGGTCAATCTTTCAAAAAATCCACTCGTATAGTGAGGAGATACAAACCTACCGCCCTTGGACAGGAATTTCCTCATTATATCCAAAGCGTATTCCAGCGCTTTCTGTGCCATATTCCAATCGCTTTGTGAGCGGATGAGAGCTATGCAGTCACTTAAATAACTCTCCCACCGCTCCACGTCCTTCAGTCGGAGAATCCCCGCAGTCATACGCCCGCACATGCTCTCAAAATCCCTTGGACTCCACTCAAGCGCCCTTGAATAGGCGGTAAACGCCTTTTCAAAATCCCATTTGCCCATATATTCATGAGCCTTGTCTGACTCCTCGCGGCATTCCGATACGCCATAAAGATCCTCGCTTGCATCGTCCTCGTCTATCAGCTCGCTCAGATCGGCTTCGAGTGTCAACTCGTCTGGGATAACGGTTCTCAGCCCCTCCAGAAGCTCCTCTCTCGCCTCCGCATAATAGATATGCGTTCCGCAGTACAGGCAAAAGCCGGAGGGAAAATCCCCGTCAAGCATTATCATTCGCTCGCACTTGGGGCAAACGCAGTATTCAAGCATAACGTTTTCCCCTTTCTTAATTTTAATTTGAAATTTACCGCTGCCCGTATGATAGAATGTTGCTTCGGGCAAATTTTTTAAATTTGAATTATTTGCAACCAGAGCGGGCTGCATTCGGTACTCGCTTTGCAGCGTCCACCATACAGCCATACAGTCGCTATCCTGAAAAATTCCCTGCGTTAAAATTTCATTGTAATAAGTATTTATACAAGCTCAGACAAATACATAGAATGTACGATTTTGTAACAGTTCTATAATATAAAGCGAATCATATCCGCCACTCGATTTTTATTTCTCCGCTTTTTTGGACAATAATTTTTTGTATAACCGAAGCCACATACATTCTGCCTGCGGAAACATCGGCAGTGTCCAGCAGCTTCTTATATTGCGAAATATTATCCAGCCATTCCGCTCGGTGGTCGGCTATCCCCTCCGGAAGCTCCAAAATCTGTTTCTCGAGCAAGCTGCGCTCCTCCTCAAGACCTTTCAAGCGCTCCGTAACACTGTTCAATGGTATCTCTGCCGTCTGATACAGCTCTACCAGTCTGTCGGTCTGTTCTTTTATTGTATTCAGCTTTTCGGTTAAAATTACTCTGCGATTATCCGCGGGAATCGGCGGGTGCTTTTCCAGTATCGCGGAGGGGTCGAGCGCCGCGCGGGAAATCTCCCTGCGGACAAAGCTGTCGAGCTCGTCGATTTTCATGTTGGGATTTTTGCAGTCAGGGTCAATAATATATTTCTTATCGCTTTTGGCGCGGGAATAGCACTTGTAGTACCCGTGATTTCCGTGATAACGCGCCCCGCAGTTTCCGCAGACAACCAGTCCCGATAACAGGAAGCCTGCGCGGAAGGGCGTTTTTTGTGACTGTGTGCCATCAGCGGAACGCTTTGATAACAACCGTTGGACATTGTAAAAATCCTTTGGGTCTATTATCGGAGTATGTTCCCCTTCGTATTCCCTCTTGCCAAATTTTATAGTGCCGATATAAAGGCTGTTTTTCAGCACGTTGTACACCAGCGAGTGGCTGCTCCAACCGCCGTATTTTTCATGCATTTTCCACTGTATCGAGTGTACGCTCTCACCGCGCAGGAAGCGGCTGAATACCTCTTTTACCTGCATTGCCTGATAATCGTTGACAACAAGATGACCGTCAATATAGTCATAGCCCGTAGGCGCGTTTCCCCCTCCGTGGAACAATCCGCTTTTGGCTCGTCCTATCCTGCCCATGGTGAAGCGCTCGGTGATCTGGTCTTTCTCCAGCTGGGCAAACACCGAAAGTATGCCTATCATAGCCTTGCCAAACGGAGTGGATGTGTCAAAGTTCTCACAGACGGATACAAAGCTCACGTCGTTTTTATTGAACACGTCTTCGATAAGGTACAGCGTATCTTTCTGGGAACGGGAGAGCCTGTCAAGCTTGTACACGACGACGATTCCGAATTTTCCCGCCCGCACCTGCTCGAGCATTTTTCGCAGCGCGGGGCGCTCAAGGTTTCCTCCCGAAAAGCCGGGGTCAATGAACATGGTCGGGCTGCTCCAACCCCGCGCCTTGCAGAACGCTTCAAGGCGCTCCCTCTGCTCGTCGATAGAGTAGTTCTCAATCTGGTTTTCCGTGCTGACACGGCAGTAGCAGGCAACAGGAGCGGGGATAATTGCCTGATTCATTTTGTTCTCCTTTCTTACAGTTTCCCCCTGCTCTTTCAAGCAGGGGATATTTTGTTATATGTTTCCCGATGGTTCATAAAGCCTGTGCGGAGTGATGTCCTTAAGACTCCGAATACGCAAACGTTATGGTGCCATTGTCCTCGCTGCGTGTTATAAATCCTATTGTCTCACTTATCATTCCCTCAGCCGTTAAGTCACCATATACAGGCATACTAATGTCACAACCCGTAAAAACAATACCTGTTCCATCTTCAAGGAATCCTATGGTAAACCAATTGTAATCTTTTCCGTCTATCTCACTTAACAAAAACTCGTCAAACTTTTCTGCGGATATATTCTTTAATTCCTCTTTATACTCCCAAATTATCGCGCGTTCACCTATAACGCTGGTTTTGCTGCCGTTCATGACCTGTCGCACAGAAATAAAATTAGGATCCAGGATAGAGGCTTGACCAGCCGAACACCCAAAAAGCAATACCGTAAAGGATATCAAAACCAATAACATTATTTTCCTCATATACTTTTTTCCTTTCTGCAATACACCAATATTACACTCTGCCTATTACCTTACCGACACAGCGGCAATCATCGTACTCTTCGATAAAAATATCGTCGTACTTTTCGTTTAATGATATAAGCCTGTCGCCGCCGTTTTTCTTGATGTAACCAGCACCGTTAAGTACGAAAATTCCTATCTGTCCGATGTCGACCGCGTCCTGCTGCTTTACAAGGACGATATCACCGTCATGGTACACGGGCTCCATGCTGTCACCCTGGATAGTAAGGGCGAAATCGGCGCGGCGTGTCTCCCGTGTGTCGGGAATATCTATCTCGTCCCACTCCTCATCGGCGAAAAACTCAAAGCCATGCCCTGCAGATGCCTTGTAGCAACTGTGTCGTATTTGGATTGCAGGCTCATATTCTTCCTCCGGCTCAGCAGTGCAACGCTCGTATTCTTTTTCAAGAACCGTAGTTACCATATCCTGTCCATAGTTATCAAGCGCCCTGTATTTTAAAATCATTCTATTTTCCTGTTGAGAAAACAAATTATCTAATTTTACCTTTACCTCATCTTGGAACATATAATTTGGGGTAACATTGAAAAATTCAAGTATCTTGAACATAACTTCTTCTTTTGGACTGCTGATACCTAATTCATAATTACTTACCGCCGTATTCTTAACGCCGAGTACTTCAGCAAGATCTTGTTGTTTCAAATGCTTTTGCTCTCTTAATTCCTTAAGCCTTGATCCAAAACTCATAATATCACCTCTTTAACTATAATTATACGCGTTTTATCCCTAAAAATCAAGACACAAATCCCATATTTTTGGATTTTTGAGTAATTTATATGCACAATGTACAAAAAAAAGTTGCTAATATTGTAAATAATTTTCCTGTTTTCTTGGAATTTTTCTCTTGACATTCTTATATTTTTGGAGTATAATGCAATTAGTCCAAGAAAAACGGAACAAGGGAGGTGATTTAATGGCAACCAATATTGCAAATAACATCAAGGATATTATCCGTCGTGAGGGGCTGAAGCAAAAAAGTGTCGCGAAAAAATCCAATATATCCGAAAAAAAGTTCTCGGATATGCTGAACGGGAAAGCGGTAATAAAGGCAGAATATATTCCGCCAATTGCTAAGGCACTTGATGTAACACCTGATGAGCTTTTCGGATTTGGCAATGCTATTTCCGATCAGTAATAGCAAATACTTTGCAACACAAGAGAGGGAGGTGAACACACATGAAAGTCACAATTGAAGGTGAGCCCAAGGTGAACAATATGCCAAAGATGAACCAACCGGAACGGGAGCAGACGACAATCCGCCTCCCTGCGGAACTCAAAGAAAAGCTCCAGAGAGAGGCGGA
>ERZ779621.534-NODE-534-length-15052-cov-4.676002_pt1 | contig 15052 bp, 10 predicted proteins | sample MGYA00514215_ERZ779621 | MGnify/ENA primary metagenome ERZ779621 (study PRJEB29562, sample SAMEA4376715) | mouse gut metagenome | isolation source: Cecum | study: EMG produced TPA metagenomics assembly of the A DSS colitis mouse model was used to assess the...
CGCACTTTCACCTGGCGGTAGGCGGAGGTTGTGGATCTCCAGCCGTCATAATTGCCGCGCAGCAGATGCAGACGCCATGTATTATAAGCCACGTCCAGGTCGTCTCTCAGTTTGGCGTCTCCGGGGCGGGGGGCTGCGGAAGCGGGAGAAAAAAGGGCTGCGGCGCAGCAGGCCAGGGAGAAAATGGAACGGAAAGTCATTACACGATTATTTAGACATCAAACTTGCGCGGAGTGCAACACAATTGCATCATGAAGCCGTTCTTATGGAATTGTTCACGGAAGCCGATCATTTGGCGGAAGCCCGGTACAGGAAACTGTTGCGGGAACAGCCCGGCTTTGTGTGGAGGCGGTTTTCAGACGGAGAGGAGCTGATGGCGTATGTCTTTTTTCCCCCCGGCCACCGGGCGGAAGCCGCCGCTCCTTCCGTGCTCTTTTTTCACGGCGGCATGTGGGTGGGCAAGAGCCTGGGGGATTTTGTGCCGTGGGCGCTCCATCTTGCCCAGCAGGGTATTGCAGGCATTATACCCATGTTCCGCACACGCGGCGATTATGAAGTGGAGCCGATGGACATTCTGGAAGAGGGCAGGGAAGCCTGGGCCTGGCTGCATGGGAACGCCGCTCTGCTGGGGCTGGACCCGGCCCGCATTACTGTGGCGGGAAGTGATGCCGGAGGGCTGATGGCTCTGCATGTGGCCCTTCCGGATCATCCCGCCCGCTGGTCCCTGTTCCGCAAAAAGGCTCCCCTTCCTCCCGGCCCCGCCGCCGTGGCCCTGTTCCGAGGCGTGTGCGACCTGACGGCGCAATCCGCTTTTAAGCTGGGCGGCATGATGCCTCCGGACCAGAGGGATGCCGTCAACCCCCTGCGGCGCGTGCAGAGGGGGCTGCCTCCCCTGTTTGCGAGTCATGGAGGAAGGGACAGGCTTCTGCCGTGGCGCAACAGCGAGAGGCTGGCGGAGCTGTGGAGAAAAAAGAAGAACCGTTCCCGATTTGAACTTCTGGACGTGGCGGACCACACATTTTACCATTTCAATGTGAATGCCGCCTATTTTGAACAACTGCTCAATAGCTGGAGCGCGTTTATGGTGGAGCAGGGAATTTGGGAATATAACGAAGGAATGGACACCGGGCTGCTGGGGTGACCTTGGCCTGATATCCGGGAAGGTTCCCGGAAGGCGTTGCATGCAAAAAGGCTGTTTCCTATCTGCCTCCCAGCATGTTTTCCCGGATTTCCCGCATGTCCCGGCGGAAGGCGTCCTGCGTCTGCGGCGTAGGCGGCTGGATATCCCATTCCTTCATTTTCCGTCGCACCTTGAGAAAGAGTTCCTGCTCGTCGGCTCCGTATTTTTTACAGACGGCGGAGAGAGTCAGTTCCGGTCCCGTGAAGCGGCCTTTGAGAAAGAAAGGCAGGTCGTGCTGCCAGGCGCGCCGGAAGTCTTCCGGGCATCCTTCTGTTCTGATGGAGGCGAACAGTTCCCTGACCTGGCTTTCCCGGATGCCCGCAGTATCCATGCAGATGGCGGTTTCCATGTACGCCAGCGTGAATTCCAGCATAACCCGTTCAATGGACTGTCTGGCCCGGGCCAGCTGGCCCGGGGTGAGGCCCATGATCTGGGCGCGCAGGGCGGCCAGGGCTTCCAGGATAGCCTTGGGGTCTCCGCATGTGCGCGGATCCATGCGTGGAATTTGTTCACCTTCGTCGTAAAGGGGAATGGGCGGATGCACCCGAGGGTTGATTTTGAACAGTTTGCCCTGGAGCCTTTCCCTGAGGTCTTTCAGCCTGACGCCGTACTTGCGCAAGACGGGAGCCGCGTAATTGCGGCCCGGCCTGGCCGTTTGCCGCAGCCATGCTTCCTGAAAGTCCGCGGGGCATTGCTGAAGGCCCGCCGCCAGCATGGCATTCCGGAAATCTTCCGCCTTGGGCGTTTTATTGGCATAGGCGTGGGTCCATTCCATTTCCAGCATCCAGATGGCGGTAAGCCCCAGGAATTGTTCAATTGCCTGCCTTGGGGCCTCGGGCTTCGGCGCGGGAATGGCAGTCGGAGCTGCGTCGGAAGCCATGGAATGCCGGCAGAGCGGAAGCAACAGAGAGAAAGCAAGGAGGGGATGAAGCGGGTTCATGGGAGACGAAGTAGGAAAAATGAGAGGAAATGTCCGGAGTTATTCCGCTGTTACAGTGATGTCCAGGGGGTGGTCGGAGACGGGAAATTGCAATTCATAAAACCCGTTCCCCAGATTCCTGACGGGGGTGTTTCCCGCTTTGACCGGGCCTTTTCCCCGCCAGATGACGACAGGCCCAGATTCCTTCACGCGGAAGCGGAGGCCGTTCTCCCTGTACCCCGGAGCGGAAACCAGGGCGCAGGGAGAGAGAAATTTGTCCCTCCTTCCGATGACGGCCCAGCCTTGGACGATAGGGGCCATGATGAACAGGCGGTCCTTGAATCCCGTCAGCTCTACATCCAGATCCGGCTGTGCCGGAGTCAGCGCGCGGCCTCCCTCTGCGGAATAGGCGGCGATGCCCTCCGCCGGGAGAGAGGCGTAGGCTTCCGCCGCATTGCCATTCCGCAGAGCCGCCGCGTTTTTATAATCCTCCAGGGAAATTTTCCCCCGTACCGGTTCCGCCGGGGAAGGATGTTTGAGGTTGTACACCACCACGGCGGCGCTTTGACCGGGCAAAGGGGCGATTACCCGGTACAGGCGGTTCTCGTTCAGAGCATCTGGAAAGACGGAATCAGGCAGGGGCACGGCGGGAGCCAGCGGGCGCAGCAGAAGACCGTCCGACCAGACGAGAGGCATGATGTTTTCCGGATTAAGTTTGTCTGCCGGGTCTGAAAGATAGACAGGGCCGCCTGAGACGGCTTTGGATACGGCCATGAGGCGGGCGCAGGCGGGATCCGTGGAATGGAACATGTCATGGTCCGGCCACACGGTCTGTCCCAGCCAGAGGGTATTGGCGTAGGACTGGAGGATGTGGGATTTGGCCATGGCTTCATCTCCCAGCTTGTAGTCGATGCTGCACCGGGTGACCGCGCTGTAACGCGTGTTCTGAATGTTGACGGTACCCTGCGCCATGCAGTTGACCAGGCTGAGCCCTGTTTTCAGGCAGGCCTGTTCCAGGGCTTCCGAGCACTTGGTATTGTGGCGGACCGGGTTGTCCAGCCCGTCCGCATGCTTCAGGTATTCCGCCTGCACATCAATTTTCACGAAGTCGAATCCGGCGTCTTTGACGGATTGCAGGAAGGGGGTATAAAACGCTCCGGCTCCTCCGGAGCCGTCACCGGGGAGGATTTTCCCTTTGGCGGTACGGACCAGACCGCGGGCAGTCTCGTCATCCAGACGGTGCCTGGGGTGGATGCCGTTCCAGAGTCCGTAATAGCAGTGCCACAGGCCCATCCATTTCAATTTGGGGCTTTTGTGTTTCATCAGGGGCTGCCAGCCCCGGGGGAATTGATCCTGCCGGGGCTGGAAACTGACCAGCTGAAGCCTTTCCTGGGTCTGGAATCCGTCGTCCACCAGCATCCACCGGACGGGGACGGGGGATGCCTCCAGTTTTCTGGCCGTTTCTTCAAGCAGCTTGGAGGAAATGTTCTTTTTATACTGTTCCCAGCTGCACCAGCCGAGGTACTTGAACGGTTCCGGATAAATTTTCTTTTCCCGGGGCAAGGTTCTGCCCTTGATGAAAGGGAGGGAAAGGGCCTTGTCCCATACGGCGGAACAGGCGCGGTAAATATCCTTGTCCGTGGCGGTGACGGCCAGGACGGCCTGCGGTTTGGCGGGGGAAGTTCCCAGCGAACCGGCTTCCACAAGGAATGTTCCGTCCCTTTCAAGTTTCAGCCACGCGAGGGAATCAGGGGCGGCGACGGGGAGCACGGCCATGAAATTGCCGTCTTTGAGGTGGAACAGGGCGAACATGGCATGGTCCCCCGGTTTGGCGGTGCTGGGATTCGGCTTGCTGTCCAGCAGGTTGCCGGGGGCTGTCCTTCCGAACCAGGGCAGAACCCGGTTGCCGTCTCCGGGCCAGCGGCCGCGGTCCGCTGAAAACCAGCAAAAGGCCTGGTAGGGAGGAAGCGGAAGCCGGCACGCTTTTTCGCCCGATACAGGTAAAATGGCGGATGTCCGGGGCTGGGCGGCGCCAGTCCACATGTTCAGGGCCGCCAGAACAAGGGCTGGGAACATGAATGCTTTCATGGAATGATCATGGGGTTAGGAAATGGGGCAGGGGAACCGGAAGACAATCATGGAAGGAACGTGCTTGGCCTCTTTCCGGAAAGGGTGGCAGAGCTTTTCCCTGAAACGAGCAAAAAATGATGTTTCCGCTTTATTTCTCCTTTTAGGGCTTTGGGGGAAAGAGATAATGTTGGCTGGCCGTTTCACAGGGGAGTATCCGTTTTTTCGGGGAGCACCGGCAACCATGGCCGGGGTATCCGCCGCCTGGTCATTTGACCGCTTTTTTGATGAAAGGCAGTCGCCGCCTGTCAAGGAAGAGCAAGGCCTGCCATTGCAGCAGCAGAAGGGACACGGCAAGGAAGACGGGCTGGAACGGGGGGAAGAGGTCTGCCATGCCGCTGAAGATGCGACGGTTAAGTTCATGCACATTGAGCAGGGAGTGGATGAGGTAGGCGGCCAGGGCGTTTATGCCGATAACGCGGAGGGGAAATGCCCATTGGGCCCATTTCCCTTCGTTCCACACATCAACGGCCAGATGAAACAGGGAAAGAAACGTCAGGGAAATGCCGGCGGCGGCCAGGACGAAGGTCCCTGTCCACATGCTTTTAATGATGGGGTAGGTGCCGTCCAGCATCCTGGCGGTGCAGAAAAGGAGAAGGCCCGCTCCTGCCATTGCCGTGCAGAGGCGCACGGGGGGGAGCCGGCTTTCTTTCAAAAACTTTCCCGCTATCCATCCTCCCATGCACAGGGCGGAGGCGGAAACGACGCAGAGCGGGCCTTCCGGGTCAAAAACTCCCCCATGCAGACGGCCGGGGAGCCAGTGCCTGTCCACCCATGAGTTGACGGAGCCGTCCGGCGTAAAATTGCCGCAGGTGAACTGAAGCAGGGTAATGAGGACCAGGATGAATCCCGCTGCTGAGGCAACCGCCCCCGTCCGGCGGCACAGCAGGATGCAGGTTCCTGCAATAGCGCAGGAAAAACCGATCAGTCCCAGAACGGAGGCGTAACGCATGCTTTCCGTCCAGGTAAGCGTTCCGTTGACCAGAAGGCCCAGAAAAGCCAGGCCGAAAGCCCGTTTCCAGAGATGGAAGAGTCCGGGGGCGATGGAGGTGCCGGTGTATTTCGCCAGGGAGAAGGACATGGAGGCGCCCGATATGAATACAAAGACGGGAAATACCAGATCGTACAGGTGTAATCCTTCCCAACGGGCATGGGTCATCTGGCGCGCGGCTTCTTGCAGGAAGCCGTTTTCCGGATTTCTGGAGGCCAGAAGCAGAATCAGGGCGTCCAGCCCCAGGATAATGAGCATGTCCAGCCCGCGCAGGGCGTCCAGGGAGTGCAGGCGGGGAGAACGGGTGGGAACGGAAGAAGCGGCATTCATGACGGCAGAGAGAAAGAACGGAAACAGATACGGGCATAAACGGGCGTCTTTATCAGGATTACTCCAAACATGCCGGAACGGAGGGGAATCGTGCTTGATTTCCACGGGGGAAGAGGGTAAAGCAGGCCGCATGCCGCACGCCGCTCTCCCGTTTCTTCTTTTCCTGTGTGTTTCCCTGCTGCTGGCTGCCTGTTCCTCCACGCCCAGGACGCCTCATGGAAAGCCGTTGATGAAGGACGGCAGATATGCTTCTTCCTATGAAGCTTTTGTTGCGGATCCCCAGTACCGCTTCACGCGCGATATCTGGTATCATGACGAGCGTATCCGCCAGGCGGGGACGCGGAACAGCAAAATCGTCATTCATCTGAAGGATCAGCGCGGCGTGTTGTTGGTTGATGGCAAGCCGGCTATGAACTTTCCCGTTTGCACGGGCAAATCCGCCCATGAAACGCCGCGCGGCAAGTTTTCCATCATCCAAAAAGATGCGGATTACCGTTCCCGGTCTTACGGCAGCGTGTTTGATGCAAGCGGTTTGTGCGTGAATTCGGATGCTACCTCTTCTTCCCGCGTGCCTCCCGGCGGTAAATTCATCGGCGCCAAAATGCCTCTTTGGATGCGCATTCACGGCGGGATAGGGCTGCATGTGGGCACCGTGTTCCGGGACGCCAATTCCCACGGGTGCATCCGGGTCCCGGTGGAGGCATGCCGCATTCTGTTTGACAAATGCGGCCTGGGAACAACCGTCATCGTTCAGGAATAAGCGTGAGCGTGAATAATCGTTGATTCCTTGCGGTATATTTGCCACAATCCTGCAAGCTGATGAAAATAAAGGTTCTGATACGTTCCCTGGTATTGTTGGCCGGTTTGGCCGCGTGGACGGCGGATACAGCCTGGGGCCAGGCTTCCACGCGCCGCCCGTCTTCCCGGGGGGGAGCGGCCGCTGGCCGGGCTGCGGTGGGACAGCGCGGAGAGGATGACGCCGTGGAAACGGTTGACCTGGGGGACAAAAAGAAGGATTCCGACACGGCTTCCGGCGAACAGGAAGGCGTGGCCGCCGCTCCGGAGATGCCCAGGGAAACGGAAAAGGAGCAGAATGGCTTGGATTCCCTGTCCCTGATTCCTTCCCTTGGCGGAGGTCGGCTGGACGCTGCGCGGGAAGCGCACACCAGCACGCGGCCTTCCGCCAGGACCATGGCTCTGCTGATTCCCGCTCCGCGCGGCCCCATCCTGGACCGCAACGGGGAACCGCTGGCCGTGACTTCCGTAGCCTACCAGCTGGCTTTGCGGTTTGAAATTTTTGAAAACCCCGACCGTTCCCGCGTGGTGGAATTCGGGCGCAACTGTTTGGAACAGGCCAAAAAAATTGCCGGAAAGGCGTGGTCTTTTTCCGACGAACAGCTCTGGAAACATTATGAGCACCGCCGCTGGCTGCCTCTTCCGCTCACGAACGTCATTCGTGCGGAGGAAGCGGAAAAGCTGAAGGATAAGGTGAAAAGTGTGCGCGGCCTCCAGCTGTTGCCCATTTACATCCGTTCCTATCCGGAGAAGGAAATCGCCGGCCATATCATCGGCTATGTGGGATCCAAGGGAAAACTGCCAACCGGCCCCATCAATCACATGGATCCGCTGTGGGAGCAGGTGGAAGGCCGTGCGGGGCTGGAAAAGGAATTCAACAAAAATCTGACCGGAACGCCCGGCGTATGGCGCTTGATGTTTGACGAAGACGGCAATAAAATTCTGGATGAACTGCAAATACGCCCCAAGCCCGGCGGGGCTGTCGTCACCACCCTCAACCTGAAATGGCAGAAGGATGCGGAACGCATCCTTTCCCGCGGCAAGAGGCGCGGCGCCATGGTGGTGCTGGACTGCGTGACGGGTGAAGTTCTGGTGATGGCGTCCACGCCGTCCTATGACCCGAACATGTTCATTCCAAACATATCCCAGAAAGATTACGATGCTTTGCGCAATGATCCTGCCGGCCCTCTGGGCGCCCGTGCTTTCCAGGGCCGTTATCCCCCCGCTTCCACATTTAAAGTCCTGACGGTAGCCAGTGCCTTGAGGAACAACAAAATCACGGAAAATACGCTCGTTTACTGCCCGGCTTCCGTGACGATCGGCAACCACGTGTTCAAAAACTGGAGCAAGACTCCCCTGGGGGATATCAACTGTGTCCGCGCCCTGGCGATGTCCAACAATCCGTTCATGTACCAGATGGGCCTGAAGCTGGGTGCGGAAGCCCTGATGGATACGGCCCGCGCCTTCGGCCTGGGGGAACGGACCGGCCTGCCCATTCCGGACGATCCCGGCCTGGTGCCGACCAGTGATTATATGATCCGCAATTACAAGCGCGATTTCATGTCCGGGGATGCTGCCAATTTGTCCATCGGCCAGGGGACGCTGCTGGTTACGCCCCTCCAGGTGGCGCACATGATGTCCGGCGTGGCAAACGGGTATCTGCCCAGGCTCCAGCTCATCAAGCAGATTCAGGACGGCAACGCCAATGTCGTTTACGCGCCCAAGCCCCAGGAAGTTCAACGTCCTCTGCCTGCCTATGAGCGTGCTCTGTCCAGCGTGCGCAAGGGGATGAGGGAAGTGGTTGAAGCCGGTACGGGGGGGCGTGCACGCCTGTCTTATGCCAGTATCGCCGGCAAATCCGGAACGGCCCAATGGGGGCCGGAACGGGAAGACAAGCGTCTGGCGTGGTTCGCCGGTTTCATGCCCTGCGACAATCCGCGCTTTGCCTATGTGGTGCTGTATGAAGGCCGCGCCCACGAACGGCTGGGCGGGGGGGCTGCCGCCGCTCCCATCGTAAAGGAATTTTTCGAAACGGAGAAAAAAGACATCAAGGCTATTATTGACCCGCCCAAAGATGACATCCCGGTGGCGGAACCGGTGGAGGAGACCCCGGAAACGGCTGCGGCCGCTCTTCGGGAACGGAGCGGGGCGCCTGCCGTCGTGCCGGACAACCTGCCGCCCGGCTTGTATGATCCGGAAGGGATGGAGCCGATCAAGGCTGATGAAATCCCTGCCGATCTGGATGACTCTTCCGATGCTGAAATCAAGGCAACCCCGGTGGGCGGCTCCTCAAGGCCTGCCGGGCCGTCGGCGCCTCCGTTGTCGGAGGAACCTTCTGCGGCCCCCCTCACGCCGCGCCGGGGTGATTCCGATTACATCCCCGGACTGCCCCAGCAGATTCCCCGCCATCTCAACCGTTCCACTTCCGTAAACACTCCTGCGCCGCAGTCTCCCCTGCCGGAGGATGATATTCCCATGGCGGAACCTCTTTAATCCGGTTTTTGGAGAAAGCCGGAGCGTTTTTGCGGTTTCCGGAACGGCTTTTTCCCGGAAAATATTGGCGGGGAAAAAGGAAAATCTGGCGGATACGGGGATGGCTGGCGGCGCTTAAAAGTTTTCCACGCAGCAACGTCATGCACGCCCTGAGTGCGTTAATGTTTTGCATTGTGCTTGCGTCGTGCGGGGAAACGCCTGTATAATGGGAAAGATGCGCCGATAGGGGCTGTTGCCGCAAGGAAGCAGCGCGCTTGCCGGATGGCATCATGACCCCATGTTTAAAGATAATGAAAAAGCATTATTTCTACTCCATACCCTGTTTTGTGCTGACCTGCGCTCTTGCCGCCTGCTCTGACGATCATCAATCATCTTCCGCCAAGGCCGGGCAGGATGCAGCCGATTTGACTCCCGCCGCCTCTCTTGATCCTTTGGCTTCCGTGGCTCCCGACCTGGTGGCGAAGCGTGCCGAACGGCTCGGAATAGCCGCCCTCTTTCCCAGGGACATGGGGATGATGGCGGGTGTTTACGATATTCCCGGCATCATGAAGAGCGTTCAGAATTTGAACATGGTGAAAACCTGGAGTTCCTGCTCCTCCGGGGAGGATGCTGATGAATCCATAGCCATTCCGGGAGAAGACGCTTCCGAACCCGTGCAGCGGAAATGTTCTTTCAGCAGCCCTGTCATTGACGCGATGATCGGCTTGGGTCCCGAATGGGCTCCGTGGCTGGATAACGCGCAGTCCTCTTTTACCAAGATGGGCCTGAACCAGATGAAGGAAATTTTGTCCGTTTACAAGCTTTTCCAGGGGGTAAAGGATGGAAATGAGGATGCCGATGGTGCGGGGGCGGAGGTCATGGGCGGCCAGGGGGCCGAGATGATTGTGCAGTGGGCTGAGCTGATGGATTTACGCCCTTCCCAGGCTGCGACGGCGCCTGTGATGATTGCCGCCAAACTGACGCCGGAAGCCCAGGCCCAGGCCAAAGCTTTCCTGAAGGACGCCAATCTCCAGGAGGATATGGAGCTGCATGGAATGGTTTCCCTGTATGAAAAGACCTACAATGGCCTGGCCTGCAAGGTAGCGGAAGTGGACTGCAAAAAAGTGCGTGCGAAGCTGGAAGAAATGCTGGATGAGGCGAAAGACCGGATGGAGATTTCCCGGGAAAATATGGACCGTCTTAAGGCGGCGCTCGTTCGTCTGGATGAATCCAGGCTGTATGTGGCCGTCTCTTTTGTGGATGATACCCTGGTAGGCTTTATAACCACCAATCCTGAAAAACAGGTCCGTATCGCCTCTTCACCCCAGGAATCCATGCTGTCCCGTCCTGATTTCTCCATGGCGGATGCACGGTTCCAGTATCCGGCTTATGGGCTGCTGTTCGCAGACAAAGCTTCCGTCAAAGGGGTTATTAACATGGATTTGGCCTATTACAAGGGCATGCTCACCGGGTTGAAGGATGTGATGCAGACGATAGGCGCCGATTGGAAAATTGCCGATCTGGCTCCTTCCATGGCGGCGCTGGATTCCATCAAGGCCAGCATGCTTGGCATGTATGAAAAGCTGGCCCGGAATGCTACGGCCGTTTCCTACTTCTCGTGGCAGGATCAGGGGGTGCATGTGGAAGCATGCACATATCCGCTGGAATTCTACAAGTTGGACGCTCCTTCCGCCATGAGTGCCGTGCGTCCTGGCGCGTCCACGGTGCTGTATTCCTCCTGCACGGTCAATCCGCAGATGATGGATATGGGTTGTTCCCTGTGCGGTAATATTGCCCAGATTGTATGGGACTACGGCAATGCCTATATTTCCAATCCGAAGCATGATGTGAGCGATCAGGTGCGCATGGCCGCCCCTATGATCCAGATGGCCAGGCCTACCATTGAGGAGCTCTGGAAGGCTTATAAAACTGCTCTTTCCGGCCTTACGGGTTCAGGCGTGTTCATTATGGACATGCAGGGCGCTCCCAGTCCCATGCTCAAGAATGTGCCGGCGCCGCGTTTCTCCGCTGCATATGAAGTGAAAAACCGCGCCGCCCTGGGAGAAGCCTGGCAGAAAGTGGCTAATGCCGCCAAAACCGTCGTCACTCTGGCCAGCCAGGGTAAAATGGCGGAGTTGCCCGCTCCCCAGTCTTCTGTGGACGGGGATATCACTACCTACGATTACCAGTGTCCTTTGGGCGCCGATCTGAACCCGGTGGTAAGCATTTCCGATACCCGCTGGGCGGTCAGTATGCCGAAGGCCTTCGGTATGGAAGTCCTCAGGGAATCCGTGAAATCTCCGGTACAGGGAGCCCCTCTCGAATTTCAGCTTAACCTGGTTCCGGTCCGTGACGCCCTGAAGAGCGCGGCGGAAAGCAGCAGGGAGCTTCGGAATGTTGTGGAAACCCTCGATGTAATCACTTCCGATGTTACGGGAATTCATGCCACGGGGCGCAAGGCCGCGGACGGCAGAGACGTGTACCACATCCATATTATTTCCGCCGCCAAGTAACGGCCCTTCAGTTCTGCCTGCAGGCTTCCGGGATGGATTCCCGGAAGCTTTTTTGTTGATGGAGAAAAGATTTTGTTGATGTTGTAACGGGCATCCAGGTTTCTTTCAAGATTATGTACAAATGTATATAATTTGTGTGCGTGCCGAGTTTTGGGCTTGCCAAAATAAAGAGGAGAGTCCACAATCAAAACCGTCAAATAAAGGGAATGGATTCCTTTTTCCAGTATTTACAGGAGTTGGCACGAGTAATGGTAAAAGACAGACAATGAGCAGATTTTTCCAGTTCCTGTGGTTGGCGGCATTGACCGTGTCCGGCGTTATGGGCGGCAGCGCCTGTGCGGCGGAGGAAGGAGCGGAGCACGGATTGGAACAGGCCGCTCCCCATTTGTTTTCCATACCTCTGCCCGGAGGCATTGAGCTCCCGGTGTCCAACTCGATGCTGATGCTTTTTCTGGCGGTTCTTTTGATAGGGGTGGTCGTATGGTCCGCCACCCGCTCCATGCGCATCCTGCCTTCCCGTTTACAGAATGCGGTGGAATACTTTTTTGAAACTCTGTACAACTTTGTCCAGTCCCTTCTGGGTCCGCGCCTGACGCGCAAGTACTTCTGGTACTTCGGAACTATTTTCACCATTATTCTGGTCAGCAATTACATGGGGCTTCTTCCCGGGGTGGGAACCATCACCTATCATGGGGTGCCGCTGTTCCGCGGCGCGAATGCGGACATGAACGTGACGATGTTCCTGGGTATTTTTTATGCGCTGATGTGGCTTTACTGGTCTATCCGGGAGCAGGGGCTGAAAGGCTTCTTTATTCACCTGTTCGGCCCCAAGGGGAGACTGCCGGGGTTCATGGGATTCGTGCTGGTGTTCATCTTCATTTTTGTGGGACTGGTGGATGTCCTGAGCATCACGATTCGCCCCATTGCGCTGGCCGCTCGTCTTTACGGCAATATTTACGCCGGGGAAACGATTATTGACACCATGGCCCATATGTTCGGGCCCGTACTCAGCTCCCTGTGCGTACTGCCGTTTCTGGCGATCGAACTGCTGGTGGGGTTCATCCAGGCCCTGGTTTTCCTGCTTCTGACGGCGATTTTCCTGAAACTTCAGGTGGGGGACGATAACGCCCACGGCCATGCTTCCAAAAATGAGGAGAAGGAACTTCCCGTGCCGGACCGCCTGCCGCCTGGAAAAACCTCATAAACCGTACCGCCAGCTTTCCGTTCCGGACCATGGGCAACCTGTGGGGGAACGTTCAACAAAAAACATAAACCATACCAATAACATGATTGATCCTATCGCAATGACCTCCCTGGCCGAACTGTCCGGCAACGTAGGTTTCGGCCTCGTCACCATCGGCGCCGGCCTCGGCATTGGCCTCATTGGCGCGAAAGCCGCGGAAGCCACCGGACGCAACCCCGGAGCTTCCTCCCCCATTATGGTGATTGCCATCACGCTGGCGGCCCTGATTGAAGGCGTGGCCCTGATCTCCATCTTTGTGTAATAAAACGGAAGTTTCGCCCCCGGAGGGAGCTTCTCCGCTCCGGGGCGGTGCGCCCGTTCCCTGCCGGTTTCGGAAAATTTCCGGCATGTTCAAACCGCTCATCTTATGCTGAATCTCATAGCTGACCAAGCCTGGAATCCTTTTGCTCCCTTTGGGGTAACGAGTTGGGAACCTTTTGTTGCCAACCTGATCGCTTTCATTCTGATGGTGGTGATCCTGCGTTATCTGGCGTTCAAACCCATCCAGAATGTTCTGGAAAAAAGGCGCCAGCGTATTGAAGAAGGAGAGGAAATGCGTGAGGAAAGTGAGCGGCAGCTGGCTTCCGTAAAGGAACAGACGCATGAAATGCTGGTGGAAGCAGGGGAAAAGGGACAGGAGAAAATAGACGCCGCCAAGGCTGCCGCCGCCCGCCTGTTGGAAGAACAGGAAGCGGAAGCCTCCCGGAAGGCTGAGGAAATCATAAAAAAGGCCCGCCAGCTTGCGGAACTGGAACAGCAGAAAGAGCGTGAAGCGTTAAAAGAACAATTTGGCCAGCTGGTGGCCCTGGCGGCGGCCCAGGTTACCGGAAAAATGCTGACGGAAGAAGACCAGCGGAGAATCAACCGGGAAGCGATCGACAGCCTGGATTCCTGAAATATTTATGAAGATCGGAAAGGACACGCAAAATGCCGCCCGCAGGCTGTTCCGGCTCTGTATGGACGGGAATGCCGTGGCGGAGGACCGCGTGCGTCTGATCGCCCGGAAAATTGCGGAACGCAAGCCCCGCAATTATGCCGCTCTGCTGAAGGCTTTTTCCGGCATGGTGGAATATGCGGTGAAAAGCCGTACAGCCACTATTCAAAGCGCCGTGCCCCTCACGGAAGAGGAGCGTTCCCTGATTCAGGCCAAACTGGAGGCCAGATATGGCGGCGTCCTCTACTACCGCTGGGAGGTGGAACCGTCTCTGCTGGCGGGTGTCCGCATCCAGGTAGGGGACGACGTGAAGGACGGTTCCGTGCGTTCCAGAATCGACCGTCTGGCTGCGATGGCCCGCACCCTTTCCAATTAACCAACGAATTTTTCCCATGAGCAACATACTTCAAGAACTCGAAGCAGAAATAAAAAAAGCCACGGCTTCCGTCAGTCAGGAAAACGTGGGCGTCATTCGTTCCGTGGGGGACGGCGTCGCCAAGATCGAAGGGCTGAGCGGCGTCATGCTCAATGAAATGATAGAGTTCCCCGGCGGGGTGATGGGGCTGGCGATGAACCTGGAAGAGCATGAGGTTGGCGCCGTGATTCTGGGGGATGATTCCAAGTTGAAGGAAGGGGATCTGGTCAAGTGTTCTGGACGCCTTCTTTCCGTGCCCGTGGGCCGCTCCCTGCTGGGTCGGGTGGTGAACACGCTGGGAGAACCTATTGACGGCAAAGGGCCGATTGAGGCGGAAGCGTATTACCCGGTGGAAAAAATCGCCTCCGGCATCATCTCCCGCCAATCCGTTTCCGTGCCCGTCCAGACCGGCATCCTTCCCATTGACGCCATGATTCCCATTGGCCGCGGCCAGCGCGAACTCATCATCGGGGACCGTGCCACCGGGAAGACCGCCATTGCCATGGATACCATGATTGCCCAGGCGGAACAGAACCGTCTGGCGGAGGAAGGCAAGCTTCCTGATCACCAGCCTCTCTACAATATTTACGTGGCTATCGGCCAGAAGCGCGCCAACATCAGCCGCCTGGTGGCGAAACTGGAGGAAACGGGAGCCATGAAATATTCCATCGTCGTGGCGGCTTCCGCCTCCGATCCTGCCGCCATGCTGTACCTGGCGCCCTACGCCGGCTGTGCGATGGGGGAATACTTTATGGACAAGGGGGAAGACGCCCTTATCGTTTATGACGACCTTTCCAAGCATGCCGTGGCCTACCGCCAGATTTCCCTGATTCTGCGCCGCCCCTCCGGCCGCGAGGCGTACCCGGGGGACGTATTCTACCTGCACAGCCGCCTGCTGGAACGCGCCGCGCGCATCAACAAGGAACACGGCGGCGGTTCCCTGACGGCTCTTCCCATTATTGAAACGCAGGCAGGCGACGTTTCCGCCTACATTCCCACGAACGTCATTTCCATCACGGACGGCCAGATATTCCTGGAAACGGACCTGTTTTACCAGGGGGTGCGCCCAGCCATCAACGTGGGTATTTCCGTCTCCCGTGTGGGTTCCTCCGCCCAGACGAAAATTATCAAGA
>ERZ779621.535-NODE-535-length-15037-cov-5.981912_pt1 | contig 15037 bp, 12 predicted proteins | sample MGYA00514215_ERZ779621 | MGnify/ENA primary metagenome ERZ779621 (study PRJEB29562, sample SAMEA4376715) | mouse gut metagenome | isolation source: Cecum | study: EMG produced TPA metagenomics assembly of the A DSS colitis mouse model was used to assess the...
CTCTTATTTTACCATATTTCTTTTGTTTTTGCTACTTTGTCAACAGACCGAATTTCGGGCGGGTTTCGATAACTTCGGCTTGCCAACAGGAACAGGCCCTGATATAATAATCATACCATGTATTATGACTTGGAAGGGAGGCTCCAGCATGTCGCTCAAAGAGAAGCTTACGTCCATCCTGTTCGGCCAGAAGCCGGAAAATCAGCCGGAGGAGGGAGAACAGCGCCCTGGACCGGCGCAGTTGGAGGCGGAGTCCCCGGAGTCCTCTCCGTTCCCGGCACAGGACCCCTCCATCATCAAGCTCCCGGGGGAGCATCCGATGCTTCAGCTCTACGGTATGCGGCGCAGGGAGGTGGGACACCTGCCCACGCCCTGGCTGTGCATGGACGAGGACGGCAATCTCCCCCCCGAGCTGATTCGCAAGGAGAAGAGCCGCCTGGAGGGCGCCCTGAAAAATGTGTCCAATTTCCGGCTCAGAGCCACCAAAAACGGCCAGAAGCAGCGAAAAAAGGGGAAGAAGGACTCAGAGGAGGAGGTCAGGGAAGAGCCCATGCCCCAGGGGCTGGACGCCATGCCCTGGTTCTTCATCTCCTCCGACAAGCTGTACGCCTGGGTCCTGGTGTTCCCCCCCACTGAGAACGGCAGGGAACTGACCCGGGACATCCTTCTGCGCACCATGGAGGAGCAGGGCATTGCCTACGGGGTGGACCAGCGCCTGGTGGACCGGCTGTCCCATGACGAGCACCGCTACTTCAGCCTGTTCCTTATCGCCCAGGGCAAGCCCGCTTTCGACGGGAAAAACGGCAATATCGTGGACAATTTCCCCCGGGTGGTGGAACGGGTGCTGGTGGTAGACGAGTACGACCAGGTGGACTACACCGCCTTGAACCTCATCCACAACGTGAAGGAGGGCCAGGAGATCTGCCGGCTGATCCGCCCCACCGAGGGCGAGCCGGGCCGCACGGTGCTGGACCAGGAGATCCCCGCCAAAAGCGGCAAGTCCGTCCCCCTGCCCAAGGGCCGCAACACCGACATCAGCGAGGACGGGGACGCCCTCATCGCCCTGTCCGCCGGCCACGTGGAGTTCACTGGCCGCAGCTTCCAGGTCAAGCCGGTATTGGACATCGACGGTAATGTGGACTTCTCCACCGGCAACATCAAATTCCTGGGCGACGTGAACATCAAGGGCGACGTACTCACCGGCTTCACCGTCCGGGCCATGGGCAGCATCTGGGTGGGCGGCGTGGTGGAGGCCGGCAGCACGGTGGAGGCCGGCGGCGACCTCACCGTGGTCAAGGGCATCCTGGGAGACGGCACCACCACCGTCCGGGCCCAGCGGTGCATCTTCTCCAAATATATCGAAAACGCCACCATCTTCGTCCGGGAGAACCTCCAGACCGACGCCATCATCAACGGCAGCATCTACTGCGACGGCGAGGTGCTGGTACGCTCCGGCCGGGGGAGCATCATGGGCGGCCGGGTGTGGGCGGCGCAGAAGGTCAGCGCCAGCAGCGTAGGTTCCAAGTCGGAGTGCCGCACCTCCATCACCCTGGGCGGCCTGCCCTGCACCAGCTTTGAACGGGAGCTGGTGCGCAAGGAGCTGAAGGAGCTGGAGATGGACCTGGAAAAGCTGGAATGTCAGCTGGACAGCCCGGTGAAGGCCAGCCTTATCAGCAAGGCCAAGGTGAAGCTGAACACGGCGGAGCTCCGCCTCCAGCAGCTGGAGGAGGACCTTGAGGAAACCAAGGAGGAGCTGCGCGGTCACGAGGAGGACGGCCGGCTGGAGTGCGGCGTGGCCTACGCCGGTACGGAAATCTGCATTGGAGACGAGATCGTCCGCCTGCGCCAGGAAAACCGCCAGTGCATCGCCAAAATGGTGTGCGGGGAAATCGTGGTGATGTAGCCGCCCGCCGCCTATTTCTGAAAATAAAGGAACGAATGAAAGAAGGGACAGCTTTATGAAAAAGAGAATCATGGTGGTGGATGACTCCCGCATGATGGCGCTCCAGATCGAAAAGCTGCTGGAGAACACCGAGTACGAGGTGGCCGCCCACTGTGAAAACGGCGAGGAGGCCATCGCCCGCTATGACGAGGTCAAGCCAGACGTGGTTACCATGGACATCATCATGCCGGGCATTGACGGGCTGGAGGCGGCCCAGGTGCTGATGTACGAGCATGACGAGGCCAGGATCATCATGATTACCTCCCTGGGCAACGACGACATGCTTCAGGAGGTGTACGGCATCGGCGCCCAGGCGGTGCTCTTCAAACCCCTCACCCGCGAGGCCCTGCTTTCCGCGCTGAAAAAGGTGCTGACCCCCCGCCCGGGCAGAACATAAAACCCTGTGTACATAACCCAAAACGGCGGGACATCCGATGTGGATGTCCCGCCGTTTTCTCTTCATCTTACCAGTCCTCGAAGTCCATCATGCTGCTCTTTTTCTGCTTCTTCTGTTTTTTCCGCTTCTGGCGGTTGATGGCGGACTCCGCCTCCTCCAGCAGCTTCTCCAGGGTTCTCACATTGATCTCTCCCTCCACCTCCACAATGCTGTACCTGAAGTTGCAGCGGTGGCTGAACACCCGCTCGTCGTCCCGCTGGAAGGCGGTGAGTATCTCCCGCAGCTTCCGCTCGATAAGGTGCTTCACATTACCGGTGAGTATGAGGCAGAACTTGTCGTCCTTAACCCGGGCGAAGGTATCGCCGCTGCGGAAGTTCTTCCGAACGATCTCCACAAAATTCTGGATGTAGGCGTCGCCCACCTTACGGCCGTAGAAGGTATTGATGTCCCCCACGCCCTCCAGGTCCAGGTAACACAGGGTCGCGTCCCGGCGCTCCCGGAGCACCTGACCCATGAATTCGTCCAGGAATTGGCGGTTGCGCACGCCGGTGTCTCCATCCTGATAGATCTCGTCATTGAGGTGCCGGGCCCGCATCTTCTCGCTGGTAACGTCCATCACGATGTGGATGCAGCAGGACCTTCCCTTCCATTCGATGGGGAAGGAGATGACGCGGTAGCACCCGCTTTTCTCCCCCTCGATCTCCCAGACCTGATAGCGCTCTGTGCCCTCCCACTCCAGCAGCTTGGGCTGGATGGGCAGGCGGTGGTCGCAGGTGTCGCAGAACGCGCCGCCCTCTCCGCCGTCCCGGCTGTGCTTGTTGCAGTGGATGATCTCCCTGGTGGTTTGGTCCACCACCAGCATCCACTCGTTCCGCTGGTCCAGCATCTCCACCAGCATCTCAGTGTAGCTGTCGATGATCTCCGCCCGCCGCTGGGCCCGCATGACCTCCTGCTTCAGCTGGGCTTCCCGCTCCCGTAGCTGCTGGATCATGTCGTTGAATACGTTTGAGAATTCCCCCAGGTGGGACACGTGCTGGGAGTAGTCCCCCTTGGTCACCTGCCCCGCCTGCCAGGTGAGGTGCTTCAGGTTGGCATGCAGGTTTTTCAGTCCGCTGTACAGGCCGCTTCCGCTCTCCGGCACAGCCTGGGACAGATCGCCCTTGGACAGCCTGACGGAGTAGTCCGCCAGCTCCTCCGCCAGGGTGTGGAAAGAGCCCAGCGCCTCCCCCAGCCCACGGCAGGGCTGGCACAGCCGGGCCGTGTCCAGCCGGGCCTGGGCGGGGTCCTTCAAAATGCTCTCCAGATAGCCGGTGAGCTGCCGGCAGCTCTCCTCAACGCCCCATTCCTGGGGGACCTCCTGCGGCTGCTCCTGCGGGAGGCTCATGCCGTTATTTTCCAGCTCCATGTGGTCACTTACCCTTCGTTATGTTGTACTTCCGCCCGGAACCGGCACACCCGGTCCCCGGTGGCCCAGCAGTTTATTTCTATGGCGGTATAGGGCTTCTTCGTGTAGACGGTGAGCACGCCCGACAAAAATCCCTCGTCATAGTTGCACACCGTCTCCCCCAGGGCGGGCAGGCCGGAGCAGTCCGCGTCCTCCGAAATGGTGAACACGATCCTGCCTGTGTCCTCCTCCACCTCCTCCACGCGCAGCACGCCGATCTTCATCTCCTCCAGCTTTCTCTGAAGCTGAGCGATGAAATCGGACATGCCCATCGTCAGGTCCAGATAGTTCTGGGCGAAAAAGACGCCGGACCGGTATCCGGCCCCCCGGAAAATCTCAATCTGGGCCGTTTTCCCAAACCGCTCTTCCAGTTCCTCCCTGAAAGAATATTCCAGCAGACGGTATACCTCCACAGGCAGCTCCGCGCCCAGATTCTCCCGGCCCGTCTCCCGGTAACCGAGGTATTCTGTCAGACTCAATTCAACTTTTCCGTCCATAAACTCGCCCTTTCCCATGAAGTATTTCTCATTTATCCATGTTTTTCTACTTCTTTCGCGCCCCCGCCGCAGACCGGCCCGGAGTGGAAAGCGATATTGATACATTGTACCACAAGTAAAGAAAATCTTCAATACATATTTACGACCGTTTAATTCACATTATGGCCCTGGCCGCCCCTGTAAACAATATGTGAACAACATATATTTTCCCTTGACAAGGGAACCGCTGCCGGCTAATATATGTGAAGCAAATATATTTGGAGGTGATTCCATGAATGAGGACGAGCGGATTTCCGTTCTCACCATGTTCCAGACCTTGAAAGCCAAAACCTCCCGGCTGCTGGACCCAGTGGTGCAGTCGGAGGGGATTACCATTCTTCAGACCTGTGTGCTGTTCCATCTGTATCAACAGGATGCGGCGGTGGGGGACATCAGCGACCTGGCCGTCATTGACCAGGCCAACGCCTCCTCCCTGTGCAAGAAGATGGAGCGGGAGGGCTACCTCACCCGAACCCGGAGCTGCCCCGACCGGCGGGTGGTGATTCTCTCCCTCACGCCCAAGGGCCGGGGGGCGGTGGAGCGGATTCAAAAGCTGCTGGACCGCTATTTGGACCTGCTGAACGCCCTGCCCAGCGACGCCAAGGAGGAGCTGGTCCGGGGTTATCTGGCGGCCAACCAAATGCTGGACTACCTGTTTGAACAAACCAAAGGAGAATAAGATCTATGTTAAAGCTATCCAACATCACCAAGCAGTACACATTGGGCGGGAACACCATCGACGCCCTGCGGGGGGTGGACCTGGAGTTCCGGGAAAACGAGTTTGTGTCCATCCTGGGCCCCTCGGGCTGCGGCAAAACCACCACTTTGAACATCATCGGCGGGCTGGACCGCTACAGCAGCGGGGACCTCATCATCAACGGGCGGTCCACCAAGGACTACAAGGATGGGGACTGGGACGCCTACCGCAATCACTCCATCGGCTTCGTGTTCCAAAGCTACAACCTGATCTCCCATCAGACGGTGCTGTCCAACGTGGAGCTGGCCCTGACCCTGGCGGGGGTGTCCAAAGCGGAGCGCCGCCGCCGGGCGGTGGAGGCCCTGGAGCGGGTGGGGCTGGGGGACCAGCTGAACAAGGTGCCCTCCCAGATGTCCGGTGGGCAGATGCAGCGGGTGGCCATCGCCCGGGCCCTCATCAACGACCCGGACATCCTGCTGGCCGACGAGCCCACCGGGGCGCTGGACTCCGAGACCTCCGTTCAGGTGATGGAGCTTTTGAAGGAGGTGGCCCAGGACCGGCTGGTCATCATGGTCACCCACAACCCGGAGCTGGCCCAGCAGTACTCCACCCGCATCATCACCCTCAAGGACGGCAGGGTAACGGGGGACTCCAACCCCTACCACGCCGAGGAACAGGCCCCCGTCCTCACCGGGAAGCTGGCCAAGGCGGACAAAAAGCCCTCCATGTCCTTCCTCACCGCCCTGTCCCTGTCCCTGACCAACCTGCGCACCAAAATGGGCCGGACGGTACTCACCGCCTTTGCCGGGTCCATCGGCATCATCGGCATCGCTCTAATCCTGGCCCTGTCCGCCGGCATCAACGACTATATCAACCAGGTCCAGGAGGACACCTTGTCCAGCTATCCCCTCACCATCCAGGCGGAGAGCACCGACATGACCGCCATGATGGCCTCCCTCATGGGGGCCCGGCGGGACCAGCTCACCGGCGAGGCGGCCCAGGGCCAGGACCCCGACCGTGTGTACGCTTCCACCGTCATGTACGATATGATGGACTCCATGCTCAACGCCGAGGTGGAGACCAACAACCTCCAGGCGTTTAAAGAGTACCTGGACAACGGGGGCGGCGGCATCAGGGATATGGCCAACGTCCACTACAGCTACGACTTCGACTTCGACATTTACACCCAGGACGAAAACGGCGATATCATCAAATGCGACGTGATGACCCTGATGCAGGACGCCATGTCCGCCATGTACGGCGGGGACTACTCCACCTACTTTGAGCAGATGGGCTCCATGTACTCCCAGATGGACGTGTGGGAGGAGCTGCTCCCCGGGGAGGACGGCCAGCTCATCGCCCCCCAGGTCAAGGCGGACTACGAGCTGCTTTACGGTGACTGGCCCCAGGGGCACGACGAGGTGATCCTGTTTGTGGACGGGAACAACGAGATCTCCGACCTGATGCTGTACGCCCTGGGGCTCATGCCCCACGACGACATGGAGGAGGCCATGGTGGCCATGTCCAAGGGGGAGACGGTTGAGCTCGGCGAGATGAGCTGGACCTATGAGGAGCTGTGCGCCCTGGGCTTTAAGCTGATTCTCCCGGCGGAGTACTACCAGCACGACCCGGCCTCGGACACCTATACCGACATGTCCGCCACCCGGACGGGGATGGACTTCCTCTACAACAGCGAGGATATTGGAGTGCCCCTGAAGGTGGCGGGCATCGCCCGGCCCCTGGAGGGGGGCGGCGGGATGCTGTCCGGTGGCATCGGCTACACCAGCGCCCTCACCCGGTTCGCCATTGAGACCACTGGGAACACCGAGATCCTGCAAAAGCAGCTGGACGACCCGGAGACCGACGTGATCGTCAACCTGCCCTTCCCCAAGGACACCGACGTGGAGCCCACCGATGAGGAAAAGGCTGAGGCGGTCGCCGGGCACCTGGCCACACTCAGCGCCCAGGAGAAGGCCGCCGCCTATGTGGACGTGATGGGCCAGCCCTCCCAGGAGTACGTGGACGCGGTGGTAGACCAGCAGATGGAGGGCATGACCCGCCAGTCTATCGAGGAAATGATCGTCCAGCAGTATGCCGGAGAGATGGGGGTGGACGGGGACACCGTCCGGGGCTACATCGCCGACATGAGCGACGAGGAGCTTTTTGAGCGCACAGAGGAGGCCGTGGCCCAGGGCGGGCGGGAGCAGTACGCCGCCGGGGCGGAGGCCCGCCTGGGGGCGCTGTCCGCCGACCAGCTGGCGGCCATGCTGGACGTTGCGCTGGAGGGGAGACCCTCCCCGTCGGCCATCTGGGCGGAGCCTTTTGAGGGGTGGCAGTTCGTCTACCTCTACGACCACTATATGCCCCCCACCCGCTCCTCCTCCACCTATGAGGACAACCTGGATCTGCTGGGCTATGTGCGGCTGGACTCCCCCTCCTCCATCAGCATTTACGCCACCACCTTCGCCCAGAAGGACCAAATCGCCGACCTCATCAAGGAGTATAACGCCGGGGTGGAAAACGAGGAGGACGAGATCACCTACACCGACTACGTGGCCCTGCTCATGAGCTCCATCACCGGCATCATCAGCGGCATCAGCTACCTGCTCATCGCCTTCGTGTCCATCTCCCTGGTGGTGTCCTCCATCATGATCGGCATCATCACCAACATCTCCGTGCTGGAGCGCACCAAGGAGATCGGCATACTCCGGGCCGTGGGCGCCTCCAAGCGGGACGTATCCCGTGTGTTCAACGCCGAGACCCTGATTGTGGGGCTGGCGGCGGGTGTGCTGGGCATCCTGGTCAGCGTGCTGGCCACCTTCCCCATCAACGCCGTCATCCACAGTCTGACGGGGCTGGACGACCTCACCGCCATGCTGCCCCCTGTGGGCGGGGCCGTTCTGGTGGCCATCAGCGTGGTGCTCACCGTGTTTGCCGGTCTGGTTCCCGCCAGGGGCGCGGCCAAAAAGGACCCGGTGGAAGCTCTGAGGAGCGAATAGGAGGAGCCGCATGGAAGCCTATGACATGGATTTCTGGGACGCTCTGGATCGGCTGACCGCTGACTCTGAGATCGTCATTGACAGGCCAAAAGGAAGCGCCCACCCCAGGTTCCCCAATTTTATCTACCCGGTGGACTACGGATACCTGAAGGGCACCGCCTCCATGGACGGCGGGGGCATCGACGTATGGCTGGGTACTGGAGAACGAAAACTGGACGCCGTCATGTGCATTGTGGACCTGATGAAGCGGGATTCTGAAATCAAGCTGCTGCTGGGCTGCACCGAGGAGGAAAAGGCCGCCATATATCAGACCCACAACGAAACGCCGTATATGAAAGGCGTTCTGATCCGAAGATAAGGTTCAAAGGGCGGCTGTCTGACGACAGCCGCCCTTTCCCCTTGCAATTCCCCGCCGTTGTGATATAATTTCAGGGACATTTCCCGAGATTGGAGAATTCCCCATGGATTACTTTCACCTGTCCGCCGGACAGGACACGATGGAACACATCAGCGCCCTGGGGCTGGCCCATCTGGGCGACGGGGTGTACGAGCTGATGGTCCGCTCCTGGCTGTGCCTCCACGGCAAAGCCACCAACGCGGGACTGCACAAGGCCGCGGTGAAATACGTGGCCGCCCCCGCCCAGGCCAAGCTGGTCCACGTCATCCTGCCCCTGCTCACCGAGGAAGAGCAGGGGGTCTACCGCCGGGGCCGCAACAGCCACACCGCCGCGGTCCCCAAGGGGGCCAGCGTAGGGGAGTACCACGCCGCCACGGCGCTGGAATCCCTGTTCGGCTGGCTGTACCTGCAAGGAAAGACGGACCGGCTCAACGAGCTGTTCGACGCCATGATGGAGGAGGCGGACCATGCCATTTGACTCGTCGGCACAAGCTGCACTCAGTCGCTTCCCCCTCGGGGCAAGCTCCTCCGTTTCGCTGTGCCTCCTCTCCCACGAAAGCCGGGGGGCGCTTTCGTGGGGGCCCCGAAATCTGGTTGGAAGGAATTATGAACCATGCCATTTGACGCTATCTTTATGACCGCCCTGGCGGGGGAACTGCGGGAGAAGCTGGTGGGCGGCAAGGTGGATAAGCTGTACCAGCCCGCCCGGGACGAGGCGGTGCTCCACATGCGGGCGGGCCGGGACAACGTGCGCCTGCTCCTCTCCGCCAGCCCCGCCCACCCCAGGGCCCAGCTGACAAAAGTTCCCCGGGAGAACCCGGAAACCCCGCCTATGTTCTGTATGCTGCTGCGCAAGCACTTCACCGGAGCCCGGCTGCTGGAGCTGGCCCAGCCCTCCATGGAGCGTCTGCTGGACTTCCGCTTCGAGACCCTGGACGAGCTGGGGGACCGGGTGGAGCGCCGGCTGGTGCTGGAGTGCATCGGCCGCAAGTCCAACCTCATCATGCTGGACGGCGCGGGGCGGATCACCGACTGCATGCGCCGGGCGGACGGAGACCTGTCCGTCAAGCGGCCCGTCATGCCGGGGCTGTACTATCAGCTTCCCGAGCCCACCGGGCGGCTGGACCCCGCCGCCATGGCCCCGCCGGAGCTGGAGGCCCATATCCTGGCCAGCGCCCCGGAGGGAGACGGCCAGGACAAGTGGCTGCTGGACTCCTTCAACGGCCTGTCCCCCCTCATCGCCCGGGAGCTGGTATTCCAGGGCGGGGGAACCAGGGAGGGGCTGGCGGAGCGGTTCCGCCTGCTCATGGAGCGGGTGCGGGCCGGGGATTACACCCCCACCGTTTTGATCCGGGACGGAAAGCCCATCGACTTCACCTTTATGCCGGTGCTCCAATACGGCCCCAAGGTGGAGCTGAAGCGCTACCCCGCCTTCTCCGCCCTTCTGGACGACTTCTACGAGCAGAAGGAGGCCCAGGAGCGGGTCAAGCAGCGGGGCCAGGACTTCATCCGCTCCGTCACCCAGGCCCGGAACCGGACGGCCAAGAAAATCGCCAATCAGGAGGGCGACCTGGCCAAGACCGCCGGCCGGGAACAGCTTCGCCAGTTCGGCGACATCATCACCACCAACTTCCACCAGATGAGCCGGGGCCAGACCGTCCTGCGGGCTCAGAACTATTACGATTCGGAGGCCAAGGACGTGGACATCCCTCTGGACCCCCTGCTCACCCCCCAGCAAAACGCCGCCAAGTACTACAAAGACTATAAAAAGGCCCAGAAGGCGGAGGAAATGCTGGCCATCCAGCTGGAGAAAAACCGGGTGGAGCTGGACTACCTGGACAGCGTGCTGCAAATGATAACCCTGTCCGAGGGAGACCGGGACCTTCAGGAGATCCGCCAGGAGCTGATGGACAATGGCTACTTGAAGCAGCACAAAAAGAAGATGACCGCCAAGGGCCGGGTGAAGGTTGTTCACGCCAAGCCCATGGAATTCAGGTCCAGCGCCGGGCTGACCATTCTGGTGGGCAAAAACAACAGCCAGAACGACCGCCTCACCCTGAAGGACGCGGATAAGCGGGATCTGTGGCTCCACGCCCAAAAGCTCCACGGCTCCCACGTGATCCTCAAAACCGGCGGCGCCGAGCCGGACCAGCGCTCCCTCACCGAGGCGGCCACCCTGGCGGCCTGGTTCTCCCAAGGCCGGGAGTCAGGCCAGGTGCCGGTGGACTTCACCCCCGTCAAGGTGGTGAAAAAGCCCGCCGGGGCCAAGCCGGGCTATGTGATTTACAACACCTGCCGCACGGTGTACGTCACCCCCAGCGAAGAGCTGGTGCGCTCTCTGCGGGGTGGGAAAAAGGAAGGGGGCGGCGCGCGCCATGACTGAACCGGCACATAGCGGGGACCTTCTCCAAAGCGTCAGGCAGACCATCCAGCAGCGGGCCCAGTCCCCCGCCCGGGCCTGGCCCCAGATTGGCCGGGACGTTCTGCTTCTGGAGGAGGACGCTCCTGGCGGCTGCCTGCTGTTCTCCTGCCGCACGGACCAGTCCATGTCCAACCCCATGGGCATCGTCCACGGGGGCGTCACCGCCTCCCTGGTGGACACCTGCATGGGAGTCGCCTGCACGGCCCAGTCCGGCGGCCTCCCCACCCCCACCGTCACCATGACGGTGAACTACGCCCGGCCTGTCCCCCTGGACAGGGAAATCCGGGTGCGGGTCCGGACACTGCGGATCGGGTTCACCTCCGCCCAGATGAGCGCGGAAGTGTTCCTGCCGGAATGTCCGGAGGAGGCGTTGGCCACGGCCAGCGGAATATACGCCGTCAGGCGCTGAATTGGCTCCCCGCGAAGCTGAAGGCCGGCTTTGCGGGGAGCTTTTCAACCTGGGAAGGATGGGTTATTGTGTTTGACGGGAGCGGGCGGATCAGCGGCCCCCTGTAAAGGACCATGAAAAAGGACGCCCCGGCACAGCCGGGACGTCCTTTTTCAGCATCCGCGTTCAGTTTTGCAGCAGCATCCCGCTGCAGGGGGCCACCGTCACCCAGTTCCCCAGAGAAATCAGGGGTTTGTACTGGTCGGCGCTGACCCCGTCCGCCCGGATGGTCCACCGCCCGGAGGGCAGCTGGACGGCGTAATCATGCCCGGTGGCGTTGTAGATCACAAACAGCCGCTGGCCCCGGGGGCCGCCCCCCTCCACCTGGAAGGACACCACGCCCTCCCGGTACACGTTGGGCTCCACAATGCGTTTGCCCGCCTCCGGGCTCTTGTCGCACAGCCCGGGCAGGGACTTGCGCAGGCGGATCAGCTGGCGGTAGTAGCCGGTCAGCTCCCCAAAGGTCCAGGCCCGGTGCCAGTCCAGCCTGTTCACCTCCGGCGAAGACTTGTAGCTGTTGTGGTCCCCCAGCTTGGTGCGGGCGAACTCCTCCCCCGCCTGGAAGAACAGGTTCCCCTGACAGGTGAAGCAGATAAAGGCGGCCAGCCTGTTCTGGGCCAGCAGGTCCGCCCGGGAGTCCTGGTAGGAGACGGTCCCCCCGTGGCCGGGAGAGCACAGGGCCAGTTTATCCCACAGGGTGTAATTGTCGTGGGCGGACACATAGTTGATGATCTGGGAACAGGCCCGGGGCTTGAAATCCCCCACGCCCCCCGTCCAGCCGGACACGGCGCACAGGATGGTCTCCCCCAGCCCCACGCTGCCGTTGACAAAGCCGGGCTGCTCCCCGTGGAAGCAGTCGCCTTTGATGGCGTCCCGGGTGGTGTCGCAGAACATCCCAATCCGGGGGTCCAGCCGGGGAGCGTTCCCCTTCATGGCCGGGGCTGTGTCCGGCTCCATGGGGGAGTCCCCCGCCCGCCAGGGCTCGCCGTAGATCAGCTTCTCCCCCGCTCCAAACACCGCGTCCAGCGCCCGCTGGATGCGGTTCATCAGCTCCACCGTCAGCAGGCCCATCAGGTCGAAGCGGAAACCGTCGATGTGGTATTCCCGGGCCCAGTACAAGACGGAATGGAGGATGTAGTTGTCCACCATGGCCCGGCCCGCCGCGATGTCGTTGCCGCACCCAGAGCCGTTGGACAGCGAGCCGTCCTCCCAACGCCGGTAGTAGTACCCCGGCGCCGTCCGCTCCAGCCAGGAGTCGGCGGAGTAGGTGTGGTTATACACCACGTCCATCACCACCCGCAGGCCGTTTTCATGGAGGGCCTGGATCATCTCCTTGCACTCCCGGATGCGCACCGTCCCGTCCGCCGGGTCGGTGGAGTAGCTGCCCTCGGGCACGTTGTAGTTCATGGGGTCGTAGCCCCAGTTGAACTGGCTGTGGTCCCCGGTCTCGTCCACCGAGCCAAAGTCGTAGATGGGCAGGAGCTGCACATGGGTCACGCCCAGCTCCCGCAGGTGCTCCACGCACAGGGGGCGGCAGCCCTTTTCATCCCGCCAGGAAAAGGCCTTGAACCTGCCCCGGTACTCCTCGGGCACGCCGCTGTCCGGGTCGTGGGAGAAGTCTTTCACGTGAAGCTCATAGATGATGTTCTCCGGGGGCAGCGGGGGCGCCGCGTCCTCGCCGAAGCCCTCCGGGTCGGTGCGGGACAGGTCCACCGCCATGCTCCGCCTGCCGTTCCGGCCGCAGGCTGCGGCGTAGGGATCGGCGGTGCGGGCGGTATTTCCCTCCACCGTCACCTCGTAGTCATAGTAGACACCGTGGAGGTCCCTCTCTATCACGCACGTCCACACCCCCCGGTCCTCGGGCTCCAGCCTCCAGTGGCCGAACCATGGCCCGGTGTCGTCCTGGTGATATAAAAACAGCTCTACGCCGGAAGCCTCCGGGCTCCACAATTTAAACACTGTCCGGTCCGGGGTGCACGTGGCCCCCAGGTCGCAGCCGTCATAGGCGTATTGCAGGTCAAACTCCTTGTCATATAGTTTTTTGTCATTGTCCACACAGATTCCCCACTGTTATAATTGGATTGGCTGAAACGCAGCGGTGTTACATTCCAGCCTAAATACTATATGTGTTTTCCTTTTGAATGTCAACTAAAAATGTTCAGTTTTCCATATATTTCTCATAATCGCCAAAAATTCCCGGTTTGACAGGCCAAACCGGGAATTTTGCATTTCCAATTATCCGTTTTTTCCCGGAAAATGGTCCTCGATGAAGCCGGACACGGTGGCCCAGTACAGCTCCGGGTTCGAGCCCACCGAGGCGGCGTGGTCCGCGCCGGGCATCCACAGGAAGCGCTTGGGGCACCGGGCGGCCTGGTACAGCCTGCCCATCATGGAGGCGGGCACGAAATCGTCGTCCACGCCGTGGATGAACAGCGTGGGGGTCCTTGAGCGGGCCACCGCCTGAATGGGGGCGGCGTCCCGCAGGTCATAGCCCGCCCGCCGCAGGGCGGTCTTGCGCAGGGCGGAAAACAGCAGCCCTCCGGGCAGGGGCACGCCGCCGGATATCTTCCGCCAGCGGCCCAGGAGGTAGCGCATCTCCGCCTCAATGGAGGTGTAGGCGCAGTCGGAGACCACCCCCCGCACCTGGCGGGGCATGGCCCCTCCGGCGGCCATGAGCACGCTGGCCGCCCCCATGGACACCCCGTGGAGGAGAATCTCCGCCTCCGGGTCCTTCCGGGCGATGTAGGTGGCCCAGCCCACCACGTCCAGCCGCTCGTCATAGCCCCAGCCCACATAGCCGCCCTCGCTGCTGCCGTGGCCCCTCTGGTCGGGCATGAGCACGTTCCAGCCCCGGTCATTGTACCACCGGGCAATGGCCCCCATGGACTCGTAGGTGTCCCGGTAGCCGTGGAGGCAGACGGCCCACCGGCGGCTCTCCGGCGCGCCGGGCGCCACCGCCGCCCACAGGGCCAGCCCGTCGGCGGACCGGATGACGGCCTCACGGAAGCCCGCCCGGCTCCGGGCCCAGGCCCGGCCCTGGGCCTGATAGTCGTTGACCTCCGGCTCGTCCAGCTCCCGGGCCAGGGGAATCATGAATTGATTATAGAGATAACTGCCCAGGGCAGTCCAGCCCCCGACGGCGCCTGCGCCCGCCGCAGCCAGCCCCAGCAGTCCATAGGTGGTTTTCTTCTCCATGGCTGCCTCCCCAACTCCTTTTTTTCATCATACTCCCGCCGCGGCCCCACGTCAACGGGCAAAGTGCAAAACCTTTGCAAATCCAGGCCGGAGAAGTACCAGCGTGCAACACTTCAATGCTATGCTGTCCATTTTTCAGGGACCTTTTCCAAAATCGGCAAAAAAAATCTTCCTCTTCGCCCTTGACTTATGGAAACAGACGTGGTATCTTTAGAGAGTCAAATGAAACAACAGTTTCAATTATAAAAAGGAGGTTCGACGAATGAAACAGAGATATCAACGCAGCGGGGAACCCCTGCGAAAACGCCCTTCGGTTTTCGTGGAAAAGGGGGGAGCAAGGGAGGATAGCAAAAGTCTCCCACCCAGAGGGTAGGAGACTCAGGCGGAGCGGACTTTGCTCCGGCATGGTGGAGGAGGATGGATTCGAACCATCGAAGGCAAAGCCAGCAGATTTACAGTCTGTCCCCTTTGGCCACTTGGGTACTCCTCCGTATGCAGTTGGCGGAAAAAGGTGGAGCTGGTGGACGGATTCGAACCCCCGACCTGCTGATTACAAATCA
>ERZ779621.536-NODE-536-length-14989-cov-5.706710_pt1 | contig 14989 bp, 12 predicted proteins | sample MGYA00514215_ERZ779621 | MGnify/ENA primary metagenome ERZ779621 (study PRJEB29562, sample SAMEA4376715) | mouse gut metagenome | isolation source: Cecum | study: EMG produced TPA metagenomics assembly of the A DSS colitis mouse model was used to assess the...
TCCACCCAAGGAATCTGAGGTTGGTGACCGTGTGCAGTAAGGCCAACGCAGAACCCCTATCGCCCGTTGCCCGTGATCTCCAGTCTCAGATTCTCCAAATTTCTGAGATTGGAGATTTTACATATGATTTATGATATGAGAGAGTGTGGGAGCCGCATCCGGCAGCTCCGAGTCAAGGCTGGCCTTACACAAGAGAAGGCTGCAAATGCCTTGAACATCGACCAGAGTTTTTATACTCGTGTTGAATCTGGCAAAAAAGGTTGTTCTGTGGATTTGCTTATACAGATGTCTGCATTATTCGGTGTATCGCTGGACTATCTGATTTTGGGCAAATACCCGAGCAATTTGCTGGAGAAAGCAGACACAGCACAGCTGAAAGCTGCTGTTCAGGATTTGGTTGACCAATTAGAGCGTTTTATGCTGTCCCTCTGAGTGAATATGTCCAATAGTCATAAATATGTCTATTGGTCTCTAAAAAAACAGATTCCCCCCTGATACAATCAAAGTACAGCCGAGAGGCTCTGTACTTTGAAAATTTCACACCAGCAGTACGGGTAACCACCCGGACAGATGAGCGTCCCGCAACGCACGCGATGACTCAGAGAGGACAATAGCCTTCTCTGACGAGCGAGAATGCCACCTGCGTGGGGCGGCCTTTGGCATGGCCGTCAGCACTGACCCTGTCCGGGCTTACAATGAGACGCCTGAGACCGGCCTGAGAACCAGGCCGCAGGGCTGCCCCTGGGTTGAAATCAGTAGAGATCCTTGGTACACGCCCGCGCGGGTCGCGCCAGACCCGGCCCATACTGTTCCCAACCCCGCCGGGGTGCGAGTGCGAATGCGGCGGGAACGATAAGTGAATCAATTTATAACGGCACCGGGTGAAAGCCCGGTGCCGTCTTCAAGGGGATCTGATTGGATGAACACCAACGATAACAGGCAAAGTGCCCATAATTTGATCAACCACATTTTTCACGACCTGCTCCCAGCCCGTGGCATGGCAGAGCGGCCCGAGCAGATATCCCTCAGCCACCTGATGCTGGACGCCATGGCGGACGGCTCCATCGCCTTATGTGATGCCGGGACTGGCATCGGTAAGACATACTCCTACCTGACGGCGGGGACGGCGTTCCTCCACTTTCGGGAGGACAGCGGGCGGAAATTCCGGCCCATTTTGATTTCCACCTCCAGCATCGCTTTACAAAACGCTGTCCAGCGCGAGTATCTTCCACTCCTGTCTGACGTTTTGATGGCAGATGGCCTGCTTGACCAGCAACTCAGTGCTGTGATCCGCAAAGGCAAAGCCCACTATGTCTGCGACCAGCGTCTGGAACGGCGGCTGGGCCAGCTGAATCTAAGCAAGAAAAACTGGAAAGCGGGCCGAGCCCTGCTCTCCCTGCGGGAGCAGCTGGACATGGACGGTGTGCCTCATCTCAGCGGCTATGATAAGCAGCAGGTGTGTGTTCCCCAGACCTGTGACTGCAATCAGGATGATTGCCGTTACCTTGCCTTTCTGGAGGACTGCGCCGAAGGAGGCTTTCCGTTCCAAATCTGTAACCACAACCTTCTGCTGGCGGACGCCATCCACCAGGGAACGCGCCGCAGTCCCATCCTGCCGGACGCCTGTGCCGTCATCATCGATGAGGCCCACAAGCTGCCGGACGCTGCCCGTCAGATGTTCGGTACCACGCTGGATGCCCGGGACATCCAGGCATTGATTCGAAGCCTACGCCGGGAAAAGTTCCTGCTGGCCTCCGAAATGCTTGCTGAACTGTCCGCGCCACTCCTCCGGCTGATGGATCAACCCTTCGAGGACAGCAGAGCCTTCCACAGCTTCGCCCGTCTGCTGATCGCGCCCACCCGCAACCTGCACATCATCAGGAAGCAGCTCCACGGCCTGCTCTCGGCTCCCACCCACAAGCAGATGAAGAAGCTAATCACCACCATGGAGCTGTTCACCAGCGAAAACGCCGATTTGGTATTTTACGCCATGGAGGACAAGCGAGGCGGCACCATGCTGTGCGCTGTGCCCGCAGACCTCAACGCCCAGCTCCGCAGCACGCTGTGGAGCCAGGAAAACTCCATTGTCCTCACCTCCGGCACCCTGGCAGTGGGCCAGGACTTTCGACGCTTCAAAGAGGAAGCCGGCCTGCTGGCAGACGGACGGGTGATCGAATCCGTTGCCGCTTCCCCCTTCGACTATCAGGCCAACTGTCTCCTGTACCTGCCGCTCCATCCGCCCGAACAGACCACCAGCGGCTACTATAACGAGCTGGCGGCGGAGATCGCCGCCCTGCTGGATGCCTGTTGGGGCCATGCACTGGTGCTGTTTACCTCCTACGCCGCCATGTCCGCCATCAAGGAGCGTCTGGCGGAGATGAAGCTGCCCTGGGAGATCATCACCCTGGGCCGGAACGCAGTACATACCACCCAGCAATTCAAGGATGCCCCAGGCAGCGTCTTGCTGGCCACTGGTGCGGCCTGGGAGGGCTTCGACTTCCCAGGAGACTGCGTGTCCCTGCTGGTCATCCCCCGCCTGCCCTTCTCCCGGCCAGATGCTCTAAAGGAGAAGAAACGTGCAGAATACCCCAGCCTTCGCGCCTATATCCGGGCCGTGGTGGTGCCGGAGATGCAGATCAAGCTGAAGCAGGGCTTTGGACGGGCAATCCGCACCGAGACCGACACCTGCGTGGTGGCCATTCTGGACGAGCGCTCTGTCCCAGGCCAGCGGCACTATGAAGCCATGCGGGCTTCTCTGCCGGAAATGAAGGAGACCAGCAGCCTGGAGGATGTGGTGGAGTTCATCTACCGCGCCAAGGGGCCTGAGTACTTCCAGGAGGGCCAGGGATGATCAACGTGAAGAATGAGATCCAGTTTGTCATCGTTACCCGGACGCTGGAGGACATGGCCCAGACAGGCTTTCTGACAGTGGATGAGCTGACCCGCGCCAAGCGGCTGGCGGTGGAGCGCTTCCATCCGGAAAATGTGTGGGAATAGTTCTGGATATTCCAGCTGGGGTGTGGTAGTGTTGTCGTTGCAAAAAAGGGGGTCAAACTGATGGAATACCCATTTTATTTGGAACAAAAATATGTGTATGCTTCGGGCCGCGTTGAGGCCCGGCTGCTGACCGCCGCGGAAGCCCAGGCCATGGGTTATGAGGACGGCTACACCGCCACCGACAAGACCTGGAAGATGTACGTGGACGGGTTCAACAGCGCGGAGTCCGCCGTCAGCTTCACAAAAGACCTGGTAGACTGCACGCTGTTGAACCCCCCGCCCAAAAAGGGCAGGGCAAAGCGGGGGCGGGAGCGGTGAATCCGAACGTGCGGATCATCCCGCCCCGTGCGGTGAAGCCCGAAACCCTGCGTGTGGCAGCATACTGCCGGGTCAGTTCCGACTCTGCCGACCAAAAGCACTCCTATGCTACACAGATCCGGGCCTACACCGAGGAAATCGGCAAGCACGACGGCTGGGAGCTGGTAGATGTTTACGCCGATGAAGGCCTGACGGGAACCCGGCTGGACAGGCGGGAGGACTTCCACCGTATGATGGCGGACTGCCGGAAGGGCAAGATCGACCGCGTCCTGGTGAAGTCCCTCTCCCGGTTCGCCCGGAACACCCGGGACTGCCTGGTCACCCTGCGGGAGCTGTCCGGCCTGGGTGTGTCGGTGTACTTCGAGAAGGAAAACATCGACACCGGCACGCTCACCACAGAACTGATGGTGAGCGTGTACGGGGCGCTGTCACAGGAGGAGTCCGTGTCCATCTCCAAAAACCAGCGGATCAGCTACCAGCGCCGGATGGAGCGGGGTGAGTTCATCACCTGCAAAGCGCCCTACGGCTACCGGCTGAAGGACGGAAAAAACCTGGATATCCACGAAGGGGAAGCGGCCATCATCCGGCTGATTTTTGCCGACTACTTGGCCGGTAAAAGCACCGAGGAAATTGCCGATGCGCTGACCCAAATGGGGCTGCGCACACGGGATGGGAAAGAGCAGTGGAACACCTTCTCCGTGACCTATATCCTCAAAAATGAAAAGTACATTGGCGACGCCCTGTGCCAGAAAACGCTGGCAACGGATGCATTCCCGTTCATCAAGAAGAAAAATGAAGGGGAGAAGGATCAATACTATGTAGAGGCCACCCACCCGGCCATCATATCCAAGGAGGACTTTGAGCGGGCCAGCAGGCTGCTGGAATGGCGGGCCCATGGCAGAGGTGAACACCAAACGGAATATCTGCTTACAAAAAAGATGGTTTGCGGCTGCTGCGGCGCGGTATTTTCACGCCGAAAGTTCAAGAGCGGCTACGTATCCTGGGGATGCCGGACGCATGACTATAAGCCTGGACAATGCCCCATGCCCCGCATCCCGGAGCAGGAAATTTACGCCGCCTTCGTGCGGATGTACAATAAGCTGAAGCATAACGAAGGCATCGTCCTCAAGCCCGCCCTGGCCCAGCTGGACGATTTAAATGCCGCCCTCCAGCGGGGCAACCCCGCCATGCTGGAGGTGAACCGCGCCATCGCTGATACCTCCGAGCAGAGTTATAACATCACCCTCCTGCAAAACCGGGGCCTGCTGGACGCGGACGCCTGCGCCGCCAAGCTCCAGTCCATCCACGTCAAGCTCGCCCAGCTGCGGCGGGAGCGCCGCCGTCTGCTGCAAAACGAGGATCTGGAGGATGTGATGGAAGCCTTGCGCCGGACGGCGGATACCGTCCGCACCGGCCCGGAACGGCTGGACAGCTTCGACGAGGGCCTGTTTGCCGGGCTGGTGGAGAAGATCACAGTGGAGTCCCAGAACAGCGTCCGCTTCCACTTGGGCGGCGGCATTGAACTGCGGGAGGTGCTACGATGACCAACCGAAAGAACCTATACGGCTACCGCATCGAGAACGGCGCCCTGGCCGTCTGCCACGAGGAAGCGGCGGTGGTGGAGCGGGTCTTCACCCTTTACCAAGCGGGCGCGTCTTACCAGGCCGTCGCGGACGCACTCAACAAAGACGACATTCCGTTTAGCCAAGAAGCCCTGCTGTGGAACAAGCACAAGGTGAAACGGCTGTTGGAGAATCCCCGCTACACCGGGGCGGATGGCTACCCTCCCATTTTAGACGAAGCCACATTCCGGGCTGTGCAGGAGCAGATCCGCTCCAAAACAGAGGGCTACACTGCGAAAGAAAAGCGTCCCGTGCTCCACCTCAAAGATCTTCTGCGCTGCCCCTGCGGCGGCGCGCTCCAGCGGCACGGCGGCACGAATCTGAGAAAGGATACGTTGTACCTCAAATGTACTGCCTGCGGCGTCCTGACCACCATTCTGGATGAGGATTTGCTGGCCGAGGTCTCCCGGCAGGTATCCGCCCATGACCGGCCTGACGAAAAGCCCTACACCCCCTCCAGCGAGGTCGTCCGCCTGACCAACGCCGTCAACCGGGGTCTGGAACATCCGGACGCCCCGGAAAACGTGGTGGCGCTCATCATGCAGGGTATCTCCGCCCGGTATAACTGCTGCCCCGCTCTAACTGAATACGAAACCGATCACCGTCTATCCGAAGCAGACCTCAAACGCTTGGGACAGGCGGTTTCTCATATCACGATCACAGGAAATTCGGACGTGACCGTCCATTTCAAATAACAGGCCGAGGAGTGAACTTCATGGAACAGATCACAATGCAGCGCCGGGTGCGAGTCATCCCCGCCACCCGTCCGGCCAACCAGCCCAACGCACCCCGCAGGAACGGCAAACAGCGGGTAGCCGCCTACTGCCGGGTGTCCACGGACAGCGAGGAGCAGCTCAACAGCTACGCCGCCCAGAAGAACTACTACACCCAGAAAATCCAGGAAAACCCGGACTGGGAGATGGCGGGAGTTTTCGCTGATGAGGGCATCACAGGGACCAGCATGAAGAAGCGGCGGGAGTTCAACCGGATGATCGCCGCCTGCAAGCGGGGCCGGGTGGACATGATCCTCACGAAATCTCTGTCCCGGTTCGCCCGGAACACGGTGGACTGCCTGGAGATTGTGCGGATGCTGAAGGCCAACGGCATCGGGGTGATTTTTGAGAAAGAGAACATCAATACCCTCACCGAGTCCAGCGAGTTCCTCATCACCCTGTTCAGCGGCTTCGCCCAAGCGGAGAGCGAATCCATGAGCCAGAGCATCATCTGGGGCCAGCAGAAAAGCGCGGAGGACGGCAAGGTGACGTTCCAGTACAAGCGGATGCTGGGCTACCGCAGGGGCCCGGATGGTGGGCCGGAGATTGACCCGGAGGAAGCGGAGACGGTGCGGCGGATCTACCGCCGCTATCTGGAGGGGGCCAGCCTGGGCGACATCAAAAAGGAGCTGGAGGCGGATGGCATCCCCACGGCGGAGGCCGTGGAGGGCTGGTCTTATCAGGTGATCCACAATATCCTCACCAATGAAAAATATTACGGGGACGCCGTGACGGGCAAGACCTACACCACCGACCCCATCAGCAAAAAAGTGCGAAAAAACACGGGCCAACGGCCCATGTACCACGCCGAAAACCACCATGAGGGGATCGTGCCGAAGGTGATCTTCCAGCGGGTGCAGGCAGAGATGGCCCGCCGAACCAGCAAGCGGAAGGTGATGCAGCGGCACGGCAAGACTGAGCAGGGCAAATATTCCGCCAAATATGCCCTCTCCGAACTGCTGGTGTGCGGCGAGTGCGGGACGCCGTACAAGCGCTGTACCTGGGCGCGAAACGGGAAGAAGCGGATCGTGTGGCGGTGCATCAACCGGCTGGAGTTTGGCACGGTATACTGCCACAACTCACCCACACTGGACGAGGACAGGCTCCACCGGGCCATTGTGGAGGCGCTGAACCGCTTCGGGGCCGTCCGGCAGGAGGCAATCGAGGCCACCCTGGACATTGTGGAGCAGGTTCAGTGCCCCGGTGAGGAGGGTGGCGAGAGCCTCCCTGCCCTGCGGCGCAGGCTGGACGGGCTGACGCTCCGGCAGGGGGAGCTGCTGGACGAGGTGCTGAAAAATATGAACGATGAAGCCCTCAATGCCCAGCTGAAGGATCTGGCGGAGGAAAAGCAGGATGTGCTGGATCGGATCAAGGTGCTTCAGGAGGACGAACTCCAGCAGGCGCTCAATGCCTCCCGGCAGCGGGAGATCGAGGAGTGGCTGGCCCAGCGGCCCATGGTGCTGACCGAGTACGACGATACCTTCACCCGCAGGCTGGTGAAGCGGATCACGATGGTGGACGGCGAGACCATCCGGGTGAAGCTGAGGGGTGTGGAGATGGAAATCGAACAGAAACTATGCTGATGGCAGAACGATAGCGGTATTGGAAGCCTGTGTGACGAACCTGGGCAAATACAACGAGGGGTTGCTGGCCTACTTTCCAGCGGGTGCAGGAGGAAGTGGTGCGGCGGTCCAGCCTGCGGAAAACCTGCTCCAAAACGAAAACTGAACAGGGCAAGCACAGCGGAAAATACGTTCTCAGCGGCCTGCTGGTGTGTTAAGAGTGCGGCAGCCCCTACCGCCGAGTGACCTATATGCCGAATGGGCAGAAGCGGTTCGTCTGGCGGTGCATCAACCGCATTGAGCACGGGAAGCGGATCTGCCGCCACTCCGCAACAATAGAGGAGCCTGAGCTGCGGGCCGCAGTGGTCTCTGCTCTGAACGAGATGTTCCGGCAGAGAACGGCGAAGGAAACGCTGGCCCAGTGCGTTGCCGCAGCCCTGGCGGGCAGACAGGACGGGGATCTGACACTCCCCGCCGTGGAAACCAGGCTGAGGGCGCTTCAGGCGGAACAGATGGATCTGCTCCAGCTGGCAATGCAGGAACCTGACTGTGCTGACTTCGATGAGAGGCTTAGCCGAATCAACGCCGCCATGTCTGACCTTCTGGCCAGAAAAGCGGAACTAATCCAGGCAGGCTGTACCGATACAACGTACGACAGCTGGGTGCTGGATATCACCGATACGTTGGAACATATGGACAGCGCTATCGCGGAATTTGATGACGGCATGGTCTATTAGACCATCAGCAACATCAAGGTGCTGGATCGGGAACGGATCTCCGTCCGTTTCAAGGATGGGACAGAGATCGAGCAGGAGGTCATCGAAATCACAAGGAGGGCCAGCGTATGAGCATCTATGTCACGGGCGACTGCCACGGCGGGTTCCAGCGGTTCACTACGAAGAATTTCCCGCAGCTGAAGGGAATGCGCCGGGATGACTGCGTGATGATTGCGGGTGACTTCGGGGGCATATGGGCAGGTGAGCAGGCGGACGGCCACCATCTGGATTGGCTGGAGGACAAGCCCTTCACCACCCTGTTCGTGGACGGGAACCACGAGAACTTCGACCTGCTGAACGCCTATCCCGAGCAGGAGTGGAACGGCGGGCGTGTCCATGTGGTGCGGCCCCACGTCCTCCACCTGATGCGCGGGCAGATCTTTGAGATTGGCGGGCTCATCTGGTTCACCATGGGCGGCGCCGCCTCCCATGACATCCAAGACGGCATTCTCGACCCCGCCGCGCCGGACTTCGAACGGCGCTACTGGACCATGCGTCGAATGAACGACCAGTTCTGGGTGCTGGGCAAGTCCTGGTGGCCCCAAGAGGTGCCCAGCGAGGTGGAGTACGCCGAAGCCGAGGCCAACTTGGAGCGGGCTGGGTGGCAGGTGGACTGCATACTCACCCACTGCGCCCCCACCAGCGTCACCAGAGTGCTAAACCCTAATTATCAGTCGGACAGGCTGACGGACTTCCTAGAAAAAGTGAAGGAGCGGTGCCGGTTCAGCCAATGGTTCTGCGGGCACTACCATACCAACCGGGTGGTCGATGGGCGGTTCGTGGTACAATGGGAGCAGACATCGAAAATCGAAACTCAGGACTAAAACAGGCCAGCAATACGGCGTCCCTTCGACATAGGAGGGACGCCGTTTCACATATAAACCATTTCTGCCATGAGTTTCTTCAGAGACAAAAAGGGAGCCGGAGTGTTTGCCGCTCCGGCTCTGAGGAATGGAGGATAGAGTGAAAAAGAAAGAGTATCTCTTGCGTTTCTTGTTAACGCCGCTTGTTTTTGTGGCAGCTTAGGCACCCACCGTCCGCCCGATCATCCCGCTGATCAGCCGGGCCACCTGCTCTGGGAGCAAATCGCACTCATTCTGCACCCAGCGGTGGATCACCGCCGTGCCGCCCATGTAGAGGTATTGGAGGAAATACTCCCGCTCCTCCTCCGCGCAGGGCAGGTGGAGTTCCGGGGCCAGGTCGAAGTACCCCTGGATGATCTGCCGCTGCACCGGCTGGTTGGCATCCACATATTGTTCCCGATACACCAGCAGGTGGAACAGCTCCCAGTTGTCCTTGATGTAAGCCAGCATGGGCAGGGTGTCGATGGCCTCGCCCCGATTGATATCCCGGATGTGGTCCAGCAGCGCGCCGGCCAGCTCGCCCCCCATTTCCTGGTACAGAGCGGGCACGTCGGTGTAGTAGGCATAGAAGGTGGAACGGTTCAGCTCGGCGTATTCGCACAGTTCCTTTACCGTGATGTGGTCCACCGGCTTCTCCCGCAGCAGCTCCAGCAGGCTCTCCCGCAGCAACCGCTTGGTCAGCCGGGTGCGCTGGTTTTCCGGCTTTTGTGCATTTTGTGGAGTTTCAGAAAAATGACGCAAATCCAACACTTCCCCTCATTTTGTTGTTTTTATATCGTTTGACTTGTATATTGATGGTTGAAAACCAACACTGTGTTTATTACAATACACCACAACAGGAACGCAAGTCAAGCAAAAAATTCCAACAAGAGGAGAGAAGGAAATGAGCAAGGAAAAGAAAAGCACATCCCCCAAGAAAGCGCCCATCATCGTTGTCAGCGTCCTGCTGGTGGTGGCTCTGGTGGTCAACATCGTCTGCCTCCAGATGTTTTCCGCCATCAACACCTTCATGGCGGCCAACCTGAACAGCCGCCTGCCCGGACATAACGCCAGCTCTGCCACGGCGGAGCAGCTCACCCCCGAGCAAGCCAAGGAGGCCGCCCAGGCCATGGCCCAGGAGCTGGCCGCCGAGGGCATCGTCCTGCTGAAAAACGAGAACACCGCCCTGCCGCTGGAGAGCGGTGCCAAGATAAACCTGTTCGGCTACGCCTCCATCTCCCCGCTGTATGGCGGCACGGGCAGCGGTGCCTCCGACGCCTCCGCCAATGTGGATCTGGTACAGGGCCTGACCAACGCTGGGCTGGAGGTCAACCAGGAGCTGGTGGACTTCTACAAGAACTCCGGCGTAAAGCGGGCAGACCAGTCTGGCTTCACCGGCTCCAACTTCACCCCCGCTGAGGTTCCTGCCTCCCAGTACGGCGATGCGCTGATGGAAAGCGTCAAGGCGTTCTCCGACGTGGCGGTGGTCATGTTCTCCCGCATCGGCGGCGAGGGCGGCGACCTGCCCATGGATATGGCCGCTGCGGGCTATGAGGGAGTCGGCGAGGGCCGGGGCTACCTGGAGCTGACCCAGGACGAGGAGGATCTGCTCTCCCTCATCAAGGCCCAGGGCTTTGGCAAAGTCATCGTGCTCATCAACTCCTCCCACGCCATGGAGCTGGGCTTTCTGGACGAATCCGATATCAGCGCTGCCCTGTGGATCGGTGGCCCCGGCAGCCAGGGCATGAACGCCGTAGGCCAGGTGCTGGCCGGGGCAGTGAACCCCTCCGGGCGGCTCCCCGACACCTACGCTTACGATCACACCACCGCCCCGGCCTATTGGAACGCCGGAGACTTTACTTACAGCAACCTGGACAAGCGCAACTACGTGGAATATGTAGAGGGCATCTACGTGGGCTACCGCTTCTATGAGACCCGCTTCATCGACAACACCACCGGGGCCTGCGATGAGTCCGCTTACGCCAAGACCGTCCAGTACCCCTTCGGCTACGGCCTGAGCTATACCACCTTCGAGCAGTCCATCGAGGACTTCTCCACCGACAAGAACACCGTCACCATGAAGGTGAAGGTCACTAACACCGGGGATATGGCCGGTAAGGATGTGGCCCAGGTGTACTTTACCGCCCCCTACACCCTGGGCGGCATTGAGAAGGCCCACGTGGTGCTGGCCGCTTTTGGCAAGACCGGGGAACTCCAGCCCGGGGACAGCGAGACCCTGACCCTCACTTTCGCGGTGGACGATATGGCCTCCTATGACGAGAACGGCGCAGGCTGCTACGTGCTGGAGGCCGGGGACTATGAGATCAAACTGATGTCCAACGCCCATGAGGTCATCGACAGCCGTACCTATACCGTGGCCCAGACCGTCACCTACGGCGAGGGCAGCGCCCGCAGCACTGACCTCACCGCCGCCGTCAACCGCTTCGAGGACGTGTCTAAGGGCCAAATCACCCAGTACGTCTCCCGGGCCGACTGGGAGGGCACCACCTCCAAGGCCCGTGAGGACGGCAAAGCCGCGTCCGACGCCACCGTTTCCACCTTCACCAACACCGCCGTCTATGAAAACGACCCCAGCGCCCAACCCATCTCTTTCGCCAACAACGGCCTCACCCTGGAGGACATGGCAGGGCTGGACTACGACGACCCCAAGTGGGACCGTCTGCTGGAGCAGCTCAGTGTGGACGACATGACCAATATGATTTCCAACGGCGGTTGGTCCACCCCAGAGGTGTCCAGCGTGGCCAAGCCCGCCACCAATGACCTGGACGGCCCCGCAGGCATCAACAGTCTGGTCAGCGATCTCCAGGGCGTATCTTATCCCAGCGAAGCCCTCATCGGCGCATCCTGGAACCAGGAGCTGCTGGAGGACTTTGGCCACACCTTTGGCGCGGAAGCCACCGCCAATCATGTGGTAGGCCTGTACGCCCCCGGCGTGAACATCCACCGCACACCCTATTCCGGCCGCAACTTTGAATACTACTCCGAGGACGCGCTGCTGTCCGGCAAGCTGGGCGCGGCCATGGTTCGGGGCTACGCCAGTCAGGGCGTGTATGCCTATGTGAAGCACTTCGCCCTCAACGACCAGGAGAGCAACCGCCTCTCCATCTCCGTGTGGTCCAACGAGCAGGCCATGCGGGAGCTGTACCTGAAAGCCTTCGAGGTGGTGGTAAAAGAGGGCAAGACCACCGCCATGATGAGCAGCTACAGCTATCTGGGCAACACCTGGGCCGGGGCCAGCCATGCCCTGCTCACCGATGTGCTCCGGGACGAGTGGGGTTTCCAGGGCACCGTAGTCACTGACTCCGCCATGGGCAACACCAACTGGATGGATGTGAACCTGGCCATCCGGGCGGGGGGCGACATGATGCTGTGCCTCATGGGTGTCAACCTGGACAGCAGCTCCAACACCGCCCAGCAGGAAATGCGCCGGGCCTGCCACAACATCCTCTACACCCAGGCCAACAGCGCCGCAGTGGCCGCAGCGGCAGACACCTCCCCCTATTGGCTGGTGCTGCTGGTGGTACTGGATACCGCCGTCATCTCCGCCGCCCTGTTCGTGTTCTTGGGACGCACCAAGCTGAAGGAAAAGCTGAACATCGGCATCAAGATCGGCATGGTCGTTGCGGTTGCCGCCATTCTGGCGCTGATTTTCTGGGCCTGCTTCTTCCGCTCCGGCGGAGTGGCCGCCGCTGACCCTGACGCCTCCCAGCCTGCCCAGTCGGAACCCGTCCAATCCGAGGGGCCTGTGGAGAGCGAAGAACCCGCTCCCTCCCAGGAACCCGCCGGGGATGTGTTCGTCCAGATGGAAGGTTCCGGTGTGGGCGACGAGAACGCCTGGCTGGTCACCCATGTTACCCTGCGCAATGACGGCACCTTTACGATCACGGTGGACTACGGCGCGGACAATGCGGGGATCGAAACGGACACTGGCACCTGGACTAAGGCGGAGGACGGCTCCCTGCTCCTCTCGGGTGATAAGCGTGAGCTGACTGCCCAGGCCACCGACAACGGCAACGGTACCACCACCTACACCATGGAGTTTGTCAACACCGAGACCAGCATTCCCTGTTCTGCCACTGGAACCACTGGCGGAGCGTCCCAGCCTATCAGCGGCGATGTGTTTGCTGAACTGACCGGCAGCGGCGTAGGGGAGGAAAATGCTTGGCTGGGCGCCCATGTTACCCTGCGCAATGACGGCACCTTCACTATTGCGGTGGACTACAGTGCTGAGTATACCAACGTGGAGACCGACAGTGGCTCTTGGACGAAGAACGAGGACGGCTCTTTGGCCCTCACCGGCACACGGGATTTCACCGCCACTGCCACAGACAATGGAGATGGCACCACGACCTATACGATGGAATTTGACAATGCCGAGACAGGTATCCCCTGCTCTGTCACCGGGAAAACCAGTGGGGCAGGCGATGCCACCCAAGCTCTGCCCGAGGGCGTATACGCACAACTGGACGGCAACGGTATAGGCGAAGAAAACGCTTGGCTGGCCTGTCATGTGACCCTGATGACCGATGGCACCTTCACCGTTGCGGTGGATTACAGCGCAGAGTATGCCAACATCCAGACGGACAATGGCACTTGGACAAAAGGTGAGGACGGTTCTTTGGCCCTCACCGGTACACGGGATTTCACTGCCCTGGCCACGGATAACGGAAACGGCACCGTCACCTATACCATGGAAGTGGTCAACGCTGAGACCAACATCACCTGTGAGGTTTCTGGCACGACTGCTGGTAACGCCTGATTGCACAGGAACCCGATAAAATAGCAACAGCTACTTTTCTATTCACAATCCTCTTCATTCACATAGCGGACCCCTCTGCTGGATTTCCAGCAGAGGGGTCCGCGCACATTTGCCGACGTTGTATGTACGGATAAACGATGCTGATGAAATCGGAACCATCCTGGCAAGCTACAGAAAATGATTCGCGGCGCAGGTCAAAACCACAAAGGGGCTTGAAATGAATCAACAAGTTATGTACAAGCTATCCTAATATGATTTGTAATTTCAGGGAAAAGTATACGGTTTAGTGGAACTGCTGCAAATCAGATGCGGACAAATCGTTTCCCACGTTATCTCGTTCCAAGTCATTGTTAATAATCGGGTAACTTTTCGATGCAATAGGGCATTCAATCTTCTTCGGAACTGTCCGTGGAATCTGCTTCTTATCCGTGGCAATCACCTTGGGATGAGCTTTTTCAAACCGGTTGAAATCATGCCGCATCTGGCCAAAAAAGTCCAATGAAGTATTTCAAGCAGCGCGGCAGCAGAAGGTGAGGCGGAGCAATTGCCCTGAGAAGGGGAGTGCAATGCAGATGCTGGTCTAAAACGCCTTTCATTCCAATCGAAGCTGCTGTCTAATGGCCTCTCCACTCCCCCGGCGTACAGCCCGCATATTTTTTGAATACCCGTGAGAAATAGCTCTGGGAGGAGAAACCCAGATAGGCTCCAATAGCCGCCGAGGTTTTGTCTGTATAACGAAGGAGACGTTTCGCCTCTTCCGTCTTTTCTTTTAAAATAAAATCTGTCAGCGTTTCCCCGGTCTCCTGCTTGAATTTCTGCGACAGATAGGGGCGGCTGATATAGAGCTCCTTTGCCATGCCCTCCACTGAGATGGATTCGGACAGGTGGCGGCGGACATAGTTCACCACCTGGAGGGCCAGCCTGGACGGCTGCCTGCCAAACCGCACCTGTTCCACCCGCTCTGTGAATTCCAACACCATGCGGTATTGCAGATTGGTGATTTGTTCCAGGGCGGTGAGCAGCTTGCACTTTTGGATAAACCCGTCGCTGAGGGCAAAAGCATCTTCCACATCTAGTCCGCCCTGGATCGCCGCGCGGGTGATAAGGGTGACGGTGACGATAAACGTGTTTTTGAATTGACGGGGGTATTTTGGACAGATTTTTCTGGACTGTCCAAAGTGCCTCTGCTATTTTCACATTCGGAATCCGTGGAAACCGTTGCGCCACAACGATTACGGCCTGCATCTTTTTCATCAACGCATTACAAACAAACCACAAAGTCAAGGCTTTGTGGTTTGAACTTTTTAAGGAAAAACTAA
>ERZ779621.538-NODE-538-length-14931-cov-5.295510_pt1 | contig 14931 bp, 10 predicted proteins | sample MGYA00514215_ERZ779621 | MGnify/ENA primary metagenome ERZ779621 (study PRJEB29562, sample SAMEA4376715) | mouse gut metagenome | isolation source: Cecum | study: EMG produced TPA metagenomics assembly of the A DSS colitis mouse model was used to assess the...
CGTTGAGCCCCGCCTTCTGGGCCAGCTTCATGGCCTGCTTGCCCGCCAGCTGGTCGCCGGCGTAGTTCAGGGTGAGCAGCAGCACGCCGTGGCCCTTGTCGGCCATCTTCATGGCGTCGAACACCAGCTGGCCGTTGGGGGCGGCGAAAATGTCGCCCACGGCCTGGATGTCCAGCATACCCCGGCCCACAAATCCGGCCTGGGCGGGCTCGTGGCCGGAGCCGCCGTAGGTGACGATGGTCACCCGGTCGGCGCTGGCCAAGTCCTTGCTGATGACCAGGTGGCCGTCCACGTCCAGGATGTCGGGATAGGCCAGGCCCAGGCCGGTGAGCTCCTCGTCGGTGATGGTCTCGGGGGCGTTGATAAACTTCTTCATTTTCATAGGAATACCTCTCCTTCAGGATTTCAGGCCCGCGCCAGGCCTTGGAAGAAATAGGACATGGACACCGCTCCGGCGTCCGGGGTGCCGATGGTCTGGGCGCCGTAGCTCTTGGCCCGGCCGAATTTGGACACGAACTGCTTGCTGTCCTCCGCCCCCTGGGCCGCGGCCCGGGCGGCGGCGGCAAACAGGGCGGCCTCATCCTCTCCCTCATAGGCGGCGATGGCCTGGCTGGCGGGGATCAGCGCGTCCATCATGGTCTTGTCCCCCACCTTGGCGCCGGACATGTCGTTAAGCTCCTCCAGCGCCCGGGCGAAGATGGCCTTCAGCTCCGCCACGCCGATCTCGTCCCCCTCCGGGGCGTCCTCCTGCAGCCCGTCCAGCCACGTGTTCCACAGGGGAACCGCGCTGCCGCCGTTCAGCGTCATGACCGCCATGGCCGCGCCGTCCAGCATGGCGCGTATGCCTCCCTCCGGCTGGTCCGCCGCGCCGCCGATGGCCCCGGCGATCTTGGCCATGGTCAGGCCGTGGTCGGCGTCGCCAAACCGGGAGTCGATCTCCGTCAGCTCATCCTCCGCCGCGAGCACCGCCGCGCAGGCGTTCTTCAGCCGGGCGGCAAGTTCGGTTTTTGTCATTTGTGCTTTCACCTCCTGCAAACGCTCACATTTGTTACGTCTGTGCAAGAACAATAACACATATGGTAACATAAGTCAATCCCACAGAGCATCTTTTCCTGTTTTTCACAGTTTCCATTCTTTGAAATTATGTGAAATGCACAAAACGAAACTCCCTGAACCGCCGGTCGCGGCTCAGGGAGTTACAAATGCTATTTTTCATCAAACAGCGCCTTAATCAGCTTCGACCGGGCCACCAGATGGGTGAATATGCCGGTTTTCAGCGCGCCCTCCAGCGCCTTGGCGCTGGTGTTGGCGGAGCACACCCCGATGATGTTGGGACACCGGCGCAGGGTGTCGATGGGCACCTGGATGGCGAAGTCCTGGTCCGACTGAATCACCGTTCCCGCCTGGTTGAAGTAGTAGACCAGCATCCGCCCACAGGCCCGCTGGCGCTGGAGCAGGCCGCCGTACCGCACCAGGGAGGCAAAGTCGGGGCTGGAGGGGTAGTCCCCGATGTTGACCAGGGCGGTGTCCAGCCGCTCCCACTGCTGGTAGATCTGGCGGTAGACCTCGGTGGAGCACAGCACCTGCTTTTCCTCCAGGCTCTCCGGCAGGGCGGGGAGGTAGAGAAAGTGGGGCGTCGCCCCCAGCTGCTGGGCCATCAGCCGGACGTTTTCATTGGACTGGTAATTGCGGGCGGGGATGCTGGCATTGCCCACCAGGGGGCAGATGTCGGTGACGGCGCTGTCCGGCTGGGGGTTTTCCTCCAGCCAGGTCACCAGCTGGCCGATGAGGTAGCCCCAGCCCACCCCCAGCCGCCGGGTGCCCAGCTGGCCCAGCAGCTCCACCGCGCCCTGGGACAGGCAGCGGTTGGTGGCGTCATTGTCCTCGCCGTCCTCCACCAGCACGCCGCCGTGGATGGAGCCCGCCAGCCGCAGCCGGTCCATCAGCCGGGCGGACTGGGCGCCGGGCTCGTGCACCGTGATCTCCACAATGCCCAGCTCCCGGGCCTCGGACAGCATCCGGCTGACCAGCGGGCGGGACACCCCCAGCTCCTGGGCGATATCGCTCTGCTTCTGGTCGTCCAAATAGTATCGCCTGGCCACGTAGGCCAGCTTTTTTTGCTTCTCCAGGCTCAGCTCCACAAGGCTACTCCTTCAGTCCGACGTGTGTTACATATGTTATGAACTTATTTATAGCACAAAAGTCAGACCATTGCAAGGGGCGCGGCGGGCATTATTCCGGGCGGCGTCTCCGCGCAGGCCCTCTCAATACCGAAAGATCCGCTCCAGCAGCGCTGCCCACTGGTTTGTCTCGCAGCCGTCCCCGTCCCGGTAGAGGGAGTAGGCCGCGGCGGGGACATAGCACTTCACCTGGGGCGCGCCGTCGAAGGTATGCTGGGTGATGCGGCACAGCCGCCGCGTGTGCTCCAGCACCAGCCGGGTGAGGTTTGGGCAGCCCGCGAACGCCCCGTCCGGCAGGCTCTCCACGCAGTCCGGCAGGCGCAGCTCCTCCAGGTTCCGGGCGCCGTCCAGCGCGTGGGACTCCAGCCCCACCACCGGCCTGCCCTCAAAGCTGGCGGGAACGGTGAGCGCGGCCTGCTCCAGCCCCGCCTGCGTCAGGCCGGACACCAGATACCCGGAGCCAGAGCCGTCCACGGGGGCGAACAGAAAGCAGCCGCCGTCCTCCGCGTCCAGCACCTCCTGGGGGATAGGCTCCGGCATGGCGGGCATGGGCAGCTCCAGCGCCTCATAGCAGCCCCACTGGGCCAGCAGGTCCTCCGCCAGCAGGCGGGTGCGCGCCACCGCTCCGGCGGAGTTCAGGTGAAAGTTGGAGTCGTAAAACCAGCCGCTGTCCAGGATGTAGCGGTTGGGGTCGCTGATGACGGGGCAGTCGAACGCGTCCAGGCAGGCGCTGAAATAGGCCGCCGCCCCCGACTCCCCATTCCCCGTCAGGGCGGAGCGGTTCACCGGGCTGAAGCTGAGATACACCTGCGCCCCCCGCTCCCGCGCCGTCCGGCAGTATTCGTTCACCTGCCGGGCGAAGTCCGGCGAGATGGTCACCGCCGCCAGGTCCACCGGCGCGCCGGTGTCCCAGCCCAGGGCCATGGCGTTCCCCGCCCGGTAAAAGGTCATATTGCCGTCCTCGTCAAAGGAGGCCTTGGCGTACACCCCGTCGGCCCGGGGAAGCTCCCCGCTGCGGCACACGGCCGCCCGCTCCTGGAGGAAGCTCACGTAATTGCCCGCCAGCGCCGCCTGGTGGCTGCGGCTCACGGCGGCCGCCAGCTCCGGCGCCTCCTCCGCGCACTTCCAGAAGGCGGACGCGCCGAAGTAGGCGGACAGCGCCTCATCGGCGGGCTCGAAGGCCAGCACCACCACGTCCCCCTCCCGCAGCTGGTCCCGGGACAGCTCCAGCATGGCGGCGGCGCCCACGGCGGCGTACAGCCCGAACGGGCACACCGTATACTCGTGGCCGTATTGGGCCAGCGTGCCCTCCAGAAGGCCGGTGTCCACCCCGAAGGCCACATTGCTGCCCCCCACCAAAATCAGCCGCTTTCCCGGGCTGTCCTTCAGGCGGCGATACAGCGCGGGCAGCTGGGCGTAATAGCTGTCCTGATAGCAGGCGGGCAGGGCCGCCCCCACCCCCAGCAGCGCCGCCGGCACCATGGCCAGCAGCAGCAGCGCCGCCGCAATTTGAATCACGCGCCGTCTCATACGCCCTCCCACACGCCGTCCCGCTCCATCTGGGCCCGCAGGTCCCGGAGCCACAGGGCGGTATTTTCCCGCGCCGCCTGGGTGACCAGGTGGTAATTGGTGTCGAAAAAGTCCCCGTTCTCGTACAGGTAGTCCTCCAGCGAGGAGATGAGGGCCACCCCCTCCATCCGCCCCACCGCCTCCCGGAGCAGGCTGTCCATCAGCGGGGCGTTCCCCCGCTGCCCCTCGGGCACCGCGTCCAGGTTGACGCAGGCGCAGGACACGTATACCCGGGCCCCCCGGGACTGGAACCAGGCGTAGTATTCCCCCAGCCGCTCCATGGCCGCCCCATCCACATAGGCCGGGTCCAGGCCCACCCGGTCAGGCAGGTCGTCCTGGGTGCCCGAGCGGAAAAAGGGAATGCAGCCCAGGCGGTCCATATAGGGCTGGCCGGACTCATCCTGGTAGACCTGGGCGTAAGTAGCCCGGGCGTTTTTCTGGGACAGGTAACCGCACAGGCTGTCCAGCGCCCCCTCCACGGTGGTCAGGTCCACCAGGGCGAACAGGGCGGAATTGTTCTCAATGCCGCACCACAGCTTGTCGTCCTCCTCCCCCATGGCGGTGCGCAGGAGCATCTGCTGGCGGCTGGACAGCTCGGGTGTGTGGATCACCAGGTCCCCCTCCCCCAGAAAGGCCCCCATAATCTGCATCTGCACCAGGGAGTTCACCGTGCCGTTCAGCCCCAGGTTCACCACCGCGTAGCCCGCTCCCAGGGCCTGCTGGGCCTGGACGCCGTCCAGGTTATACCACATGGAGCAGCCGCCGTAGAACACCGCCCGCTTTTGTCCCTGGGTGAGGATGAGGCGGTCGATCTTGTCGGCGTAGCAGCTTTCCTTGCGCCAGACGTAGCCGAAGGGGGGTTCGGCGGCGTTGATGCGCAGGGTGGCAAGCTCCGGGCAGTTTTGGAAGCTGCCGTCCCCCACGCTGCGAATGCTGTCAAACAGGGTGAGGGTGCGCAGGGCGCAGTTTTGGAACGCCCCCGGGGCCACGTCCAGCATGGTGGGCGGCAGGACCACCGCCGCCGCCCCGCAGCCGTCGAAGGCCCCCGCCTCCACCGAGGTCACCGGCCTTCCGTCCAGCACCTCCGGGATAACCACCACGCCGTCCGACCCGCCGTAGCCGGTAATGGCGGTCCCGTCCGGGGTCTGACGCCAGGTGAAATCGTCCGCGTCGCTCCACCGCGCCCACTGGGCGTACAGGGTGACGGCGCTGTCCGGCGCGCTCACCCGGCTGCCCAGCCCCACCGCTTCGCCGGAGCCGTCGCTGCTGGTGTTCCAGCCGGTGAGGGTATAGCCCTCCCTGGAAAACAGGTCGGAGCCAAGCGCGGTGTTGGGCCTAGCGTGGCCGGTCAGGTCATAGGTCCTGCTCTCCCGCAGCGCCCCGCCCCGGACGGACTGCCCGCCGTTGGCCTCATAGGTGACGGTGCAGTACCGGCTGGCCAGCCGCAGCCGCACCCGGGCGGGATAGCGCACGTCCCGGAGGGTGAGGGTGGCGGCGCGCTCCGACGCGCTGATGTCGAACGCCCCGGCGTAATCCGTATCCGTCAGCGACCAGCCCCGGTCCAGGCGGAGGGTGAACACCACGTCCTCCCCCACCGCCACCCGGCGGCCGTTATCCTCCACGGCGCAGCCCTGGGCCTCCTCCAAAAAGACCAGCACCGTGTCCGGCTCCGCCCGCTCCCCGCAGGCGGGCAGGGCGACCAGGCAGGCCAGGCACAGCGCCGCCCAAAACGCTCTTTTCACGCCGGCACCCCCTCTTAAAACTGAAAATAGGCGAAAATGGCCGCGTCCTGGGTCTGGAGCAGGGCCAGCCAGCACAGCGCCGACACCGCCGCCAGGTAGACGCAGGAGGACAGCCGGGCGGCGGATTGGCTGTCCGTTTTGGCGGCGGGCAGGTCGTACTGCCCCCAGGCGTACAGCTTGGCCATGGCCACAATGCACAGCACCAGCTGGACCAGGGACGGCACGCTCAGCCCCAGCTGGTCCAGCGTCTCCTGGAGGTAGGCCCCCCCGAAGCCCCAGGCGGTGAACAGCCGCCGGAAGATCACGCCCAGCTGGCCCACCGACTCCGCCCGGAACAGCAGCGCCGCCGGGACGAAGATCAGGAACATCACGCTCCGCCGCGCCAGGCGGCCCAAGGGGCAGTCCCAGCGGGGGCCGAAGCGCTTTTTCACGTCCAGCAGGCTCTCCACGCACAGCCAGAAGGCGGCGTACAGCCCCCACAGCACGTAGGTCCACCGGGCCCCGTGCCACAGCCCGCACAGGGTGAACACCACGAGGATGCTGAGGATTTTGCGCCCCTTCCCCCTGCGCCCGCCCCCCAGGGGGATGTAGACGTAGCTGGTGAACCAGCGGTTCAGGCTGATGTGCCAGCGGCGGAAGAACTCGGTGTAGCTCTGGGACAGGTACGGCCGGTCGAAGTTGCGCATGAGCCGCACCCCCATCAGCCGGGCGGCGCCGGCGGCGATCTCCGAGTAGCCGGCGAAGTCGCAGTACATCTGGATGCAGAACAGCGCCCCCGCGCAGAAAATGGCCAGCGACCCGGCCGCCTCCGCCGCGGAGAACACCGCGTTGACAAAAATGCCGCAGAAGTCCGCCACCACGCACTTGCGGAAAAAACCGCACAGCAGCAGCCGCACCCCGGCGGTGAAGTCGTCCCAGCAGAGCCTGTGCTCCGCCTTGAGCTGGGGCAGCAGGCTCCCCGGGCTCTCGATGGGCCCCGCCACCAGCTGGGGAAAGTAGGTGACGTAGAGGGCGAAGGTGACAAAGTCCTCCTCCGCGCGGAAATCCCCCCGGTACACGTCGATGGTGTAGCTCATGGTCTGAAAGGTGTAGAAGGAGATGCCCACCGGCAGGATGAGCCCCAGCTCCGGCGCGCGGTAGGGCAGCCCGGCGGCGGCGCACAGGCTGTTCACCGTCCCGGCGAAGAAGTCAAAGTATTTGAAGGTGAACAGCAGCCCCAGATTGACGCACACGCTCACCAGCAGCAGCAGGCGCATCACCCACCGCCGCCCCCGGAAGCGCTCAATGCCCCGGCCGCAGCAGTAGTCCACCGCCGTGGACGCCAGCAACAGCAGAATCAGGGCGGGGTTGGCGTACATGTAAAAGAAGTAGGACGCCGCCAGCAGCCAGTACCTCCGCCCCCGGTGGGGGAGCAGCCAGTACACCGCCGTCACCGCCGGCAGGAAGAGGAGGAACGCGCCCGAGTTGAAGTTCATACCCCCACCCCCAGGTTGAGCAGCAGGAAGGGGAGCAGCGCCGCCGCCGTCTCCCACAGCCCCGCGCCCCAGATCAGGGCATAGGCGCTGGCCCCCAGGGCCAGCGCCGTAGACAGCAGGAAAAATATCCCCCGGGTGGCCCGGTACCGCCGCTCAAACAGGCAGAAGAACAGGGCCGCCCCATACAGCAGCAGCGCCAGCGGCAGCTCCAGGATCACGCACTGCGCCATTGCCGGATCAGCTCCTTCACCGCCTGCTTGTCCGGCTTGCCGGAGCCGGTCATGGGCAGGGCGTCCATCCACATAATCCCCGCGGGCAGCTCGTTTTTCACCAGCAGAGGGCGCAGGCCGTCCATGACGCGGGGCTTTTCCTGGGTCTCGCACACCACCGCCGCCCAGGGCTGTTCGCCCTGGAGCTCGTCGGGCAGGCCCACCACCGCCGCCGCCCGCACCCCGGGCAGGGACAGCAGCGCCTCCTCAATGCACCGGGGAGCTAGGTTTGTGCCGTTGCGGATGATGATGTCCTTCTTCCGCCCGGTGAGGTGGAGCACCCCCGCCTCATCCACATACCCCAGGTCCCCCGTGTGGAGGAAGCCCTCGGCGTCGATGGCCTGGGCGGTCTGGCCGGGGTCGTGGTAGCCCAGCATCCGCATAGGCCCGCGCACGCACACCTCGCCCTCCTCCCCGGGACGGGCCTGGGCGCCGTCCTCCCGGAGGAGCCTGCCGCAGTTGGCGGGGTAGAACGGCCCCACCCCCGCCATGCGCTCCTCCTGGGGGGCGTCCCAGCGGGCGCAGGAGATGCCGATGCACTCGCTCATGCCGTACACCGGCACCAGGGTCATGCCCAGGGCGGACTCGATGTGGCGGAACTGCTCCGCCGTCCAGGGCGCGCCGCCGATATACCCCGCGCGGAGGGTGCGGGCCTCCCCCGCCCGGGCCTTTTTCGCCATGGCCAGGTAGAGGGAGGGCACGCCGTTCATCCGGGTGATCTTTTCCCGGGAAATGATCTGCAAAAGCTCCTCCGGGGCGGTGGCCGCGGTGAGGTAGAGCCGGTGGCGCAGCACGATGGCCCCGGTGAGCAGGGCCAGGCCGAATACGTGGTCCAGGGGCAGCGCCCCCAGGGCCACGTCGTCCTCGGCGTAGCGGCCCAGGGGGGCGGAGTCCAGCAGATTGCTCACCAGATTGCCCTGGCTGAGGATCACCGCCTTTTTCTGTCCGGATGAGCCGGAGGTAAAGATGTAAAAGGCGGGGGCGTGGGGATCGTCCGCCGCCGGGGCGGGCGTGCCGCCGGAGGAGGCCAAGGGCAGATTGAGGCAGGTGTGATCCTCCGTCCGGGTGAGCAGCAGGGCCGGACGGCGCAGGCTTCCCCCCGCCTTTACCAAAAACGGGACGGACAGCGGGGGCGTACAGCTCCCCAGTGTCTGCTCCGGGGTCTCCCTGGGGTCGGCCAGGACGGCCGCCGCCCCCACCCGCTGCAGGCACAGCAGGGCCAGCACAGTGTTCACCGTGCGCCCGGCGGACAGCAGGGCCAGCGTCCCGGGCCGCAGCCCGCTGGCGTACAGCAGGCCCGCACCGGCTTCTACCAGTTCTTCCGTCTGCTCCGCCGTCAGCCAGCCCCCCTCGTCCCCCAGCAGGGGCATGCAGGGCTTTTCCATCGCCAGACTATGGAGATACCAGCAAAGTGTGTGGATGGCCGCGTTCATAATCATCCGCTCCTTGTGTGTTTTTCACAAAAAATTTAGCAAAAAACCCGGCGTCCGGCAAGATATTTACAACAAACAGCGGCTATCCTGGATGAATGGCAGGACGCCGCGGACGAACGGCTGAAATTCGCGGACGAACGACAGCTTTCCGGGTATTGCAATGTGACAAATGGCGGTTTCCGCCATGATTGCATTTATTCCGGCCGTCTGTTACAATACCGCTGTGATTGTGGAAAAAGGAGGGGATTTGGTGGAAGAAAGCATACAGTTTATCATCAAAATTCTGGACCTCGCCTGGTTTTTTGATGTGGCCGTCACCGCGCTCTCCTGGGTGACGCTGGCCCGGGGGCCGGTGCGGGACTGGCGGCGGCCCGGGCGGACGGCGGCGGAGTTTTTGCTCGCCGGCGCAGCCGTCGCGGCGGGGCGGCTGCTGATTATTCTGCTGGCGGGGTCCAGAGGCCCCTACCTGCTGCTTCAGATCCTCCTGCTGGGGACGGTGGGGGCGCTGCTGCTGCGGTTCTGCTCCGACAGCCGCAAAAAGGCCAAGCTGGTGATGTGGTGCTCCATGCTGGCGGGGGGCTGCGCCATCAACTCCATCGGCGGGCAGTGCAGCTTTCTGGTGGGGCAGTTTCTGGCCGCCGGCTTTGCCGAGGGCGCCATACGCTCCGCAATCTCCCTGCTGGCGCTGCCGTTGTCGGTGTACCTTCACTCCTTCGGCTTTCAGGAATACGAGCAGGTGCCCGCCAGCGGCCTGGCCACCATCCTGATCGGGGACGTCTGCATCATCTCCATGAACGGCCTGGAGGTGCTGTGGGCCAACGTGGACTACCGCATCACCATCACCTTCCTGGTGGCCTATGTGTTCATCCTCCTCATGGTGGTGGCGGCCATGCAGGGCATATACGACATGTGCGCGGAGCAGAACAAGATCATGGAGCTGCAAACCGAGCGCCAGCGCCTGCACGGCGAACGGGAGCTGGCCCGGCTGACGGCGGATAACCTGGACGATCTGCGCAGCATCCGGCACGACCTGAAAAATCAGTACTCCTATATGCAGATTCTACTGTCCCAGCAGCGGTACGGCGAGCTGGAGGAATACTTCCGCCAGACCTCGGAGCACATGCTCCCCCAGCTTGGCCAGTTCATCGACTGCGGCAACCGGACGGTGAGCACCATTTTGAACATGGAGTTCGCCAAGGCCAGAAAGGAAGGGGTGGCCTTCACTCACCAGCTGGTGGTGCCCCCCGTGCTCCCCTTCAGCCACGACGACCTGTGCGCGGTCCTCACCAACCTGCTGGACAACGCCATTGAGGAGTGCGCCCGCCTGATCCGGGCGGGACAGGAGGACGCCTGCTTCCGGCTGGAGATCTATCCCCAGAAGAGCTATCTGTTCGTACTGTGCCGCAACACCACCAGCCGCACCGAGCTGGCCCGGTCCGGCCAGGGGCTGCGCACCACCAAGGGAGACGCGCGCCTGCACGGCTACGGCACCCGCATCATCTCAAAAATCGCGGAAACCTACAACGGCTGCGCGGAATTCGGCCTGTCGGGCGGGATGTTTGTGGCCAAGCTGCTGCTGGATATGACAGTGGAGGAAAGACTATGAAAATCAAGATCGCGCTGTGTGACGACGACGCCAAGGCCCTGCCGGTCATTGCCGGAGCGGCAGAATCGGCGTTCCAGGAAAAGGGGATTTACACCGACATACAGCGCTTCAACTCCGGCAAGGCGCTGCTGCAGGCCATGGAGCAGACCCGGTTCCACATCGTCCTGCTGGACATCGAGATGCCCGGCATGGACGGCATCGCCGTGGGCAAGCGTCTCCGGGAGCTGGGGGACGGCACCCATATCGTCTACGTCTCCGAGGCGGAGAGCCGGGTGTTCGAGTCCTTTTTGGTGCAGCCCCTGGGCTTTGTGCGCAAGAGCAATTTCCTCAACGACATCGCCGCCGTGGTGGAGCTGTATGTCAAAACCTGCTCTCAGGACGAACGGGGGGACTATCTGGAGTTCCAAACCCGCTCGGGGCTGCTCACCCTGAAGAGCAGGCAGATCCGGTACATCGAGGGCAGCCGCAACTACCAGCTGCTCTACCTGGAGGGGCAGAAGGAGCCCACCGAGGTGAAAATGACCATGGATAAGCTGGAGGAGGCCACCCGGACCCACAGCTTCATCCGCATTCACAAGGGGTATTTGGTCAATTACCGCTGCATCCAGCGCATCAGCGCCTCCGCCGTCACCCTGCTGGACGGCACGCAGCTGCCCATCGGGCGCAGCAAGGCCGCCGAGGTCAAGAGCAAATACCTCTCCATCCTGGGCGAGTCGTAGCCCGGGGCCACGCTGGAAAGAGCGGCGTTCGTCCAGGACGAACGCCGCTCTTTTCGCCGTTTCGCTGTCATTTGTCCTGGGCGCAGCGCCGTTTGTCCAATCAAAATGACGAATATCCAGGGGTACTTGAAAAGAAAATTGGGCAGGTCTAATATATCGCCAGCAACTCCCCAGAACAGAGCTTTGGTTTTGGGGAACCCAAATCAGATGAGATGAAAGGAGAAACAGAAATGAAAAAGATGAAGAAGCTGCTTGCACTGATGCTGGCTCTGGCCATGGTCCTGAGTCTGGCGGCCTGCACCACGGGAGAGAATTCCGATCCCTCCGGCGCCCCCAGCGGCGATCCCGCCGCCTCCGGCGAGCCGGCGCCGAGCCAGGCCGTGACCTCTGAGGACGGCGTCATCGCCCCCATCACCCCGGAGGAGCTGGGCAGCGGCACCGTGAAGTGGACCGAGGAAAAGACCGCCGACGGCTGGTACAAGGTGACCAACGAGGGCGGCAAGACCCTGGGCTACTCCAAGGACTCCGGCGTCGCCCTCATCCAGGTGGACGGCTTTGCCTTCAAGGACCTGGACCGGGACGGCGTGCTGGACGGCTATGAGGACTGGCGCAACTCCAACGAGGACCGCGCCCGCGACCTGGCCAACCAGATGGGCGTGGAGGAGATGACCCCGCTGTTCACCCACGGCGGCTGGCGCAGCTTCGGCTCCACCATCGAGGGCGACGACCTGACCTACGTGCAGGAGGGCGGCCGCGGCGGCGTGACCCGCTCCGCCATCAACCAGGGCAATACCACCATGGCGGTGGACTGGACCAACGCCCTCCAGGCCCTGTGCGAGGCCACCGGCAGCTGGGGCATCCCCGCCACCATCTCCGTGGACCCCAGCCACATCTCCAACACCATCGACCAGAACTCCCTGGCCGCCATCATGAGCAAGGATGAGGCCTTCGCCCTGGGCGTGGAGCACGGCAAGCAGTACCGCGCCACCGGCGTGACCATGCTGCTTGGCCCCCAGATCGGCATTGGCACCCAGCCCACCATGACCCGCGCCACCGGCACCTTCACCGAGGACCCCGCCCTGGGGCGCGACCTGGCGGACGCTTACATCTCCGGCCTTCAGTCCACCTTTGACGAGAGCGGCAAGGACCTGGGCTGGGGCGAGGATTCCGTCTACGCCATCGCCAAGCACTACGTGGGCGACGGCGCCCCCGAGGGCGGCCGCAACGACCACATGGACGCCGGCAAGTTCGACGTGTTCCCCGGCAACAACTTCGCCGCCCATCTGATCCCCTTCCATGACGGCGCCTTCAACCTGTCCATGAGCTCCACCAAGGAGTGCGGCGTGATGCCCAACTACGCCATCTCCTACAGCCGCGACGGCTCCCTGGGCGAGCTGGTGGGCGGCGGCTACTCCACCTACAAGATGAGCTTCCTGTATGACAACGACTATCAGGGCTTCATCCTCACCGACTGGCAGATCACCAACGACGGCCAGCAGTGCTTCGGCGTGGAGGACCTGACCATGACCGAGCGCTTCGCCGCGCTGTATAAGAGCGGCATGCACCAGATCGGCGGCACCGCCGACAACGCCGCCGCCGCCGAGGGCTATGAGCTGGTGGTGGATGAGCTGGGCGAAGAGGAAGCCCTGAAGATCCTGCGCAACGCCGTGTATCACTTCGTGCTCAGCCAGTTCCAGTGCGGCCTGTACGAGAACGCTTACATCAGCCTGGACAACGCCATTGACACCGTTTGGAACAACGACACCGACGCCGCCGCCAAGGAGCAGCAGCTCAAGTCCGTCATCATGCTGAAGAACTCCGGCAACGTCATCGCCCAGTCCGACGGCTCCAAAAAGACCGTTTACGTGCCCTACGCCTTCAACTCCGGCTCCGCCGCCAGCTCCTCCAGCGACGCCACCCCGCCCCAGTGGGAGCCGGTCTTTGACCTGGATGTGGCGGGCAAATACTTCGACGTGGTGACCGACACCGTGGGCGAGCCCTCCGGCGAGCCCGGCGAGGACGGCAATCCCACCTACACCCCCAACGACATCATCCGCGCCAAGGCCTCCGACGTGGCCGCCTGCGACCTGATCCTCATGCACATGAACGCCCCCAGTCAGGATTCCGCCCAGACTGAGGACGGCACCTGGCTGCCCGCCTCCCTCCAGTACGGCGAGTACACCGCCACCAACGCCCGGCGGGAGTCCCTGGCCGGCACCGTGACCACCGAGACCATCAACGACGGCTACTATGGCTCCAAGAGCCAGGACGTGAAGGAGAACCGCTCCTACGCCGGCAACACCGTGGGTCAGGACAAGAACTACGCCCAACTGGAGCTGCTGCAGTACCTGAACGGCATCAAGGGCAATGCCAAGCTGGTCGTCATGATGTCCAAGGCCTCCGGCCCGTCCGTCATGGTCTGGTCCGAGGTTGAGCCCCTGGCCGACGCCATCCTGTTCTACTACGGCTCCACCAGCTGGTTCTTCGAGGAGACCCTGCTGGACATCGTGAGCGGCGCTGTTGAGCCCTCCGGCCTGCTGCCCTTCCAGATGCCCGCCTCCATGGACGCCGTCGAGGCCCAGGACGAGGACGTGCCCCGCGATCTGGAGTGCTATGTGGACGCCGACGGCAATGTCTACGACTTCACCTACGGCCTGAACTGGTCCGGCAAGATCGACGACGAGCGCGTCAAGACCTACTCCGCCGAGCCTCTCACCACGCCCAGCACCATTGAATTCCATTACGCCGACTAAGCTGCTGTAAGCAACCGATGCGGGGAGCGGAGGACGTCTCCGCTCCCCGCGCCGCATTCACCTGAATTGATTTGGAGGAATCTTTATGCTCGATATCCTGATCGACCTGCTGACACCGGTATTTGTGTCCATGGGCGCCAGCGCGGCGGACGTGGCCAACTACGTGCGCGCCGCGGGCGGCTATGTGTACGCCATCCTGGGCATACTCGCGGCGGTGGTCGCCGTCATGGTAGCCGCCCAGTTCGTGGTCAAAAAGGGAACCCGCCACGTGGTGCGCTGGACCGCCGCCCTGGCCGGCGTGCTGGCCGTCGTGCTGGTGGTCAACCTGGTGTGCTTCGGCCCCATGTACGCCATGGTGTCCGGCGTGCTCAACGCCTCCAAGGCGGAGATCTCCGACGACGTGGTGGCCAACTCCCTGGCCGTGGTCCAGGAGACCGGCGAGGAGGGCATGGTGCTGCTGAAAAACGACGGCCTGCTCCCCCTGAGCTCCGATGTGTCCGCGCTGAACGTGTTCGGCTGGGCCTCCGCCCACCCGGTGTTCAGCGGCACCGGCTCCGCCGCCAGCGGCGACGCCAGCATCCCCCAGACCGACATCATCACCTCGCTGAACGAGGCGGGCTTTTCCACCAACCAGGACCTGACCCAGATGTACGCCGACTACGGCAAGGACTACTGGGGCGGCAACCGCCCGGTCATCAGCATGACCTCCCAGGACTGGTCCCTGCCTGAGCCCACGCCGGAGTACTACACCGACGGCGTCATGAACGCCGCCGCCTTCTCCGACACGGCGGTCATCGTCATCGGCCGCAGCGGCGGCGAGAACGCCGACCTGCCCTCCGATATGAAGGCGGTCATTGACGGCACCTTCGACGTGGCGGCCACCGAGGCGGTGCAGCAGTCCGTGGCCCACAACTACAACTCCACCCGGGCCACCTTCTACAACAACACCAAGGAATACGACGAGTTCGGTGAGGGCGACCACTACCTCCAGCTGTCCCAGAGCGAGAAGAACCTGGTGGACACCGTCTGCTCCAGCTTTGACAAGGTCATCGTGGTCGTCAACGCCAACAACGTCATGGAGCTGGGCTGGGTGGAGGACTATGAGCAGATCGGCGCGGTCATCCTGGCCCCCGGCACCGGCGCGTCCGGCATGAAGGCCCTGGGCGAGATCCTCAACGGCACGGT
>ERZ779621.540-NODE-540-length-14905-cov-10.712862_pt1 | contig 14905 bp, 14 predicted proteins | sample MGYA00514215_ERZ779621 | MGnify/ENA primary metagenome ERZ779621 (study PRJEB29562, sample SAMEA4376715) | mouse gut metagenome | isolation source: Cecum | study: EMG produced TPA metagenomics assembly of the A DSS colitis mouse model was used to assess the...
TTCGCAGACAGGCTTCTCACCTGCCAGACTACCCGCCCTTCGTCTGGGCGCACAAATTCGATTTCTTATTATACTTGACTTCCCGATAAACTGGGAGCTAATTGCCTCTTAATTGGTTAGCATTTTTTGTTCCATGAATTTCAACAGAATTTCATAATGACCGCTTGATTTTGGGGATTGCAAAATTTCCCAACAAATATATGATACACAAATAAACAAATAGATTTCCAATGTACGAATAAAGAGTAAAGCGTCCTTTCATAGTAACCTGTGCTGATAATGTCTTTGTATCAGACTGAAAGTAATCGGTCTGTGCCAGCACACTGCCTTTAAAATCTGAAACAATCGACATTCCCTTATTTGTATGTCTGATCATATTACTTCCATTTTCAACCCCTCGCACAATCGCCGTCTTTGAAGCTAATAATGTCATTTCTTTCCAATCCGAAGCCGGAACAATCAGTATATCTACATTATCTTTACCTGCCTGCTGTATTTTCGACAAAAATGCCATATCAGAACATATAAACGGTGCAATTCGCCCATATTCTGTATCAAAACTTTTTAATACTCCATCTCCTTTTTGGCACAGTTCTCCGATGGAACGTCCATGCTTAAAATATTCTGAAATACGTTCTCCTTGCGGATTAAATGCTACCGTTTTATTTTCCTTTAAATCCACATAGGGGGTTTTCACCAATAACGAAACAATCAAATATATTTCTTCCTGTTTTGCCATATCCGACGCTCGTTGTAGCAGCATATCTTCATCTTGTTTTAAAACCGCTCCATTCAGTTCCGACCAAAAAACAATCTTTGCACCCGCTTGTGCTTCCAACTCTGTTTTTAGGAAAAGTTCGTCAGCTACTGATGACAGCTTATTCCTTGTGTTTGTAATATTTTCATCAGTAAATGTATCAGTATAAAATGTAGAATATACATCTTTATCATCATTTAGCAGATGTGAAATCGGAACGGTTACACCAGCGATCCTAACACTTTTATCTGAATTTCCTACAAAATGAAACATAACAATTCCATAAGCAAACACCAATCCAATTACAGAACCGTATACGATGATATATTTTCTGATATATTCTTTTTTGCTTTTGTTGTTCCAAATCCATATAACCATTGCCGCTGTCCAATATATTAAGAAAGTGATTCCATAAATTCCTGTTACCGTTACTATTTGTAGCAGATATAGATTTTGGTATTGTGTATAAGCGTCAGACAGCCCTCCCAATATAGGATATATCAGATAGATAATATACTCTATTGATACCATGATACTTGCAAAAATAATAGTGTCCTGAAATCTCATTTTTGATTTTGACCAGTAGATATATGGTAAAACTTTCAGAAAAGATAACAAAACTGCTACCATTATACATATCTTTATGTCCATTCCAATGACTTTCCCAAACTGAACAACAAATCCAATGGCATATATAGAACTAATTATAAGATATACTTTACGTGTATGATTGAGATAAACCATACACAGAAACAGAATTGGATAAATCCACGCAAAAATCGGAACACACCATTCTCCGTTGGACATTACATAAATTAGAAAACTTAATATTATAAAAACTGCAAAGTATTTATTTTTTAAAGAATTTTTCATATTTACAATACTCTCCTAATGGCAAACCACAAACTATGAGAAATGGTAATACAATTACTATTGAAAAGACACCAGCTCCCATAATAGCCATCATAGTCAACCTCCAAATCCTTATTTGTCTAATAGTTCAACGTTACTATTTTACCACAGCCCTACACACAATTCCATTAAATATCCTTAATCTCCTTTTGCCTTATTATTTGCAATCATCTTCTGCCTTGCCTGTTCCCGCTGTTCTTCGCTTAGTTTCCTCGGCTTGCGGTAGCTTCGCCCCAACCATTGGGGCTGTCATTCCCAAATAGGTTATCATCTCCCCATAATAGGCAAACGCAAAAGATATTGCCCCATATAATATGCTAAATATAACCATAAGAAACTGTCCGAACGGATTTCCTTTTGCATTAAAGATTAGCGATGTTGCGGGGGACTGCGGCGGCTGTATGGCTTCCAGCGGTATCATATCGGCAAGGGCGGCTATGGCCTTCTCAACTACTTTTTCCTCTGTGTCGTTGGATGTAAGAATGATTATTTTACCGACAAATCTCACCTCCTCTCTTACTTGGATATAAAAAAATTAACGCACGGACTCTATATCGGCTGTTGTAATCAAAGCGTCACGCTGCAAATACTGGATTGCCTTTAGAGCATACTTATGTGTTTCTCTTTCATGTTTGTCCCTCTGTAATATCGGTTAAACATCACTTCTATCAGCAGGTTTTTCAGCGCCTTTCGGGATAAGCCAAGTATTCCCCATTTTTTCAGCACCGAAATACGTCCCATATTACAATACACGCCTATCCGAAACCTTCCATTCTGCAGCGGTTTCCTTTGTAGTCATATAATCCATTTTACGCCTGCATCATTACATATTATATTTCGTTTATCCAAAGAATACAAGTTGCACAAATAAATATCCTTTTATAATACCATAAAATTGGCGGCAAATTATCCCCTCAAGGCCATCACTTCTGGACAAATACGCTCCACTTGTGTTAGTATAGGGAAAACGACGAGGCGGTAACAGCCATATGCAAAAAATTATGATAATTGAGGATGACCCAGCCATTCGGGAAGAGTTGGCGCTGCTCCTGGAAAACGAGGGATATGCAACTCTGGTAATTAAGCGGTTTACAGATATACCCGCGCAGGCAGCGCAGGAACACCCAAGCCTTATTCTTTTGGATATTGGACTTCCGGGTAAAGATGGTTTCTCTCTGTGCGCCGCATTGCGGAAGGTTGTTCCTGCGCCAGTAATTTTTGTTACCAGCCGGGATGCCGGTGTGGACGAGGTGCGGGCGTTGAGCCTGGGCGGAGACGACTACATCACCAAGCCCTACAGCGTCCCCGTTCTGCTGGCCCGGATCAAAGCGGTTCTGCGTCGGAGCGGCGGCGGATCGGAGCAGACGGATTTACTGGAGGCCGGTGAGCTGCGGCTGAGCCTGACGAAAGGGAGCGTATCGTCTGGAGAAAAAGCCGCAGAACTCAGCCGGAATGAGCTGCAAATTTTGGCCTGTCTGATGGCCCATGCGGGGCAGATTGTCTCTCGGACCGATCTGATCGACGCACTGTGGGACAACCAAATCTACATTGATGACAACACCCTCAGCGTGAATATGACCCGACTGCGAGGGAAACTGGCGGAAATCGGCCTGCCTGACGCCATCAAGACCCGGCGGGGGATGGGGTATCAGTTATGACGCTTCGTGAATTTTTATCGGACCGGCTGTTCCGGGTCATAACACAGCTGCTTTGCTTCACGATGGCCGCCCTGTTTCTCCGGGCCACCGGAACCCAATCCGGCGTGCTGGCGATTTTGGCGGCGGTATTTCTGCTGGCCTTTTGCGCGGTACAGCTGTCTGACTTCCTTTCCCAGCGAGCGCGCCTTCGGGAGCTGAAATCCATTCTGGACAGCCTGGATCGAAAATACCTGTTTACCGAGTGCGCTCCGCCTCCCAAAAATCTCTATGAACGGCGGTTGTTCGATTTGACCCGCCAGGCGGGGCGGGATATGACTGGGGCAGTGTCTGACGCGGAAGCCTCCCAGCGGGAGTACCGGGACTATGTGGAGCAGTGGGTGCATGAAATCAAGGCCCCCATCACCGCCGCCCGGCTCACTTGCCGGGACCTGGACGGAGAAACTCGCCGGAAACTGACTGCGGAACTGGCTCAAATCGAAGCGCATGTAGAGCGGGCTTTGTTCTACGCGCGGGCGGAGAACCCGGAGCAAGACTGCCTGTTCCGGCAGGCGGACTTGGGAAAAATCGCCGCGCAGGCCATTGAAAACCACCGTTCCCTGCTGATCCAAAACGGCGTCCGGGTGGAAACGGAAGGGCTGGACTGCAAAATCTATACCGATGAAAAATGGGCGGTCTTTATCCTGGGCCAGCTGTTCCAAAACGCCGCCCGTTATCGGGGACCGGAACCGGTCATCACCCTTTCCGCCAAGCCCCTTGGGAGGCAAACCCAGCTTATTGTTCACGATAACGGCATCGGTATCCCTGCTCATGAACTGCCCCGTGTGTTTGATCGGGGCTTCACCGGCAGCAACGGGCGGGCTTGCGGCGGTTCTACCGGCATGGGCCTGTATCTGTGCAGGAAGCTGGCCTCTTTCCTGGATTTGGAGCTGCGCATCGTTTCGCAAGAGGGAGCTGGAACCACTGTGATACTGACCTTTCCCGCAAAGGAAAACCTTACAAAACTGTAAGATAAATCAATATGACTTCGATACAACAGCCTTTGCTTTTGGTGTACCATAGAGCCGCAAGCAAAGGAGGCAAACGATATGCTACAGGTACAGAACATCGAAAAATATTACGGAAGCAAGAACAATGTTACCAAGGCGCTGGACCGGGTGAGTTTTGACGTGGAGGCCGGGGAGTTCCTGGCCATCATGGGGGCATCCGGTTCAGGCAAGACCACCCTGCTCAACTGCATTTCCACCATTGACGCCATCAGCGCCGGGAAAATTCTCCTGGACGGGGTGAGCGTGGCCGACTTGTCGGAAAGTGAACTGGCCAAGTTCCGCCGGGAGCGGCTGGGCTTTGTGTTCCAGGACTTCAATCTGCTGGATACCCTGACCATCGAGGAAAACATCGGTTTGGCCCTCTCTCTGAATCACCAAGACCCCGGAACAGTACAGAACCGGGTGCGGGAGGTGGCTGGAAAGCTGAGCATCACCGACATCCTGACGAAATTTCCGTATCAGGTTTCCGGGGGCCAAAAGCAGCGGGCTGCCTGCGCCCGAGCAATGGTTGCGGGCCAATCCCTGCTCTTGGCTGACGAACCCACCGGGGCGCTGGACTCCAAGGCATCTAAGAATCTGCTGGAAATCATGACCACCATGAACCAAGACATGGGCGCTACCATTCTCATGGTTACTCACGATGCCTACAGTGCCAGCTATGCCAAACGGGTGCTGTTCCTGAAGGACGGACGGGTATTCAATGAGCTGTTGCGTGGAAAACGGGGGCGGCCCGTATTCTACCATGAAATTCTGGACGTTCTTGCCGCGTTGGGAGGTGATGTCAGTGACGTTATCTAAGCTGTCCGCCCGCAACGCAAAGCGTCAGACAAAGGACTATCTGGTCTACTTTGTCACGGTGGTCATGGCCGCTGCTCTGCTGTATTCCTTCAACGGGCTGGTGTTTTCTCAGGAGATCAGTACCCTGTCCAACAGTATCTCAACGCTTCCCCTGATGATCGTGCTGGCCAGTGTGGTAGTAGTGTGTGTCTTTGGATGGCTGGTGTCCTACGCCACCAGATTCATGCTCCTGCGCCGGGGCCGGGAGTTGGGGACTTACCTGCTTATTGGACTGGAGAATAGACAGGTGGCCCGGCTGTTCTTTTTGGAAAATCTGGCCGTGGGCGGCTGCGCCCTGGCGCTGGGCGCCGTTCTGGGCGGGCTGCTCTACCAGGCGTTTCGCGCCATTGTGCTGACCCTGTTCGGCTTGCCCTACACCTTCTCGTTCGGCTTTTCCCTCCCCGCCCTGGGGCTGACGGTCCTCTATTTTGTTTTGATCTACCTCCTTGCCCTTCGCCGCAGCCGCAGATATATCCGCAAGGCCAAGATCCACAACCTGATCTATGTTGACCGGGCTAACGAAGGAATGGTCTTTCAAACGGGAACCATGCGCCGCTGGATTTTCTCCGTTTCCATTGTGCTGGGTGTGGCCGGGACCTGTCTGCTGATGGCGGGAGGTTCCATCTTTGGTATCATCGGGGCGGGATGCGTCATTGTATCCCTGTTCGGCTTCTTCCTCAGCTTCGCCTCCGGCGTACCCGCCTTTTTCGACAAGCGGCCAGCCCGGAAATACCGGGGGCAAAACCTGTTGGTGTTTCGAGCCCTTACCGCCAAGCTGGCCACTATGGGAACGCTCATGGCCGTCATTTCCCTGATTTTCACCGCTACTCTGATCTCCGTGGGCTTGGGGATGGTGTTCCGGGGACTTTTCGCGGGCCGGGCGGCGGAAAACGCCTGCTTCGATCTATATATTGGTGTTGACGGCAGCGAACCCCTCAGCCAGAATTATCTGGATTATATCCAAGCCAACATCCCCGTGGAGCAGGATCTGTACTACTGCGTCTACCAGGCAGAGGACAGCCGGGTTATGGACTATGTGGAGAGCATGGGAGAGGACTACTACCCCTATTCGGACCGGGATTATGTGCTGAGTTACAGCGACTATGCTGCTCTCCGTTCCATAGCGGGATACCCGCCGGTGGAATTAAAGCCGGGGGAATATCTGATTCACTGTATGTCCTATCTGGAAAAACATCTGGCCGGCTATACCCAGCCTATTTCTTTAGGCGACACCAGTTTGACCCTTGGCGGGGTCCACACGGAGCACCTGCTGCAAAACTACGACACAAGCAACGGGGCGCGGTACATCCTTGTGGTACCAGACGAGGCGGTAGAGGGGCTTTTGGTGCTTCATCACACCTATGCGGCTAAGACGGTTCGGCCGGTGACGAAGGAACAATGGGACGACCTGTATTCTATCCACTACAGGCTGATGGAGCAGAATCCGGAACGAAGCTATGACGAAATTCACACCAAAGCCACGGAAGAGGCAGACGCGGCAGGTTGGACCGCCACCACCGCATTCCCCCTCTTCTTCCTGGCCCTGTCCCTCAGCATGACCGCCGCTACGATCCTCACCATCCAGCAGCTCAGCGAGACAACACGGTATAAGCAGCAGTTCCGGCTTCTGCAAAAGCTGGGTATGGACCGGCGGGAGATGGCAAGGACCCTGCGGAACCAGTTTGCCATTTACTATGCCCTACCCGCTGTTCCTCCGGTGCTGATCGGTGTGCCGGTTATTCTCCGCTTTGCACACGCTCCCGAGCCAGGGGTGATGGTGGGAATGAACAGCCCTGGGATTATCGTAGCAATTTCGCTGGGGATTTTCTTTCTGATCTATGCCATTTACATTCTGCTGGCCTATACCAGCTTAAAGCGAAATGTCCTGCCCCAAAAGCGCTGAGTTCAGGCAACAGTACTTTAAATGAAATATTGTACGACTAAAAAAGGTGCAGAGCGTCACAAGCATCTACACCTTTACAAAAATATTCAGCCACCAAGAGCCAGCTCTGATTTTCCGTATCCACTTTCCAGAATAAACTCAGCTATAGATACGGATGCCAGGATACCTCCTGGTAATTCCCGTGCAAAAGGCCTGCCAAATATACCGGCAGGCCTTTTCTCATGCATTATCATCTATTAATAAATTATTTATTCGCTTTTTCAATATACCTGTCATAAGCGGCCTGTCTGATCTCCAGTATTCTGGACATACCCAAAGATTCAAGCTGTTCTTGATAAGCTTTAAAACTTGCCTCTGACAACTCTTCCCTGCCCATAATGAACTTCGGAATCATGGAGTTCGCATAATCCCAGACAGAACTCTCCAGCTTGTTCAGTTCCGCCGTTTCCTCCGGCGTAAAGCCTGCTGTCAGCGGATATACATTGTCATTACCGCTTGCCGTCCAGGCTTCATCCGCAATCACAGCCCGATCCACTCCGTCCTTCAAGTCACAGGTTCTGGTGGCATAATCCACCACCACACCGGGCATCCGGTTCGCACAGAATGCATACACTCCGTAATCCGCACAGTTATCCATCTCTTCCGTCCATGTTTTGGTGTCGTTTTCTCTGGTTCCGTTGGTCACACCTTTTTCCACATAGGACGCCACATCTGCGGCTCCCTGCTCCGCGGACAGTCCCATGGATCTGGTATTGGAGCCTTCCTGGGAATATAAGTAATCGAACGCAGCCAGGAGTCTGTGCAGTTTCTCCTCATCGCATGCCGTGGAAATTGCCCAGCCGCTGTTGTTGCTGGCACGTCCGGAATCCAGGTATATGCCCAGGGACTTCTGTACCCCTCCTGCCGTATTTGCGGGAGAATTGATGGGCTCTACATTCATGAACAGATTATATTCCGGAATAGACATGCCGTCCCCGGTCTGATCCGTAATTCCATACCATACGCCTGCCGCGCCTCCATAGGTCAACGCCGTATTAGGCAGGAAGAACATATCGTCTGTCCGGCTGGCAAAATCAGAATAGATGTATCCCTGGCTATACCATTCTTTCATCTTGGTCAGATAATCATAGAAGGCATCCTGAGAAATACCATATTTTACCGTACCATCCTCTACATACTGCAATCCGCCGATGCCGAATCCGGCCATAAGCTCCCCTGTGGAGAAATATCCCACCGCCGGAATGATCAGTCCGGCATATTCCGCCATATTCGCCGCTTGACGGCACAATTTCCTATAAAGTAAAAAAGTGATATACAGATCGTACCAGAACCTCTGCGATCTATATATCACCATCAAACGTTTTTTGTCACGAATCACTTTAGCTTTTCTGCCTCATGTCCTCGATTATTTCTTCGTCACCACGCTGCCGGCCCCAATCACCACATTGTCCCCGATATGTACCCCGGGACAGATGAGTGATACCGCAGTACCGCCCACCAAATTTCTAATATGGAATTTTTATAATGACCTGTGCTCCCTTTGTCTTATCACAATTTTTTAATATGAGCTGTCCGTTATGCTGCTTAATAATGCTGCTCGTAATATATAGTCCCATACCGAAGTGCATATTTGAGGTTCGGCTCTTATTCCCCATGAAGAATTGTTCCTGTGCATGATGTAGGGCTTCCGGCGTGAAGCCGCTTCCCTCGTCTATTATAGAGATTTGTAAAAAGCGGTCCGGCTTTTGCACCTCTACATAGACTGTCCCTTTTGGTGGAGAGTAATCTAACGCATTGCCTATCACATTCATAATTGCCCGTTCCAGTAGTAATTTATCCGCTATGAAAGTTCCTAAATTTGCCCCTGTTTCCATGTGTAAAAATATTTCTTTTGTAAGGCATAATGAATTTGCCTGCGCTTCAATCTGTTCCATATAATCAGCTATGTCAAATTCTTCCAAATTGAGCTGATACCCGGCTACTGTCCGGGATATATCAATCAGTGTCCTAATATAAACACCCATTTTCCCGGAGCTTTCCGTAATATACCCCGCATATAACCGCTGTTCGTCGTCAAGCTCTGTTTCGTTTATCAAATCAATATTTCCCTGAATGACAGTTAAGGGCGTTTTCAAATCGTGAGCAAGTGCCGCGATCTGTTCCCTTTGTAATTGCTCTGCGCTCCATTGTTTCTCTAAAGATGATTTCAAGTTGTTTTTCATATCAGAGAAAGAACATAACACATCTTCAAATTCTTTGATTTTTGAGTGTCCCACCTCAAAATCAAGATTTTGTTCTGCTACTTTTTCTGTTGCTTCAAAAAGTGGGGAGAGCTGCGCCCGCATATTTTTTGCAAACTTCGCTGTTAATATCACGCAGACCGCGATACAGTTTATCCCCATGAGGATATATAGCAGAATTTCCGGTGAGGGAAAATGATTATAGAACCATTCATTTATAAACTGTGAGCCAATGTAATATTGAAGCACCACATATTCATTTTCACGGGTAACAAACAGATACTGCTTGTTAAGGTTTTCGTTTATCTTTCCAGAGAGAGCATACTCCATAGCCCTGTCCAAATCGTCGCCCTCTAAAGACGTTTCCCTCATTTGATAATTCTTATCCAGTATTAGGTACTTGCACCCCATAGGAAGCTGTACATCTGTTAAATCCGGCGTTGCGGCAATAATTGGAACAAGATTTTTTGCGCTGCGTTCTGAATAATCCGCATAAGTAATAAAGCCCGTTCTGATTCCGGCAAGGATAAGACTAAATGGAATAGCTGCCGAACCCATTAGCCCAATCAGCAGCATACACAAAAATTTCCAAAAAGACGCTTTCAATGATGTTGTTCTTTTTATTCCCATTTGTACCCTATCCCCCAAACTGTCGCTATCGGCTGAATATCCAATTTGCCTAATTTCGCCCGGATATTTTTAATATGAGTGGAAATGGTAGAATTATCACTGTCGCCCTCCAAGCTGAAAACAGCTTCATAAATCTGTTCTTTTGAAAATACCTGTCCTTTATTTCTTGCAAGGTATTCACAAATCAGATATTCACTTTTGGTCAGGGGAACAGGTGTATTATCTACCCGCAGCTCCTTTGCGGACAAATCAATTTTTATCCGTTCAAAGGTAAGGGCTGTATGTCGTTCCCTGTGTTCCCGGCGTAAGTGGGCATTTACCCTTGCCCGCAGCTCCGCAATGCGGAATGGTTTTGTCAGATAGTCGTCTGCTCCCAGGCCAAGCCCAAATGTAATATCATTTTCCATTGTCTTAGCTGTCAAAAAGAGAATAGGACAGTCCACCAATGAACGGATTTTATTGCAATAAGAAAATCCGTCCATATCCGGCATCATAATGTCCAGTATAATCAAATCGTATCTGTTAAGCTTATCAAGCGGAACCTGTGCGGCAGACGTATAGGCAGTAATGAAATGTCCGTCTTTTTGCAGCCCATTTTTCACAAGCTCTAAAATAGATCGTTCATCATCAACCATTAGGATTGCTGCCATAGTGTCGCCTCCTTTTGTTGCTCTTTTCGCATTATAGCATAATCCGCAAAAGCAGAAAAGCGGATCATTTCTGCTCTGCAATATAGTAGCGGTTATTTATTTTTACCGCAACCGCTTCTGTTTTATCCGTACCGTAAATCTCGTAAACATCTGTGTAAAACCATTGTTCCCGCCCCTGTCCGGCGTTTTTTCCGTCCCAGTCAATCTTTTTCAAATCTTCTTTGGACAAAGGGCGTTTCGTTTCCGTATCGAATGTAACGCTTTCCGCAAGAATATCAATCCAGCTCCCCAATTCATCATTTGATACGGTATCAGAGGTTACTTGATAAATAATCCCGTCACAAAGAAGCTGCGTTGCATTTTCGGGATTGATTTCAAACTTGCCACTCATAGACTGCCCTGTGTCCTTGAAGTCAAAGACCGTATCTGTGTCTTTGATATTTTCTTTTCTAACAGCTTTGTGATACCCTCCGTTTACATCTACAATCAGATAATCGTCAGCGTTGGGGGCTGCGTACACATTCAAGAACGGGATAATATAAGCAGCTTCCGGAGCTTTATCCGCTAAATCTGCCAACGTCCCAAAGGTAGTGGTTTCTATGTTTTCTTGAAGCAATACTTTTCCTGTTTCGTCTACCGCTGCAAGCTGCCGGATATATCCAGTCCATTCCCCAAGCCCACCATTAGAAACGGTATCCTCCAAAATCGTGTAGTCGTTTCCCTTAAAGGAAAATTGTGTTACATTCTCCGTATTCAGATAACATTGCTCTTTATCACTGGAATATTCCTCGATTTTGTCCTGTAAAGAGCAGCCCGCAAGAGAAAAACATACAACAAAAGCAAATAGCAAGACTATAAACATTCTTTTATTTTTATTCATAATTTTTCCGTCCTTCCCAATGAGAAAACCATAATAAGGTCAGCAACAAGCCGCCTGTCGTTAATGCTGCAATCCATATTTTTTCCGTTCCATAGTTGAAAATCTGTCGGCCCAAAATATCCTTTACCCAATTCATAGACCATGAAAAGGGAATATACCTTGCTATGCCTTTTAGTTCGATATTGCTATACAAGATACATTGCAGACTTTCAAATACGCCCCAAAACAGGGATAACCCTAATCCAAATTTGAAGCTAAGGAACAGGTGCAGGATGTATATTATCAAGTTAGAAAAGGCCATCCCGGCGGCGGCTCCAATCAGCATTCCGAGCTGCACTGTATCAGCCATTCCCAAAAGATGTATGCCAACCACAAATAGCACGAACAGAAAGAACAATGCAAATATCCCCGAACCATAAAGATAAGTTAATTTTGCAAGCATATTTTTGTGTCGGTTCGGTACAGCAAGCAGCGTTTGGAAGTGTGAAGCCTTTTCTTCCAACGCAACATTCAGACCGACAATAACGCTTATTAACAATGGAAAAAACGTTGTCGTAATTTCCAATATCATTTTGAGCTTTTTACTATCTGCTGTGCTGCCATAATGGAAATAGTAAACAAGAAATAACAATGCCCCGATAACAGATACACAAAAATGGATAGCCCAAAACGGTGTATGCTTCGTTTTTACCTGTTCAGAACGAACCGCATAAATAAAACCCATTTCCGTCTACCTCCCTTTGGAAAAATCCTTTGCGTCGGCATAGGACAAAATAAGAAACAAGAGTGTTGACAACGAAACGGAAATCATAATGGCTATAGAAAATCCACAATTTCCCGCATAAGTTCCGTTTATTTCAATTCCCATAAGCGGCTTTGCCAGTTTTGCCGCCCAACAATACGGTACAAACCACCATGCTATTGTATTTCCTAATGCAGTAGCAGTAGATAGAACAATCCCAAGTATTGTATTTAACACAATCGGCACAAACATTCCCGTTTTGCGTGCTAAGTGCAGGCACAAAGGGATTTGCCAGACAGACGCAAGGGTAATCCCGATACTTCCTGCAATGCTGTGTAAAAGGGAATATACTGCCGTGGCCGGAGCAATGATATTACTGATAGAAATAAGCAATGCTAAAAATATCGCTGAAACAAGCAGTTTTTCGACTAAGATAATGCCCTTAGCAAATTCAAATTTTGAAAGGTTCACGGGCATAGAAAATACCGAATAGTATTTCCCGGCGCTTTCTTCTTTTCTGTGTGACAAAGAACACAAAATTGCGATTGCTCCCGGAAGCAGGAACGCATACCACCAGTAAAGTGTCATGTATTGATACCCCATAAATCCACCCATAAGCCACGCAAAAATAGCTGTGATTAGTGGAACAATGAAAACCAGTTTATTCGATATTGTCCTCTTGAATTTCAAATGTTCTGATTTCAGATAGTCCATGTCTTAACCCTCCCTGTGATTGCTTTTTGCAACGTCCATAAAAAGCTGTTCCAAATTTTCGTTTGCGTTCAATTTTCCCTCATATCCAAGAACGCCACCCGCGATAATGCCGATATGGTCAGCTATCTGCTGCACTTCTGAAAGAATATGACTGGACAGGATAACCGTAATACCTTTAGCCGGAAAAGAACGGATAAGCTCTCTAAGTTCTTCAATCCCAATCGGGTCAAGCCCATTGGTTGGTTCATCAAGTATGAGCAGTTTTGGGCTGTTTAGTAATGCAACCGCAATTCCAAGACGCTGTTTCATACCAAGAGAAAACTGTCCGGCTCGTTTCTTGCCTGTTCCCGTCAGTCGGACGATTTGCAGCACTTCGTCAATCCGCTTATCTGTCAGTCCTAAAATAGTAGTCCTTACTTTCAGATTTTCATAGGCGGTCAAATTTTCATAAAGCGGCGGCATTTCAATCAACGCTCCGATATGGTTTAAGTCGCTGCGCTTCCATGTGTGACCGTCAAATTCCATATTCCCAGAGGTCGGTTTCAAAATACCCGTAATCATTTTGAGCGTCGTAGATTTCCCGGCACCGTTCGGTCCCAATAGTCCATAGACGGAATTTTTCTCAATGTTCAGTGATATGTTGTTTACGGCTGCCTGCCCGCTGAAAGATTTACAGAGGTTTATCGTTTTCAAAATCATTTCCATAGTCTGTACTGTCCTTTCTTTTGATTATGGGAAAAGACTAGCTGATGTTTTTGAAGATTTCATAAAGAACGCAAAATTTTCTTGATTGCATTTTATGAATTAATTTAGCTAACTGATAGAACCGTGTAGACATATCAAAAAGGAAGGTGAGCATCAAAATGAATAGGCCGCAGCTTATGAGCAGAATACCAAAGCGTCTAAAATCCCTGATCCTTTGACCAGTTATAAATCCGGGTGATGCGGGCTTTGATCTCCTTCAGCAATTTGTTATCTGCGGCGATCTGGCGGTTGATGTTTCCCTTCTCGGTGACAATGCCCTTTCGCTCCATCTGGCCGGCGGCAACGCCCATGTGGATGGAGGGGATTTTTTCAATTTCCTGCCGCTCATAGCTGCGGTGATCTATCCGCTCCGGTCTGCCCGCCGCCTCCCGAAACCTTCTGAATACCGCCATACCTGCACGGACATAAGGAAACGGCGGCTTCGATTTTTCAAAGCCGCCGTGGTTTGGGTATGTGGATATAGCTGCTTGTACGACGACTTTTTTCTTTTGCCGTCGTGCGGCAGATAATTTCATATTTGTTAAATGATTGCCGTTTTCATGTTACGGCAGTTCGGGCCGTTCCTCCGTATGGTCGAAATGGACTTGCTGTGCATTTATGGTAATCACAATATCATCGGTGCTATATTCAGCAGCCAAAGAATTAAGGCGGGAAATGTTACAAAGCTCGGACATTTCAAAATATTTTGTCAAGGGATAGCAAAAAATCAGTGGCGCAGCTAATGAACCGCTCCACTGATTTTCACCCGCATTATAGCAGGATATTTCATTCCGCTTTTCATATATCTTGCGGTTTTAAGGCAAGTATTTATCAGTATACAACAGTCTGCCCCGATAAAAAAGATTTTTAGAAATTTTTTCTGATATATTGGCATTTCCCAAACTTCCCCGTATTAAGAAACAAGGAAAACTTTTTGAAGAATTTTTCTCAAAACTCCATCAAAACCGTCCTTTGCGGTGTTGTAGGTAATGAAAGGATTTTCAAGAGGGTTTGGGATACTTCCCAACAAGCAAAATCTGTCCGGCAAGCCATAGCGCAGACAGGCAGATTTACGGAAAAGGGTACCCTTTTCCTATGACTGGAGGGATAGTACCAATTGTCGGCATTTGGGAGCGAATGGACTACTGCGGGCATACGGTGAACTTCAAAAGCTACTCCAAATCCCACAAGC
>ERZ779621.541-NODE-541-length-14898-cov-12.501920_pt1 | contig 14898 bp, 13 predicted proteins | sample MGYA00514215_ERZ779621 | MGnify/ENA primary metagenome ERZ779621 (study PRJEB29562, sample SAMEA4376715) | mouse gut metagenome | isolation source: Cecum | study: EMG produced TPA metagenomics assembly of the A DSS colitis mouse model was used to assess the...
CATCAACGACATTCTGGACCTGTCCAAGGTAGAGGCGGGCAAGATGGAGCTGGTGTATACGGATTACCACCTGAAAACCGTAGTGGGCGAAGTGGTGGGCATGATGGACATGGCCGCCTCCAAACGGGGGCTCATCATGAAGTACGAGTGCGACAGCTCCCTCCCCTGCCGCTACAACGGCGACGAGGGGCGGATCAAGCAGATTCTCATCAACATCCTCAACAACGCCATCAAGTTCACCAAGGAGGGCTACGTACGCGCCTACGTCACCGGACAGCCCGGCGAGAAGGAGGACGAGGAGCTGATTACCTTCCGGGTGGAGGACACCGGCTGCGGTATCCGGGAGGAGGACCTGGCGAAAATCTTCGAGGACTTCCGCCAGGTGGACTCCAAGCGCAACCGGAGCGTGGAGGGCACCGGCCTGGGCCTGGCCATCGTAAAGCACCTGGTGGAGCTGATGGGCGGTGTCATCCGTGTGGAAAGCACCTACGGCCAGGGGACGGCGGTGACCATCACCATTCCCCAGAAGATCGTGGACCGGCGCTCTATCGCGGAGGTGCCGGAGGTGTTCCAGGCAGAACTGGAGCGCGGGGAGGTCTTTGCCGCCCCGGACGTCAAGGTACTCATTGTAGACGACAACGTGGTCAACCGCAAGGTTGCCCGGGGCTTTTTGAAGGGCTACGCCTTCGACCTGTCCGAGGCCGGGAGCGGCCCCGAGGCCATTGAGATGGTGCGCGGCGCCCGGTATGACATGATCTTCATGGACCACATGATGCCTATGATGGACGGCATCGAGGCCGCGGAGATCATCCGCCGGGACTGCGGCGAGAACGGGAGCGCCCCCGTTATGATCGCCCTCACCGCCAACGCCATGGAGGGAATGCGGGAGCGCTTCCTGGCCTGCGGCTTCCAGGACTTTATTGCCAAGCCCCTGGACCGGCGCGAGCTGCACCAGCTGCTGCTGCGCTGGGTTCCGGAGGAGCGCAGGCAGACAGGAGACGGCGAACCGGCAGGCAGGCCTCTGGACCCCTCCTCCATCTCCATTCCCGGCATCGACATGGACGCCGCCGCACGCTACTTCTCCGGCGATGAGGAGGGCTTCCTGGATCTGCTGGAACTCTACCATATGGACGGCGGACGCAAGGCCGCCCTTCTGCAAGAGCTGGCCGGTTCGGACATCTCCCGCTATCAGGTGGAGGTCCACGCCCTCAAGAGCGCCTCGGCCAACATCGGCGCCATGGAGCTGTCCGCCATGGCCCGGGCCCAGGAGGAGGCCGCCGGAGCCGGGGACGCCGCCCTGATCGCCCGGGACTTCCCGCCGCTGCTGGAAACCTACGAGGCCCTTCTGGCGGAGATCGGCTCCTTCCTGGCACAGCGGCGGCAGGGTGCGCAGGCGGAAAAGCTGCCCGCCCTGTCCCCGGAGGAACTCCGGACCCGGACCGGCGAGGCGCTGGAGAAGCTGGAGAATTTCCGCTCCCAGGAGTGCGCCGCCATTGTGGAGGACCTTCTGCTGCACGCCATGCCTCAGGATGCGGAGGACAGCCTTCTAAATATACAGGCACAGCTTAAGCTGTATGAGGATGATAATGCCGAGGAGCTGCTGCGCCAGCTGCTCAGCAGACTTGAAGAGGAGGATGGGAGCAAATGATTCCAACAGAGGAGTACGCCAAGAAACGGATTTTAGCGGTGGATGACGCGGCCATCATCCTATCGCGGATATCGGACACCCTGGGCAAGTATTACGACGTCATCACGGTCAACTCCGGCGTGCGCGCCCTGCGGTACCTGGAGAAGGAGAAGCCGGACCTGATCCTGCTGGACATCCGCATGACCCCCAAGGACGGCCTGGAGACCCTGCGGGACATCCGGGCCATGGAAAACCGTTCCGATGTGCCGGTTATCATGCTCACCGGCATGGAGGACAAAAATTCCGTACTGGAGAGCAGCAAGCTGGGCATCTGTGACTATATCCTGAAGCCCTTCCTCGCCGGCGACCTGCTCAGCAGAATCCGGCGGGTCCTGGAGCCGGACGCCGCCGGGCAGGACCGTGTTCAGCCATAACAAAGCAGGGAGGATTGCCGTATGAATACCGCCATGACCCAGGAGGAGTTGGAGCGGATATTGGACCAGGCGGTCCAGGACGTGACGGAGCGGACCGCCGGTGTACGCCTTCAGCAGGAGGACATGCCTCCGGGGGAGGACCTGTGTACGGTTCACATCACCTTTGACCAGGGTTTCCACACCAGCCTCACCCTCTGCGCGGATACCAGCCTTCTCTCCCGCATGGCCTGCAATTCCTTCCACGAGGAATCCATCAGCGCCGAGGACCTGGAGGAGTTCAGCAAAGAATACTTCAACGTCCTGTGCGGCCGGATCGCCAGAGCCATGTTCCAGGAAACCCAGGTCCCCGCCCATTTTAATCCGCCCACCTTCCACAGCGGGCGTTACGAACCGGAGGGACAGGAGGTTCAGTTTGTACTTACCTATTCCAACGGGCAGCGCGAGGGCGCGCAGCTCATTCACCACGTACCCTGTTCCCAGGAGGACGGGGCAGCAGCAGGCAAAGCATGACACAGGAGGGTATACAGCAGATGAGCAAACGAATTATGGTAGTGGACGACTCCCGGCTGGTCCGCGTCCAGATGGAGGATGTCCTGGCGGGCACGGAATATGAGATTGCGGCCTACTGCCGCAGCGGTGAGGACGCTATCGCCCGGTACGCCGAGGTGCAACCCGATCTGGTGACCATGGATATCATCATGCAGGGCATGGACGGTCTGGACGCCGCCGAGATCATCCTGAAGGAGCATCCGGAGGCGCGGATTGTCATGATCTCCTCCCTGGCCTACGGCGACACCTTTGAGCGGGCCAAGGCCATCGGCGCGAAAGGCTTTATCGATAAGCCCTTTTATCAGGAGCAGCTGGTCAGGCAGTTCGAGGAGGCCCTGGCCTGATATAGTCAGCCCACTTGAAAACCGGTAAAGTTCGACGGAAAAAATGGCTGAGGGCGGACCGGATATTTTCGGTCCGCCCTCTTCTTCTGTCCAAAAGTTCCCGTCACATGCCGAAGTCCGCCGCCACCTTTTTCAGCATCTCCCGGATGGGCAGCTGATAGGGGCAGCGCTCCTCGCAGGCACCGCACCCCACGCAGTCCGACGCGTGGGCGGCCAGGGCTCCATACCGGCTCCTGGCCCAGTCCGCCAGCCCATACCGGCTGAGGTAGCCGTGGAACACAAAGTTGTTGGGAATGTCGATCCCCACGGTGCAGGGCGCGCAGTACCCGCACCGGCGGCAAAAGCTGGCGCCCAGCTCCCGGCGCAGCTTTTCCGCTTTCTCCAGCTCCTCTACCGTCAGCGGAGAGGGATCGGACGCGGCGGCTGCGTTCTCCGCCACCTCCTCCGGGGAGTACATCCCGGGCAGGACCACGGTGACATTGGGATTGGCGGCGGCAAAACGGATGGCCAGCCGCGCATCCTCAATGGCTCCGCCGGACAGGGACTTCATGTTGATGAAGCCCACATTCTGCTTCCTGGCCCGCTCCATCAGCTCTGCCGCCTGGGTCTCCACGATGTTGTAGGGAAACATTACCGTCTCCACCCAATCCAGTTCCAGGGCCCGCTCGAACACCTCCGGCGAGTGGGCGGTGAGGCCGATATGACCGATCTTTCCGGCCTCCCGGGCCTCCGTCAGGGCCTCCAGCGCCCCGCCGGGAGCGCAGATCTGCTCTAATTGCCGGAGGGACGGATTATGGACCTGATAGAGGTCTATGTAGTCCGTGCGGTAGTTTTTCAGGCTGGTCTCAATATCCCGGGCCATGCCCTCCCTGTCACGGCTCATCGTCTTGGTCGCCAGGATAAACTTGTCCCGGCGGCCCTCAATGGCCTGGCCGATCAGCTCCTCGCTGACGCTGTAGCCCCGGGCGGAGTCGATGAAATTGATGCCCGCAGCTTCCACCGCGTCCAGGAGCTTTCTCGCCGCCTCCGCATCGACGCGCTGGATGGGGATGCCCCCCAGACCCACCCGGGAGACCTTCAGCCCGGTTTTTCCCAATGTAAGGTATTCCATATTCTCTTCCTCCTGCAAAATTTTCGTTGAAAAGCGCGGCCTGCAAATAGCGGCCTATGCCAAATTCAGCCCGGCAGAACAGGCGCTGTGTGACCCAAATCTTTACTTCCTGTTCGGCTTCCTTTTGATTCCCAGCAATCTGATGAAGTCGAGAAACAAAGATGTATCCACCGGCTCAAACATGATCCATTTCCCATCGTGGTAGGTTTGCGCCCCGTCATATATTTCCTGCACTTCTTTTGTGTAATTTCCCCTGTCCGCTTCAAATTTGAGCCGTTCGTCTCTCCCCAAAATAATCATGAAACCTATGCAGTTTTCCCTTGCGTACAAGGCGCACAGCGTTTTGGCGCCCCGGCGGTATTTATATTCATATTTCCACGCTTTACCGCCTTTATCCCACAGACGGTCCATATCATATTTCTCGTCAATTGAAGCGCACAGCTTATCCCATACGTTATATAAGGATTCCCCAACCAAAGCTGTCATTTCTTCTCTGTCCGGTATCCTGTCAAGCATATTGGCTCTCCTCCTGAATCAATGGCAATACCTTCTGCCACGCTTTCTTCAGCGCGCCCGGCCGCTTAACAAATGGGGATGTATCAGTGAATCACCTCATAGCGCAGACGCAGGTATGAGTTCTCCAGAACCGTGCATTCCTGTAACTTCAGAACGCCTAATTCTGACAATTCCTCTTGTGAAAGCAAGGATTTACCGTCAATTAAAGTAGAGGTATCCTTGCCGCCAATCAAAACCGGAGCAACCACAATATCCACATAGTCAAACAGTTTTTCGCGCAGAAACAAGCCGTTCAGCGTCCCACCGGTCTGTATCGTTATTCTCTCACAGCCATATTCTGATTTGAGCCTTGCAAGCGCATTCTTCAGCGATAATTCCTTTTGATACAGGATATGAAAATTACCTTCCTCTATGTGAAATGCCGGGTGCTTTGCGTTTGAGGTAATCAGCACAAACTGTTTTGATAAGGCACAAAAATACCGTATACCGTTTTCATTCAAATGCCTGTTATCGATTACCACAAAAGATACAGGCGTTCTGTCTGGTGTTTTCTTTGTATTGACGCCGATTTTGACTTGAACCCGGCCGGAATTGAGCGTCCATAAATCTGTTGTCTGCTCTATTTCGTAGTATTGGTGCAAGCCCTCGCTAACCCCTGCAATTCGGGGGAAATCTTTATCTACATCCAAATCGTCCGATGCGCCGGTGCTGATCTTTCCATCGACCGACATCAGCATAAACAATGTTGTCACAGGTCTGTCCATTTTACCACTCCCAAATTTTTCTTGATCGAGCTAATTATATCACAGGATCACCCACGTATCAATTTTTTTCGTGAAAACAAATGAGAAAAACGGCGGAGTCCTGTTTTCGGGCTCCGCCGTTTTGTATAGAATCTGTATTCCATAGGCGGGGGATGCTGGATGGACGGAGCCAGCCGGCGTTCACCGCCTGCAAATATCTTACTCCTGCGTCCGCTCATCTCCGCCGTCCTGCGCCGTGTCCTCCGGTTCCGCAGACACCGCAGGCATGGGGATGGGTTCGCTGACAATATTGATATGCTTCGCCGGAGGCTCGATGGCCCCATCGTTCCTGGCGGGCACCCCGTAGAAGTCCTCCTTGTCCGGGTCCCGGCCATCCAGAATCGCCATCATCTGCGCGCCGGTGATGGTCTCCTTCTCGAAGAGGTATCCGGCGATCTTGTCCAGCATCTCCCGGTTCTCCTCCAGCAGGGCCCTGGCCTCGTCATGGCACTTCCGGAGCAGATTCACCACTTCCCTGTCCGCCAGGGCGAAAGTCTCCTGGGCGCAGTTCATGCTGTACCCGCCCTCCAGATACTGACTCTGAACGCTGCCCAGAGCCATCATGCCGAACTTCTCATTCATGCCGAACCGGGCCACCAGATTCCGGGCCAGCTCCGTGGCCCGCTCGATGTCGTTGGCCGCGCCGGAGGTCTGGGTATCGAACACCAGCTCCTCGGCGCACCGGCCCGCCAGCAGGGTCCGGATCTCCGTGAGGATGTCGTCCCGGCTCATGAGGAACTTCTCCTCCTCCGGCAGATGGAGCGTGTAACCCAGCGTTCCCTCGGTGTGGGGCACGATGGTGATCTTGGTTACCGGCTGGGCGTTCTTCTGCTTCGCCGCCGCAAGGGCGTGGCCTACCTCATGGTAGGCGATGATCTTCTTCTCCTGCTCGGTAATGACGGTGCCCTTCTTCTCCGCGCCGGCGATGACCGCCTCGAAGGAGGCCAGCAGGTCCTCCTGATTGACCGCATGCCGCCCCTGGCGCACCGCCCGCAGGGCCGCCTCGTTGACGGTGTTGGCCAGGTCCGCGCCCACGCACCCGGCGGTGGCCTGGGCGATCTTGTTCAGGTCCACGTCCTCCGCCATGCGGATCTTCCTCGTATGCACCTGGAGGGTGGCCAGCCGCCCCGCCAGATTGGGCCGGTCTACCGTAATGCGCCGGTCGAACCGTCCCGGGCGCAGCAGGGCCTTGTCCAGCACCTCCGGCCGGTTGGTGGCCGCCAGGACGATGATGCCCTTGGAGGGATCAAAGCCGTCCATCTCCGCAAGAAGCTGGTTGAGGGTCTGCTCCCGCTCGTCGTTGCCACCGCCGAAGCGGGAATCTCTCGTTTTGCCGATGGCGTCGATCTCATCGATGAAGATGATGCAGGGGGCTACCTTGGCCGCCTCCTGGAACAGGTCCCGGACCCGGCTGGCGCCCACGCCCACGAACATCTCCACAAATCCTGAGCCGGAGATGGAGAAGAAGGGCACCCCCGCCTCCCCGGCCACGGCCTTGGCCAGCAGGGTCTTGCCGGTACCCGGAGAGCCCACCAGCAGCGCGCCCTTGGGGAGCTTCGCGCCGATGGCGGTGTACTTGCCGGGGTTGTGGAGGAAGTCGATAATCTCCACCAGGGACTCCTTGGCCTCATCCTGTCCGGCCACGTCGCTGAAGGTGACGCCGGTGGTCTTCTCCATGTAGACCTTGGCGTTGGACTTGCCCACGCTGCCGATGCCCCCGATGCCGCCGCCCTTCCGGGCCATGAGGTTCATAAACAGCATAACGGCCCCGATGAACAGCACCATGGGCAGGATGTAGGCGATCATGAACTCCAGGATGGGGGACATCTCCGGTACGTAGGGCCGTGTATAGTTCTTTACTCCGTTCTCCCGCAGAAAGTCCACCACGTCAGGGTCCGTGAGCTGCATGGTAAAGAGGGTGAAGTTCTTGTCGTAGGTATTGCCCTCCTCGTCGGTGTATACGTAGCCCTCCTTGGTGGTGAGGCGGATCTGCCCGTCGGCAAAGAGTACCTCCTCCACCACGCCCTCCTCCACCAGATCCTGAAACTCGCTGTAATGGATCTCATGGGTGGAGGCCGCAGTATTGGCCTGCCGGCTGGCGGCGGAGAGGTAGTTGAACACCACCGTCAGCACGATGGCCCAAGCCACCAGGATCAGCAGACCGTTGACATTTTTCTTATTTTTGTTGTTATTTGGGTTATTGTTTTGATTGTTGTCCATCTCATTCTCCTTCTATTCTTCGGGCACACACACGATGCCCGCAGACATCTACTGTGCATCCTATCACAAAATCGCCTCCGCCACAAGGACTGTCTGTAGATTTTCTGTGAAATTTCTGTGAATACCCCTTTCGCAACCCCCCGGTTTTGTGGTATACTGTAGCCGTATTACCGTTTATGTACGGCGGCGGCAGGGTTTTCCGCCCGCCAAAAGGAGTTCTTATGCGTGAATTTGAAGACCGGCCCTCTGGCGGAATGTATATCGAAGGCCGCAACGCGGTCACCGAGGCCCTGCGGGCCGGAACCGCCCTGGATAAGCTCTACATCGTCCGGGGCGAGACGGACCACACCCTGAGCCGCATCGCCGCCCAGGCCCGGAAGGCCGGCGCGGTGGTAGTGGAGTGCGACCGGCGGAAATTGGACGCCATGAGCGAAACCCACAGCCACCAGGGCGTCATCGCCGCCGCCGCCGCCCAGGCCTACGCCTCTGTGGAGGATATCCTCCAGCTGGCTGCCGGCCGGGGGGAGCCTCCCCTGGTGGTGGTCTGCGATGAGATCTCCGATCCGCACAACCTGGGGGCCATTATCCGCACCGCCGAGTGCGCCGGGGCCCACGGGGTCATCATCCCCAAGCGCCGCAGCGCGGGGCTCACCGCCGTGGTGGCCAAGACCAGCGCCGGCGCGGTGAGCTATCTCCCCGTGGCCCGGGTGCCCAACATTCCCTCCCTGCTGAAGGACCTGCAAAAGCGGGGCCTGTGGATCTTCGGCACTGCCGCCGGAGGGACCACGGCCCTCTATGACGCGGACCTCCGCTCCCCCGCCGCCATCGTCATCGGCAGCGAGGGGGACGGCATGGGCCGCCTGGTGAGGGAGGGCTGCGACTTCCTGGTCAGCATCCCCATGAAGGGCCGCATCAGCTCCCTGAACGCCTCGGCGGCCGCGGCCATCCTGCTCTACGAGGCGCTGCGCCAGCGGGGATGACGGTCGCTCTCCACCGTTTCTGCGGGAAGGATAGAGATTTTTTATGACAGATCATAAACAGGACAACAATCACATAGACCCCACCCTGCTGGACACTCAGCGGCTGCTGCTGGGCGTGGACCTGCCGGAGGATGTCCCCTTCGACCTGGAGGACATCCTGGCGGAGTATGGCGGCGGTCATACGGACGCCCCTCCTCCGGAGGAGCCTCAGGCCCCCGAGCCGCCCCCTCCGGATCCGGAGCCTGAACCTGAACCGGAACCGGCCCCCCCCGCGCCCCGGCCCAGACGCCGGTTTGCCCTCCGCCGGTCCGTATCGTCGGAGGAAGCGCCGTCCGGGGAATCCCCCTCCACACCCCTGCCGCCCCGGAAAGAGAATATCCCCCCTCCTGAGCCGGAGCCAGAACCGGAACCGGAGCCTCCGGCTGGGGAGGAGCCGGACGAGGATGCTCTGGACCTGGCCTTCTGGGACGATTTTGCCGCAGCGGAGGGCCTTCGCCTGACGGAGGACGAGCCGGAGGAGCCTCTGGCCGCCCCGCCGGAGCCTGACGCTTCCCCCGCTGCGCCGGAGCCTCTGGCCGCCCCGCCGGAGCCTGACGCTTCCCCCGCTGCGCCGGAGCCCGGGGAGTCCCCCGTCTCCATGGAGGACGTGGTGGCCAGCACTGTGGATGCCGTGCGGGAGGAGCAGGAAAAGCGGCAGGAGAAGCTGCGCCGCCGCCTGGAAAAAGCGGTTGGCCGGAAGCCCCGTGCCCCCGTCAAGCGCCGGGAACCCGCCAGCCGCCGCGCCCTGCCGGAGGCGGAGAGCGAGCCCCCGGCCGCAGAGACCGCCGCCCGCCATAAGCGGCGCTACCGCGAGTGCCGCAGCGCCCTGACCCTCGCCGGGATCGTGCTGGTCATTCTCTGGCTGCCCTGGATTCTGGAACAGCTGGGTACTGCCGTACCCTTTTTCAGCGCCAGCGGCGATAACGCCGCCCTCTGCGTCCTGCTGGCCCAGGCAATCATCTGCATTCTTTGCTGGCCGGTGTACCGGGCCGCCGTGAACAGTCTGCGGGAGGGCTCCTGGACCATCTGCGCCACCGCCCTGCTGGCCACTATGGTGACCCTTCTGGATGAAATGACCATGCTTCTGCTGCCGGAGCGGACCGACGCGGCCCCCCTGGGGGGCCTGGCCGCCGCTCTGAGCGTATGCGCCCTGTGGGGCCTCACCGGCTGGCACCGGGGCATGGCGGAAACCTTCCGCATCGCCGCCATGGGCGAACCGGCCCGGGTGGTGGACTGCGGCGGCCAGGGTATTGCCCGGGGCCGCGGCTCCGGCGCGGGCTTCTACACCCGGGCCGCCATGGAGGATACCTCCTCCCAGTGGCAGCGCCTGCTGCTGCCAGTGCTGGCGGCGGCGTCTCTGGTGTTTGCCGCTCTGTCCTCCGCCGGACAGGGACGGGGACAGGACTTTCTATGGTGCTGGTCGGTGATCCTCTGCACCTCCTCCTCCCTGGTGTTTCCCCTGTCCTTTTCCGTTCCCTTCGGACGGACTGCCTCCCACCTGGCCCGCAGCGGGGCCGCGGCGGCGGGCCTGTACGGCGCGGCGGCCTTTGCCTCCGACCGCCGCCTGACGGTGACGGACACCGATCTCTTCCCCCCCGGCGCGGCCCGCCTTGCTGGTGTGAAGCTCTACGGCGAGGAGCAGAACCGGGCGCTCTCCTACGCGGCCTCCCTGGCCATCCAGGGCGGCGGCCTGCCCGCCCGTCTGTTCGGGGACGCCATCCGCCGCAGCCGGGTCTCCCTTCAGAGCCTGGAGCATTTCCATATCCATGAGGACGGCGGCCTGGGGGGCATGATCCACGGGGAGACGGTTCTGGTGGGCAGTCCCTCCTTCATGCGCCGCCAGGCGGTGCGCCTGCCTCACGCCCTGGCCTCCAAAACAGCGGTCTGCCTTGCCGTGGACGGCGAGCTGGCAGCGGTCTTCACCATAAAATACGCCGCCGCCGAGCCGGTGGAGTACGCGCTGCGCATTCTGCGGCACAGCGGCTTCCGCCTGATCCTGGCCACCAGGGACAGCAACATCACCCCGAAGTTCCTCAAGGCCCGCTTCGGCTGGTCCGGAGGCGCGGAGCCCCTGGAGATCGGCGAACGGCTGACCCTCAGCGACCCCGAGCGGGAGGCGGACGGCCCGGAGGGCCTGCTCTACCGGGACGGCATCCTGCCCTACGCCTTTCTTGCGGTGGACAGCCGCCGTCTGTGTCAGACCGTTTTCGTAGGCAACCTGCTGTCTGTTTTCAGCAGCATTGCCGGGGCCCTGCTGGGCTTTTACCTCACCTTTACCAGCAGCTACACCGTACTGACGCCGGTACTGCTGCTGACCTACCTGGTTTTGTGGGTCATCCCCATGCTGCCTCTGATCACTACGGTAGATAAAGCATAAGCGCCTGTTTCGTCTCCCTGCGTGCGGGGAGATCGTAAGGAGACCTGTCATGAGTATAGCCGTTTATCAGCGGATCACCGCCGGAAATTTCACCCCCACCTCTCTGGACGGCTTCGTCCGCCGTCAGGAGGTCACCCGCTGCTGGCGCAAACGGGACGGCCAGTGGAAGCTGCTGCCCATTGCCTACGTGGAGGACTGGGATCTGGATGCCCGGCGCCGCCGGGCGGAGGATATCCTGCGCTGTGTGGAAGGCGGCGCCCCGGCCTATGGCGCCTGGGTGCAGGGCCAGGTATCCGGCCTCGCCCAGCTGGCCCTCCCCCGGTTCGGATCCCGGGAGCAGTATATCGACCTGGCGCGTTTCCACGTCTCCCTGCCCTGCCGGGGCCGAGGGATCGGGAGAGAACTCTTTCGCCTGGCCTGCCAGGGAGCCCGGGAGCTGGGCGCGGAGCGTCTCTACATCTCCGCCCACTCCGCCCAGGAGACCATGGCCGCCTACCGCGCCCTGGGCTGCGTGGAGGCGGAGGAAATTTATTGGCCCCTGGCCAGAAAGGAGCCCTGCGACGTGCAGCTGGAATTCCGCCTGTGACGCAACCCCGGCCCCTGGGGGAGGCTCCGGACCGCTCCGGGCGGGGACTCCTTTGGCCTGCTGGATTTATCAAAAACCGCCCCGCATTTTTGTTGAATCTGTCTAAAATCCACCGCAAGAGAAAATTCCAGTTGTGCTAAAACGGAAAACGTACTATAATTAGTATGTTAGGCCTTGTTTGATAAATGGCGAAATGCACAGGGGCGAGAGATTTTTTCGCCAATCAAGGCGATTTGACGCAGGCGGGCTGTCGCCCGGCAAGGAAAATCAACGCGGAGTGGCGGAAAAAGATCCGCTGTTTGTGCGTTTTGACATTTTTCAAACAAGGCCTAAGCAAGTCCGCACGCAGCGGGCACGATAAACGGAAGGAGACGAAACTCTATGGACATTCGCAACATCTGCCTGCTGGGTCACGGCGGCAGCGGAAAAACCTCTCTGGTGGAGAGTATGCTGTATCTCACCGGCGTTACCGATCGCCTGGGCAAGCCTGCGGACGGCAACACCGTTTGTGATTACGATCCCGAGGAGATCAAGCGTCAGATCTCCATTTCCCTCGCCATGACGCCCGTTATGTACAACGGCGTGAAGATCAATGTGATGGACACCCCTGGCAACTTCGATTTTGCCGGAGAGATGCAGTCCGGTGTCCGGGCCGCCGAGGTGGGCGTACTGGTGTGCGCCTCCAAGGACGGACTCAGCGTGGGCGCGGAGCGCTGCTGGAAATACCTCAAGAGCCAGAACAAGCCCTGCATCGTCTACGTATCCAAGGAGGACGAGGAAAACGCCAACTTCTCCGAGACCCTGGCCGCCCTGCGTGAGAAGCTGTCCAAATCCATCGCCCCCGTGGTGGCTCCCATCTGGGACAGCAATAAGCGCACCATCGGCATCATCGACGTCATCAACCGCAAGGCCTACCAGATGCCCGAGAACAAGAAGGGCGCCAAGCGGGTGGAAATTCCCATCCCCGACAGCAAGCAGGCCGTTCTGGACGAGCTGTATGGCGAGCTGATGGAGGCCGTGGCCGAGACCAGCGATGAGAAGATGGAGAAATTCTTCGAGGGCGAGCCCTTCACCAAGGACGAGATCATGGAAGGCCTGAAGATCGGCGTCAGAGAGGGCACCCTAGCCCCCGTGGTCTGCGGCTCCGCCCTGACGGGCCTGGGCACCGAGATGCTTCTGTCCACCATCATTGACCTGGTTCCCTCCTCCCTGGAGATGCCCGCCGAGGAAGCTGCGGACGAGTCCGGCAAGAACGCCGTCCAGGTCAAGCGCGACCCCAACGGCCCCACTGCCGCCATCGTCTTCAAGACCATCTCCGACCAGTACGGCAAGTATTCCCTGGTGAAGGTCATCTCCGGTAAGATTACCAGCGACATGTCCCTTTATAACCCCGACACCGGCAAGACCGAGAAGCTGGGCCGCCTGTATACCATCAAGGGCAAGAAGAACGAGGAGGTCAAAGAGATCGCCTGCGGCGACATCGGCGCCATCGCCAAGATGGACCGCCTGAAGACCGGCGAGACCCTGTGCGACCCCAAGCGCGTGGTAAAGCTGGCCCCCGTGGCGTTTGCGGAGCCCTGCTATTCCCGCGCCATCGCCCCCAAGACCCGGGGTCAGGACGAGAAGGTAGGCACCGGCCTTATCCGCCTCAACGAGGAGGACCCCACCTTCAACGTGGTCAACAACGCCGAGACCCACCAGGTCGTTGTCTCCGGCGCGGGCGACATCCAGATTGACGTGCTGGTGAGCAAGCTGAAGAGCCGCTTCGGCGTTGAGGCCGAGCTGGATACTCCCCGGGTGGCCTACCGCGAGAAGATCCGCAAGCAGGTCCGCAAGCAGGGCCGCCATAAGAAGCAGACCGGCGGCAGCGGCCAGTTCGGCGATGTCCATATTGTCTTTGAGCCCCAGGATGAGCAGGAAGACATGATCTTCGCCGAGGAGGTCTTCGGCGGCAGCGTACCTAAGAACTTCTTCCCCGCCGTTGAAAAGGGCCTCCGGGAGGCCTGCGCCCACGGCGTGCTGGCGGGCTATCCCATGGTGTTTTTGAAGGCTACCCTGGTGGACGGCTCCTATCACCCGGTAGACTCCTCCGAAATCGCTTTCAAGACCGCCGCCCAGCTGGCCTACAAGGCCGCCCTGCCCGAGGCCTCCCCTGTTCTGCTGGAGCCCATCGGCGAGCTGAAGGTCACCATTCCCGACAGCTACATGGGCGACATTCTGGGCGACCTGAACAAGCGCCGGGGCCGCGTCATGGGCATGAACCCCACCGGCAACGGCGACCAGGTCGTAGAGGCCGAGGTTCCCATGGCGGAGATGATGACCTACGCCATTGATCTCCGCTCCATGACCCAGAGCCGCGGCAGCTTCACCTTCCACTTCGTCCGCTACGAGGACTGCCCGGCGGCCGCCCAGGAGAAGGCCATCGCCGAGGCCAAGGCCCTGGCAGAGGAGTAAGCCGATTTTCACCATCGATCAATGCAATAGCAGGAGGCCCCGGGCGTTTGCCCGGGGCCTCCTGTGCGCTGCTATCTGTCTTTGTATATGGGACAGTTCTCATAGGCGTCACAGTAGTCACAATCACAGATATGCTTTACTTTTGTGTCGTCAAGTTCCATCTTTATACCCGTCAATTCGCAAAGAGCCCAGTCGGCTTTCATGGCAATTGGGGCAATGTACTCCATGCGGAGTTTGGGACATCTGGACATGTGGCTTCCTCCTTGTTATTGTATGAATTATTTTCTTTACAAGCCAAAAACTGACCGCATTTCTTTATTCTAAGCAATTAATTCGTCTAAAATGTCTATGATGCACTGGTAATATCTTTGTTCGGCTTCAGCGCTCCCACGATCTAAACTGAGAGAAGTAAGCCCTTCTTTAATTATAGAGCCGACTTTATAGCTTACACCTCGACCTTTTCGTGAGGCTCTGCACGCATCTACAACGCCCGCTTTTTTCATTTGGGGACTTTGGCCAAAATCATTCACGGAGACAAACGTATATGCTCCACTTCGGGAAATCCGAATGCAGAATTTAAAATAGTCATCTTTATGGTCAGGATGATACATGACCAGACAGGGTTCATCTGCAATATTGAAGTTCAGAAAACTGTCTTTTCCTACATCATCGGGATAAAAGGCAACTGGAATGCCAAACTCTTCCGCTTTTTCTGAAATGGCTGCCTGGATAGAATCGAAGGTAATTTCAAGGTTTCTGTATCGTACCTCCGGACGAAATTCCCTAAGTTGTCTTTTCTGAACCATATTACATGCCTCCTAAAAGTTGTTTTTACTACAGAATTTTTGTTCCGTGGTA
>ERZ779621.547-NODE-547-length-14825-cov-12.071496_pt1 | contig 14825 bp, 13 predicted proteins | sample MGYA00514215_ERZ779621 | MGnify/ENA primary metagenome ERZ779621 (study PRJEB29562, sample SAMEA4376715) | mouse gut metagenome | isolation source: Cecum | study: EMG produced TPA metagenomics assembly of the A DSS colitis mouse model was used to assess the...
TCCTATTATCTCCCACTCCGCCATTTTTGTCAAAAGATTTTAAACAGACTCTTAGTTCTGGGCCAGCTCCCGGCGATACACGAGCCGGTCATACCCGGCATAGTACAACGGTTCAATAAAGTCGTTCCAGATCTGCTCCACATGCTCACCCCGCTTCTAAAAAGAGGAGACCCTGCCGGAGGTCTCCTCGAAAAGACGGGCGGTCTTCGCCCCTGTATTTTTACATCCCCAGCACAATGCCCACCACGGCGGAGGCCAGGATAAAGATGATGGGGTGGAGCTTCTTGGTCTGCTTGACCTTGTTGGTCAGCACCCAAAGAACGATGGCAAGGATCCATCCCTTCCAGTTGAATACCGCCAGGGAAAAGCCGTTTTCCAGAGCCCCGGCGAAAAACAGATTGGAGACGATGACGGACAGCCCCGCCGCCGCGATCAGTCCCGTGGACGCCGGGCGCAGGCCGTAGAAGGCGCTGTCCACAAACCGGTTGTCCCGGAAGTTCTTGAGAAAGGAGGCGATGATGAGGATAATGATAATGGACGGCGCAATGAGTCCCAGAGTGGCGATCACCGCGCCCAGAATGGCGAAGGGAAGCCCGCCCACGTTTCCGCCGGTGATATACCCTACATAGGTCGCCATGTTGACCCCGATAGGACCGGGGGTGGATTCACCTACGGCGATCATGTTGTCCACATCAAGGCGGGTAAACCAGCCGGTGTTGTCGGCCATGCTGTAGAGAAAAGGTATCGTCGCCATGCCGCCGCCCACGGCAAACAGGCCGGTCTTGAAAAACTCGTAAAACAGCCGCAGATAGATCATCATTTTCTCACCCCCACATTCTTCAGCACGATGCCCAGCACAGCCGCCGCCAGGACGAAAACCACAGGGCTGAGGAAGGTCAGGAAGTAGCTGCCCAGGGTCACTGCAATAAAGATGGCCATGGTTGGCGCGTCGATGACCGCTTTTTTGAAGAGCTTTACCACCGCATTCAGGATCAAGACGCACACACACACCCGGATACCCCCGAAGGCGTGATTTACCCAGGCCAAGTGGGAGAAGGTGGTGATGACCCCTGCCAGCAGGGAGATAATCACCAGAGACGGAAATACCAGCCCCAGGGTGGCGATGATTCCCCCGGAGGTCCCCTTGTTCTTCTGACCGATAAAGGTGGCGGTGTTCACCGCGATGATGCCCGGCGTACACTGGCCGATGGCGAAATAGTCCGTCAATTCCTCCTCGGTGGCCCAGCCCTTGTTCTCCACCACCTCCCGCTGGAGGATGGGCAGCATGGCGTAACCGCCGCCGAAGGTCATTACCCCCACCTTGGCAAAGGTGAGGAATAAGTCAGGGTAGATGTTCATAAAATGCTCCTTCCATATTCGTTATTGGCTCCGTGGGGAGCGGAGCGGACGCGTTTGATGTGTTCCGCAATCAGCACAAGCCCGGTTTCCGGGACGGTGAACCTGCTCAGAATCAGATTGGCCCCGTCCATGTGGAGGAGCCGGGCCCGCGATACCGGCGGTGTATGCTTTTCTCATGGGGCTTCCCTTATTTCCAGGGAAATGGCAGGGCACTCAGCTCCCCGCCTGTCAGCAGCCATACCGCCAGCGCCGCCAGCAGGACCACCAGGATGCCCGCCAGGACCCACAGTGCGATTTTCTTCCACCGGGACTTGCCCCGGTAGGCCTGGTAGGTGTTAAAATATTTCTTTCTCTGCCGTTTCATACCTGTTCACTCCGTATATCCATAAAGTCCACGCACCGATACCTCTCCGGTGCGTATGGTCTTCTCGCTGCCGTCCGGCATCCGGACCAACAGCCCGAACTGGCTGTCAATATCCAGGGCCAGCGCCTCCTCCTGCCGGCCGGTCCACAGAAGCCGGACCGGCTTGCCCAGTGTGACGCAGTCCCGCCGGTAGGCGTCTGTCCACGGTCCGCTGTCTCCGCCCAGAGCATCCCCGAGACGGAAGAATTCCTCGATCATGGCGGCGGCCAGGGCAGGCCGGGATACCATGCAGCCCTCCTGTGCCAGAGAGGTTGCCATTTGAGAAACCTCCGGCCCGAAGTCCTCCGGGGTGTGGCTGACATTGACGCCGGCGCCGATGACCAGAGACTGCGTCAGTCCTGTCTCTCCCTCTACTGCCAGCTCCGTCAGGATGCCGCAGATCTTTTTCCCGTTCAGCACCAGGTCGTTGGTCCACTTGATCTGCGGGCGGACCCCGGCGGTCCGTTCAACGGCGTTGCACACCGCCACTGCGGTCATCCCTGTCACCCCCATCAGCGCCTCCGGCGGCAGCTGGGGCCGCAGCAGGATGGAGAGGTAGACGCCCTTGCCGGGGGGAGACTGAAAGGAGCGGGTCATGCGGCCCCGCCCGGCGCTTTGGCTGTTGGCGGCGGCTACGGTGCCGTGGGGGGCTCCGGAGAGGGCCTCCCGCTTCAAATAGGAATTCGTGGAGTCGACTTCCTCCAGACAGCGCAGCTCCGGGCAGTGCGTGCCGGGGGAGAGGCAGCGGCGGATCTCCCGCTCCACAATGGCGTCCGGCGCGGACGTGAGGCGGTAGCCCAGGCCGGTGCGGGCTTCAACGACATATCCGTCCTGCCGCAGGCTGCTGATGGCCTTCCAGACGGCCGCCCGGCTGATGCCCAGCCGCCTGCTGAGTTCCTGACCGGAAACATATGCCCCAGGATCAGCCTGCAGCAGCTGATATACTTGCTCTTTGCTCATTGTTTTCCTCCTTTTTGCTCAGCGCTTCACAAAACTGCCGGAGTGCCGCGCGGCATCTTTTCCCTCCCGGACAGCGCCGGATTGCCGGAAGGTCCGCCGGGATACCCGGATACCCCCAGAACGTCCCGTTTGGCCTGTTGGCGGCGGAACCTCTTCCCCGATGAAATTGCTTCAGGGAAGAGGGCTGCATAGACGGAATGGCAGGGATTGGGACAATGCCCACTCAGTATAGCATTTTCTGCCGGATTTGTAAACCGGTCTCCCCAAGAAACCAATCGGGAGCCTTTGAAAAAGAGGCCTGTGCGGCGGGAAATCCGGCAGGAAAAATATTTTGAAAAATAGAAGAACAGGTGTTGCAAGGCTTCGGGATGTGTGGTATACTGTAGGCAAATAAGCCGCAGATACCAATGAGGAGGATTGGATATGCCAAAGAAGACACAGATGACGGACCGGATATATGAATATTTGCAGACCGTGATCCCCCAGCAGGGGTATGCCCCTTCGGTGCGGGAGATATGTGAGGCGGTGGGGCTGAAGTCCCCGTCCACGGTGCATTTCCATCTCAAGCGGCTCCAGGAGCGGGGCCTCATTGAGAAGGGGGACTTCAAGGGCCGGGCTATTGTATTGACCGGCCAGCGGGAGAAAAACCGGATTCCCATTCTGGGGGACGTGGCAGCAGGAACGCCGATCCTGGCCCAGGAGTGCATTGACGATTATCTGACCTTCGACTGCGGCGGCACGGAAGAGGAGTTCTTTGCCCTCCGGGTCCGCGGGGAGTCCATGCTGAACGCAGGCATCCTTCCGGATGATCTGGTGGTGGTGCGCCGCCAGCCCAGCGCGATCAACGGGGAGATCGTTGTGGCTCTGCTGGGGGATGAGGCTACGGTGAAGCGCCTCTCCAAGAAAAACGGAGAGATCTGGCTGCTGCCGGAAAACGACGACTATCAGCCCATTGACGGTACGAACGCTCAGGTGCTGGGGCGGGTAACAGCCGTGGTACGGCAATACTGAGACCGGCGGCCCTGCGCCGCCCCGCGCAAAACCAGATGGGAGGCCGCCTGGGCGGCCTCCCATTTTACGCGGAAGCGCCTGCCCGGCATTTTGCGCGGGACAGTGAGAATGATTTACCCTCCTGCCGGACGCGGAATACCGGCGGGAAGATGATTGAGGGATAGCCTATGCTGTATCAGACCTCCAACCCCCACGGCGGCGACCTGTATGGCCGGACCGTAAAACTGGATTTTTCAGTCAATACCAACCCGCTTGGGACGCCGCTTTCCGTGGTGCGGGCGGTAGAGGCATCTGCCCGGAATCTCTGCCAATATCCGGACCCCTGCTGCCGGGAGCTGACGGCGGCGCTGGCCGCCTACGAGGGTGTGCCGGAAGACGCAATCCTCTGCGGATGCGGCGCGGCAGAGCTGATTTACGCCTATTGCAGTGCCATTGGGGCGGTGCGTGCCCTGCTGCCGTCTCCCACATTCCTGGAGTATGGAACGGCTCTGCTGGCGGCGGGGGCGGAACCGGTTTGTTTTCCGCTGCGGGAGATGGACCGGTTTGCTTTGACGGCGGATTTCCTGGAGAACATACGCCGGACAGAGTGTAAAGTGATTTTCCTTTGCAACCCAAACAACCCAACCGGGCAGATGATTCAGCCGGAGCTTCTGGAGGCGGTTTGCGCGGTATGCGGCAAGCGGGGAATCCGTCTTTTTGTGGATGAGTGTTTTCTGGAGCTGAGCGATGCCGGGCGTGGAGCGTCTCTGGCGAAATGGCTGGACAGATATCCCAACTTGTTTCTGCTGAAAGCCTTTACCAAGAGCTGCGGCATGGCCGGCCTGCGCCTGGGGTACTGCCTTAGCGGAGACAGCGGGCTCCTTGCCGCCATGAGCCGCCGGATGCAGCCCTGGAACGTATCTCTGCCCGCCCAGGCGGCCGGTGTGGCGGCGCTTGGGGAGAGGGCGTTTCTGGAAGCGTCCCGGCAGATGATTCGCCGGGAGCGCCCGCTTCTGGCGGAAGAACTGGAGAAATCGGGCCTTTGGGTGTGCCCGTCCCAGGCCAACTATCTGCTGGTATGGAGCGGGAAGCCGCTGGCCGGGCCGCTGCTGGAGCGGGGGATTCTGATCCGGGACTGTTCCAATTACGAGGGCCTGGGGCCGGGATGGTACCGTCTCGCTGTCAAAAGCCGGGAGGAGAACCAGGTGCTGCTGGACGCGCTTCACGCGATTTTGGTATAGGGGGAAATTTACAGATGGCAAAGAATCTGATGATTCAGGGAACTATGTCCAACGCGGGGAAGAGCCTGCTGGCTGCGGGACTGTGCCGGGTGCTGCATCAGGACGGATATAAGGTGGCCCCCTTCAAAAGCCAGAACATGGCCCTCAACTCCTTCATTACTGCCGGAGGCGGGGAGATGGGGAGGGCTCAGGTGGTTCAGGCAGAGGCGGCGGGGATCCTGCCCGATGTGCGGATGAACCCCATTTTGTTGAAGCCCACCACCGATATGGGCAGCCAGGTGATCGTGGACGGCACTGTCCGGGGCACTATGAAAGCGGCGGAATATTACCGCCGGAAGCCGGAATTTCTCCCTGCGGTGCTGGAGGCCTACCGGAGTCTGGCGGAGGAATATGACATCATCGTCATTGAGGGCGCGGGAAGTCCGGCGGAGATCAACTTAAAGAAGGACGACTTTGTCAACATGGGACTGGCCAGGCTGGTGGATGCGCCGGTGCTGCTGGTGGGGGATATCGACCGGGGCGGCGTGTTCGCACAGCTCTACGGTACGGTGGCTCTGCTGGAGGCGGATGAGCGCTCCCGGGTCAAAGGCGTTGTGGTCAACAAGTTCCGAGGGGACCGGACGATCCTGGAGCCGGGACTGGCCCAGCTGGAAGAGCTGTGCGGCGTGCCGGTGGCGGGGGTGCTGCCCTATCTCCACGTGGACATCGACGATGAGGACAGCCTTTCTGGCCGCTTCAGCCGGGATACGGCGGCAAAGCTGGTGGACATCGCCGTCATTCGCCTGCCCCGGATCTCCAATTTCACGGACCTGGGACCTTTTGAGCGCTACGAAAATGTGTCGGTGCGGTATGTGGCCTCCGTACGGGAGCTGGGCGCGCCGGACTGCATCGTTCTGCCGGGAACCAAGAGTACCATTGGAGACCTTTTGTGGCTGCGGCAGAGCGGTCTGGAGGCTGCGGTGAAGCAGGCCGCCTCACGGGGAACGCTTCTTGTGGGGATCTGCGGGGGCTATCAGATGCTGGGCCGGGAAATTGCCGACCCGGGGGGAGCGGAGGCCGCTCCGGGGACCCGGGTGGCGGGCATGGGACTGCTGGAGATGGACACCGTGTTCCAGGAGGAGAAGGTGCAGACCCAGACCCGGGGCGTGTTCAATCCGGTGGAGGGCCTGCTGGCACCGCTGTCAGGGATGGCCTATGAGGGCTACGAGATTCACATGGGCCGCAGCGGGGAGGTCCGTCCTGCGCTGGCCGGGCGGGGGAACGTCTACGGGACCTACATCCACGGTGTATTTGACGCCCCCGGCGTGGCGGACGCGGTACTGGCGGCGCTGTGCGAAAAAAAGGGAGCGGATGTTTCCGAACTGGGGAGCTTCGACGCGGAGGCCTACCGGGAGAGACAGTACGACCTCCTGGCGGACGCCGTGCGGGAAAATCTGGATATGGAACTGGTTTACCGCATCCTGAACGGATAGGATTAACGGTATTTTCCATTACATTTCCGTTACAACGGAAAAATATGGTTGCATTTCAAATTCCCCCATAGTATACTACGGACTGTTCTGTGCCGCCGGGGGAGCGGCGAGAAAAGGAGTGCTTTTCACCAATCCGGTTTCGTCCGATGGGGGCGGGCGGGCCGGGCGACCAAATGAGGAAAACTTATGCAGGAAATGAAACCAACAAGAGCCGCCCGCTGGAAACGGCTGTGGCGGCTGATTTGCGGCTGCCGCCGCTACTTTTTCTACACCATTCTTGCAACCCTTCTGGCGGCGCTGTTTGCCTATCTCAGTCCGCTGATTATCAGCTTCACCGTAGACAGCATCGTAGGGGACAAGGACATGAACCTGCCCGCATGGCTTCGGGCGTGGATCGAAGCTATCGGCGGACGGGACTATCTGGCGGCTAATCTGTGGCTGCCGGCCCTGGCGGTGCTGCTGGTCCAGGGACTCAACGGCGTGTGCGCCTACTGCCGGGGCCGCTGGTCCGCCCTGGGCGGCGAGGGGCTGGCCAAGGCTTTGAGAGATGCGCTGTACCGCCGGCTGGTCCGCGCGCCCTATGCTTGGCATAAGGCTAGCAGCACGGGCGACCTGGTGCAGCGGTGTACCTCCGATGTGGAGACCGTGCGCCGGTTTATGCAGATGCAGATGATGGAGGTAGTGCGTACCGTCGTCATGGCGCTGGTGGCCCTGTCTATTATGTGGCCCATCAACCGCAGGCTGACGCTGATCGCCTGCTCGCTGCTGCCTCTGCTGATGCTGTTCTCCTTCTTTTATTCCAAAGGCGTGCAGAAGCTCTTCCTGACGGTGGACGAGTCCGAGGGCGCTATGACCACCGCATTGCAGGAGAACCTGACGGGGATGCGGGTGGTACGTACCTTTGCCCGGCAGAGTCAGGAGCTGGAGAAATTCACGAGCCTGAACAAGGACTACCGGGCCAAGGTGCTGCGGCTCAACAACCTGATGGGCGTCTACTGGGGCTCGTCGGACATCATGGGATATCTTCAGATTGCCCTGGTTATGCTGGCGGGCATTTATCTGGCGGTGCAGGGGGAGATCAGTCTGGGGACGGTGATGCTGTTTTCCACCTACTCCAGTATGCTGACGTTCCCCATGCGCCAGCTGGGCCGTATCCTGGCCGATCTGGTGAAGGCGGATGTCTCACTGAAGCGTCTGGATGAGATTCTTACCGCGCCTCAGGAGGAAGAGCCCGGCAAGGCTTTGACGCCGCCCATCCATGGCAAGGTGGAGTTCCGGGACGTGTCCTTCGCCTATCCTGACGGCGGGGAAATTCTGCACCATGTGGACTTCACCGTGGAGCCCGGGCAGACCATCGGCATTCTGGGCAACACCGGCAGCGGCAAGAGTACGCTGGTCCACCTGCTCCAGCGGCTGTACGCGCCCACGGGGGGCCAGGTGTGCATCGACGGCGTGGACGCCGCCGACATCCGGCGGGACTATCTCCGCCGCCATGTGGGCATCGTCCTGCAGGAGCCTTTCCTGTTCAGCCGGACCATTGGAGAAAATATCGCCCTGGGCGATGCCTCCGCCAGTGAGGAGGAGCGGTTTGACGCCGCGCGGACGGCCTGCATCCATGACGTGATCCAGGGCTTTGCCGACGGCTACGACACCATGGTGGGCGAGCGGGGTGTGACCCTCTCCGGCGGACAGAAGCAGCGGGTGGCCATCGCCCGGATGCTGGTCCAGAAGACGCCCATCTGCATTTTTGACGACTCACTCAGCGCCGTGGACGCGGAGACCGACGCCGCCATCCGTGAAGCCCTGCTCAAGCGGGACACCGGCACCACCATCCTCATCAGCCACCGGATCTCCACCCTGCGGGGAGCGGACACCATTCTGGTGTTGGAGGGCGGCCGGATCGTCCAGCGGGGCTCCCACCGGGAGCTGGCGGCCCAGGAGGGCCTGTACCGGCGCATCTGTACCATCCAGAACGAACTGGATGAGGCCATGGAAGGAGGTGTGGCCGTATGATGAAGGAGGAAGTCCGCCACGCGGACAATGAAAAGATCGACTTAAAGGTCTGGAAACGCCTTGTGGACTACGGCCTGCAATATAAGGCCCGGGTCATCCGCACCATTCTGGTACTGCTGGTGGTCTCCGGCGCGGACTTGGCGTATCCGCTGTTCACCCGTTACGCTATCAACCACTTTATCGTAGGGGAAACCACCCAGGGACTGCCACTGTTTGGCGCTCTGTACATTTTTACGGTGGTGGCCCAGGGCATCTGCGTGATGCTCTTTGTCCGGGGCGCGGGGAGGCTGGAGATGGATATCAGCTACGACATCCGTCAGGACGCTTTCTCCCACTTGCAGCAGCTGTCTTTCAGCTACTATGACACGACCAGCGTGGGCTGGCTCATGGCCCGGATGGGCAGCGACGTATCCCGCTTGAGCGAGATGATCGCCTGGAGTGTGGTGGACGTCATGTGGGCCCTTACTTTTGCCGTCGGCGTGATCGTGGTGCTGCTGGTGATGAACTGGAAGCTGGGACTGCTGGTGCTGGCCATCACGCCTCTGCTGGCGGTGCTGTGCCTGTATTTCCAGCGGCGTATCCTGCGCCAGCAGCGCATCGTGCGCAAGGCCAACAGCCGGATCACCGGGGCCTTCAACGAGGGCGTCATGGGCGCGGTGACCAACAAGACCCTGGCCCGCGAGGACGCCGCCCAGGAGGAGTTCGAGGTGGTCACCGGCGAGCTGAAAAGCGCCGCCATCAGGGCCGCCGTACTCAGCGCCATTTTCATGCCTCTGGTGGTGAACCTGGGGGCCATCGCCACTGCCCTGGCCCTGTGGCGGGGCGGCGTGGAGGTGTTTGCCGGGATCATGGACCTGGGAACCCTGGCGGCGTTCATCAGCTATACCACCCAGCTGTTCGACCCCATTCAGTCCCTGGCGCGTATCCTGGCGGAAATGCAGGCCGCCCAGGCCAGCGCCGAGCGGGTCATCGATCTGCTGGACACCCAGTCCGATGTCCAGGACAGCCCGGAGATCATTGAGCGGTACGGCGACCTCTTCCACGGGAAGAAGGAGAACTGGCCGGACATCAAGGGCAAGGTGGAGTTCAAGAACGTCACCTTCCGCTACAAGAGCGGGGAGGAGGTCCTCCATGATTTCGATCTCACCGTGGAGCCCGGGCAGAACATCGCCCTGGTGGGTGAGACCGGCGCAGGGAAGTCCACCATCGTCAACCTGGTCTGCCGGTTCTACGAGCCCAGCGAGGGCGAGGTGTGCATTGACGGCACCGATTACCGGCAGCGCAGCCAGCTGTGGCTCCAGTCCAGTCTGGGGTACGTGTTGCAATCGCCCCATCTGTTCTCTGGCAGTGTGGCGGACAACCTCCGCTTTGCCAAGCCGGACGCCACGGACGAGGAGATCCACCGCGCGGCCCAGATGGTCCACGCGGAGGAATTCATCCTGAACCTGCCCAACGGCTACGATACCCAGGTAGGGGAGGGGGGCGGCAAGCTGTCCACGGGACAGAAGCAGCTTCTCAGCCTTGCCCGGGTCCTGCTGGCGGACCCGAAGATCTTCGTCTTGGACGAGGCCACCAGCAGTATCGACACCGAGACGGAGGCCCTTATCCAGGACGCCATCCAGACGGTGCTGGCGGGCCGGACCAGTTTCGTGGTGGCCCACCGTCTGAGTACCATCCGTTCCGCCGACCGGATCCTGGTGATCCACAACGGACGCATCCGGGAGAGCGGCACCCACGAGGAGCTGATGGCCCAGCGGGGCGAGTACTACAGTCTCTATACCCACCAGTACCGCAGGGAAGCTACCCAGGCGGCGCTGGAGTGATCGAAACAAAACAGGCCCGGAGGATGGTATCCATCCTCCGGGCTTGCCGCGTGTAGTAACCGTGCGGAATTTAGAATTTGCACGTCTCTTAAGAAAAAGGTACTCAGTCGTCCGCGCCGTCGAAGGGTCTGGCAGGGGTGTGGACCGGCACGTCGGGAAGGTCCTCCGCGCAGTTCAGGCCGGAGCCGTATCTGGCGATCCGGTAGCCCCGGCGGAAGAGAAGCGCGCCCAGCAGTACCAGCACCAGGCCGATAGCCGCCAGGACCCAGCAGGCGGTGAAGTTCACCGTGCGGACCACCAATGGATCGCCCAAGGCGTCGATCTCGCTGTCGGACAGCTCCAGCTCATCCCGCAGATAGTCCTGGAAGTAGCCCGCCAGCTGAGGCTCCAGGACCTCCGTCTTGCCCTCCATGGAAAACTCAGATGTGGGCTCTTCGCCGGTGAGCAGATAGTCCCAGGTCTCGTCGATCAGATCGTCCAGGACGCCCACGTCCGCCTGACGGCCCTTGATGGCGATAAAGGCGTCCGCCGTGGGGACCAGATAGTACGCTCCGGATGCCTTGCTGCCGCTGCGGGAGCCGTCGCTGTACCGGGTGTATGTCTCCTCGGAGGCGAAAGCGTCGAATACATAGGGGACCTTGCCGGAAACGTGGGCTCCGGCTTTGATCTCGGTTTCCTCATCCAGCATGTCCTCAAAGCTGATGGCGGGCTTCAGGGAGATGATGTCCTCCGGAATAGCCTGGAACAGCATGATGCCGCCGAAAGCGATCAGCATGATGACACCCCAGTTGATGCCGCCGAGAATGTACTTGAATTTCATTTTAACGCATCCTCCTCTCAATTGCGCAGGGCGCGGCCCTTTTTATCCACACCCAGAGCCGCGTTCACCTTCTCCTGGAAGGCCTCCGCGAAGCTGTCAAAGGCCTTGGACTCCTCGGGCTGCTGGATATTGACGCGGCATTCCTTGCCCAGCTTGGTGTTGCTGGAGCTTACGGAGAGCTGGATGCAGTTGTTACGCTTGCCGGGGAATTTCAGCAGCAGCAGGCTGGAGTTGCCGCCTACGTACTCCAGATTTTCCGCGCTGGCGCGGACGGGCTCGGTATAGACGATCCGGTCGCCCTCCACGCCGATGGGGATTACCCAGATGTGGTCCGGCTGATCGGCGCGAAAGCCGACCGCGTAGTAGTGATAGTACCGGATCCGGCCCTGATACTCGGTGGAGTGGGCATAGGCGGCGGTGTACTGCATGCCGTCAGGGACCAGATTGCCGACGATTTTGCGGATCTCTTCTTTCTCTTTGCTGTCAACGCCCTTCTTTTCGTCAATGGTCATCTTGATCCACAGGACAATAAAGGCCGCCACAAAAAATATGATGGTGATAATGAGGGCCTGGGGAGTCACGTTCAGCTTATCCGCGAGTGCTTGGATCATTTCGAATTACCTCCTGAAAAATACAGCTGTCGTTCAGAGAACCTGCATTACATGGCGGCCTTCAGGACGTCCGCCATGTCCAGACGCTCCCAGGGCAGATCCACGTCCGTGCGGCCGAAGTGGCCGTAGGCGGCGGTCTGCTCGTAGATGGGACGGCGCAGGTCCAGACGGGTGATGATCTTGCCGGGGCGCAGGTCGAAGTGGCTGCGCACGATCTCACCCAGCCGCTCGTCGGAGACCACGCCGGTGCCCTGGCTGTCCACCAGGATGCTCACCGGCTCGCTGACGCCGATGGCGTAGGCCAGCTCAATGTGGCAGCGGCGGGCCAGACCGGCGGCGACCACGTTCTTGGCGGCATACCGGGCCATGTAGGCGGCGGAGCGGTCCACCTTGGTGGGGTCCTTGCCGGAGAAGCAGCCGCCGCCGTGGCTGGCGGAGCCGCCGTAGGTGTCCACGATGATCTTCCGGCCGGTAAGGCCGCTGTCGCCCACGGGGCCGCCGATGACGAAGCGTCCGGTGGGATTGATGAAGAATTTGGTTTCCTGATCGATGTACTGGGCGGGGATGATGGGCTTGACCACCGTCTCGATGATGGCTTCCCGCAGGTCCTCAATGGAGATGTCGGGGCTGTGCTGGGTGGAGACAACGATGGCGGGGCAGCGCAGAACCTTGCCGTCTCCATCGTACTCTACAGTGACCTGGCTCTTGCCATCGGGGCGCAGCCAGCTCAGTTCACCACTCTTGCGCACTGCGGCCAGACGGCGGCAGAGCTGGTGGGCCAGGGAGATGGGGGCGGGCATCAGCTCGGGGGTCTCATCGCAGGCGTAGCCGAACATCATGCCCTGGTCGCCGGCGCCGATGGTCTCGTCGCTGTCGCCGTCCACGCCCATGGCGATGTCGCCGCTCTGCTCATCGATGGCGGTCAGCACCGCACAGGACCGGGCATCAAAGCCGTAGGCGGGATCGCTGTAGCCGATCTTGTCCACAGTGCGGCGGACGATGTGGGGGATGTCCACGTAGCATTTTGTGGAAATTTCGCCCATCACGGTCACCATCCCGGTGGTGGTGATGGTCTCGCAGGCTACCCGTCCATTGGGGTCCTGGGCCAGAATGGCGTCCAGAACGGCGTCGGAGATCTGGTCACAGACCTTGTCGGGATGTCCTTCGGTGACGGACTCGGAGGTGAAAATGCGGTTTGCCATAGTAAGTTCCTCTCTTTCGATTTGTGTGGTATTGTTGGCGTGCAAAAGAAAAAGCACGCCTGGCGGCGTGCTTCGGAAGGGTTGTATATCACTCCTCATCTTTCGCTGACCGCCGGAATTGGCACCTTGCGTTCGCAGGTTGCCGTGGCTTCATCGGGCCGTTCCCTCCGCCACTCTTGATAAGGTATTCAATTGTGGGATTGCTTTGCGTGTCATTATTATACGTCATGCTTTGGAAATTGTCAACAGAATTCTGAAAAAGTCTGTGCTTCGTAAATGCAGACGGATTTACCACACTTTCCAGCTGCTCGCAAGAACGAACTGCGGCATGTCTCCGCAGCGGGCGGGACCGCCTGGGCGGTCCCGCTGGCTACATCTTTTCATTGACGTACAGCTCTGCCCGGCGCTGGATACGCTCCACGGTATCGTCCAGAGTCCGGTCTCCTGCAAAGTAAGCTCCCGCCTCCTCCTCTACAAGCGCCAAGATGTTTCGGTCTGAAAAGAGGGTGCATCTGGTGATGCTGTTGAAGTAGTCCTCCCATTCCTGACATTCTTTGGGTGACAGCACATCCACAGGAAAAAACTCTCCATTATAAGTCATTCCATAGTCTCTGGCGCGTTTTACATGCCGTATATTTTCTCGGTAGCCTTTTTGGACGACAGGTATCCCGTTGTATACGAAAGTGATATCTTGTTCCTTCTTTGGCAAAAGAATCTGTCGAATATACTCCCAGGCAGATTCTTTATCCCGGCAGGTAGAGGACATAGCTAGCTTGATACCAAGAGGCTCAAAATAGCTGCCAACGCTGCCGTCCTCTATAGGGTATCCGACAGGCATTGCGTTCTCTCTAAATTCAAAATTATAATCTCTTTGATGGTATATCTTATAGTATCCTTGATCGCTCAGCATAACCTGCCCTCTCAGGACCCGCTCAGTGAACATACCATGATCGTCTGCCCGCCCCAAAGGATACTCCTGCCGCCACCCCTCTTCGCCAGAGCCGGGCATACTGTTGGAAAACTCCAGAACATTTCGGAACTGCTGGCTGTCAAAGCGGCATTGACCGGTTTCCCAGTCTATAAACAGATCAAAAAAGCCGTAAATGTAAGAAGATAGCATATGATATTTCATAGAAGGGGTATTCATAACGTTATCCAGAATTACAGCCTCCTCAGGCATGGTAGAAAAGGCCTCCTGCAACTCCTTCAGGGTCCAGCTGGTACGCTTTCCTACCACTGATTCCGCCCCAAGCAGCGTATGGAGCCAGACAGAGTCAAAAACGGTATAAAGCCCCCCGTTGACCTCCGCAGTCCTTAACGGAGCCTCTACGATCCCTTCTCTGCCTATATCCGGGTCGTTCTCAATATAGGGCCACAGGTCTTCCAGATACCCTTTTTCCGCCATCTGACGGTAAGGAAGCTGACAGGTCTGATCGTGATATGCCGTTTTCCACAGATGCTCATAGGGGAGCTGCGTAGTATTCTCGGAGGAACCCAGTTCAATGATATCCGGAACCTGCCCGGCGGCGATCTCCGCCATCAGCAGGTCGATCCCGTGTTTGCCGTTTTCGGAGAGGAGGGAGTAATTTCTGACTTCGATCTGCACATCCTCATGGGTCCGGTTGAATTTCTTCACCGCCTCCCAGTCCACACCGTCGTTGCTGACTTTGGCGTAAATCAGGGTGGTGACCTCTGGCTCCGGCACGGGGTCCTGGCCGCCTGCGGTGCAGGCAGGGAGGAGAAACACCGCCAGCAGGGCCAGCAGCCATCCATACCTTTTCATTAGATTTCCCCTTCTTTTCTCGTTTGTATCTCTACTTTACCACACTTTCCCGCTATCCGCAAGGCAGGCGGGACCGCCTGGGCGGTCCCGCCCGCTACCGCAGCTCATTCACATACAGCTGCGCCCGGTTCTGAACCAGGGCCACGGT
>ERZ779621.549-NODE-549-length-14738-cov-5.450862_pt1 | contig 14738 bp, 14 predicted proteins | sample MGYA00514215_ERZ779621 | MGnify/ENA primary metagenome ERZ779621 (study PRJEB29562, sample SAMEA4376715) | mouse gut metagenome | isolation source: Cecum | study: EMG produced TPA metagenomics assembly of the A DSS colitis mouse model was used to assess the...
CACCCTGGGCGGCACGGGCAAGGAGACGGGCAAGCGGCACCCCACCATCGGCAACAACGTGATGATCGCCTGCGGCGCGAAGGTGCTGGGACCGTTTTCTGTGGGAGACAACGCCCGCATCGCGGCCAACGCCGTGGTGCTCTCCGAGGTGCCTGAGGACGCCACCGCCGTAGGTATTCCCGCCCAGATCGTGAAGATCGCAGGCCGCGCCACCCACTATGCCGACGAGGTGGACCAGACCAGCGTGAAGAACCCCACCCTGGAGAAGCTGGCTGCCCTGGCGGGCCGGGTGGAGGCGTTGGAGCGGCAGCTGGAGGAAAAGCCGTAGCAGGGGATTTCGGCGGGCGGGGCAAGCCCCGCCCCTACGGACGCAAACGGTACTATAGGCGCTGTAGGGGAGGGGCTTGCCCCGCCCGAGACAGGCGAACACACCCCTGAAAGGAAGGATAGAACATGTTGTTTGACAGGATGCACCATGTGGCCATCATCGTCTCGGACTATGAGAGGGCCAAGAAATTTTACGTGGAAACGCTGGGCTTTCCCGTCCTGCGGGAGAATTTCCGCGCCGAGCGGGGGGACTGGAAGCTGGATCTGAAGTTTGGGGACGCTGAGCTGGAGCTCTTCGCCATCCCCGGCGCACCGGAGCGGCCCAGCTACCCCGAGGCCCAGGGCCTGCGCCATCTGGCCTTTCGGGTGGAGAGCGTGGAGGCGGCGGTGGCGGAGTTGGCAAAGCGGGGCGTCCAATGTGAACCCATCCGGCAAGACGCCTTTACCGGCAAGGCCATGACCTTTTTCCATGACCCGGACGGGCTCCCTCTGGAGCTTCACGAATGAGAGAGAAGGAGAAGACAGCTATGGTTTTATACAATTCCGCCAGCCGTCAAAAGGAAGAATTTGTCCCCTATGAGCCGGGGAAGGTGAGCATGTACACCTGCGGTCCCACGGTGTATCACTTTGCCCACATTGGCAATCTGCGCTCTTATCTGATGGAGGACGTACTGGAGAAGTATCTGCGCTATGCCGGGTACGACGTGACCCGGGTGATGAACATTACCGACGTGGGCCATTTGGCCTCCGACGCGGACAACGGCGAGGACAAGATGCTCAAGGGGGCCAAGCGGGAGCACAAGACGGTCATGGAGATCGCCCAGTTTTACACCGACGCTTTCTTTGCCGACTGCGCCAAGCTGAACATTAAGACCCCCGACGTGGTCCAGCCCGCTACGGGGATGATCCCGGAGTACATTCAGGTCATCACCAAGCTGTTGGAGACGGGTTACGCCTATTTGGCGGGGGGGAACGTGTACTTTGACACCTCCAAGCTGGCGAAATACTACGTGTTCAACGACCACGACGAGGAAAACCTGGTCGTGGGCGTCCGTGACAGCGTGGAGGAGGACGCCAACAAGCGCAATAAGGCGGACTTCGTTCTGTGGTTCACCAAATCTAAGTTCGAGGATCAGGCTCTCAAGTGGGATTCCCCCTGGGGGGTGGGTTACCCCGGCTGGCATATTGAATGCTCCTGCATTTCCATGAAGTATCTGGGAGAACGGTTGGACCTCCACTGTGGCGGCATCGACAACGCGTTTCCCCACCACACCAACGAGATTGCCCAGTCGGAGGCCTATCTGGGCCACCCCTGGTGCAAGTACTGGTTCCATGTCCACCACCTGAACACCACCGGCGGGAAGATGTCCAAGTCCAAGGGGGAGTTTTTGACCGTCTCCCTCCTGGAGGAAAAGGGCTTCGATCCCATGGCGTACCGCCTGTTCTGCCTCCAAAGCCACTACCGCAAGTCCCTGACCTTTTCCTGGGAGAACCTGGACAACGCCAAGGCCGCCTACGAGAAGCTGGTAGCCCGCGTGGCCGCCCTCACCGAAGAGGGAACGGTGGACGAGACCGCCGCGGCCGGTTTGAAGGTCCGCTTTGACGAGGCTTTGGGCAATGACCTCAATACCTCTCTGGGGGTGACCGCCCTCTATGATGTGTTGAAGGCGGAGGTGAACGACGCCACCAAACGGGCCCTGATCGCCAGCTTTGATACGGTGCTGGGCCTGCGTCTTTTGGAGCACGCCGCTGAGCTGCGAGAGAAGGAGAAGACTGCCGCATCCGCGTCTAACGAGGGGGACGCCGAGATACAAGCTCTGGTGGACGAGCGCACCGCGGCGAAGAAGTCCAAGGACTTTGCCAAGGCGGATGCCATCCGCGCCCAGCTGGCGGAGATGGGTATCGAGGTCACCGACACTCCCCAGGGCCCTGTGTGGAAGAGGATATAAGCTATGGCCAGAGATATGCAAAAGCGAGTGATCAAGCTCCAGTTCAACGCCCCGGTGATCCTCATGTTTACCATCCTCTCTCTGGCGGCGCTCATCGCGGGCAACATCACCGATGGTTGGACGACCTCCAGGTTTTTCAGCATCTATCGTTTTACCCCAAGCGACTTTTTGGGCTATATCCGGCTGTTCGGCCATGTGCTGGGGCACGCCAGCTGGGAGCACTACATGGGCAACATGGTCCTCCTTTTGGTGGTTGGACCACCCCTGGAGGAGAAGTACGGCAGCTGGAATATGCTGTGGTGCATTTTGTTCACCGCCCTGGTGTCCGGCATCGTCCACTGCATCTGGGACCCCCGTACCATGCTCCTGGGGGCCAGCGGGGTGGTGTTTATGCTCATTATGCTCTCCTCCTTGGCGGGGATGCGGGACGGAGCAATTCCTATCACTCTCATCCTGGTGGCGGTGATCTATCTGGGGGGCGAGCTGGTGGCGGCTTTCACCGCCCAGGACAGCGTTTCCCAGCTCACCCACATCGTGGGCGGATTGTGTGGGACCTTTTTAGGCTTCCTCATGTCCCGGCGGCGGCGATAAGATGGACAGGCGCGTCGTTGTGATCTGCGGTCCCACCGCCAGCGGAAAAACCGCCCTGGGGGTGGCCCTGGCCAAGGCCCTGGACGGGGAGGTGGTCTCCGCCGACTCCATGCAGGTCTACCGGGGCATGGACATTGGCACCGCCAAGCCCACAGTGGAGGAGATGGACGGTGTCCCCCACCATATGCTGGACGTGGCCGACCCCGCTGAGGACTTTTCCGTGGCCCGCTATGTGGACTTGGCCGCGCCCATTGTGGAGGATATTTTGGCACGGGGCAAACGGCCCTTGATCGTAGGGGGGACGGGGCTCTACATCGACAATCTGCTGGCAGGGCGCTCCTTTCCGCCCTTTTCCGGCAAGATCCGGCAGGAGCTGACAGACCGGGTCCGCACCGAGGGACTGGACAAGCTGTATGCCGAGCTGGGCCGGGTGGATCCCGGGCGGCAAAAGGAGCTCAGCCCCAACGACGAAAAGCGTATTGTCCGGGCGCTGGAGATTTTCTACGAGACGGACAAGCCCATGTCGGTATGGAGCGCGGAGAGCCAAGGCCAGCCCCCCCGGTTTGAGGCGGTCCGCATCGGCCTGAATTTTCAGGCGCGCGTGGATCTGTGGGCGCGCATTGACGCCAGAGTGGACCAGATGCTGGAGCAGGGTCTGGCCGACGAGGCCGGACGGCTGCTGGAGAGTGGGGTGCCCCCCACTGCCACCGCCATGCAGGCCATCGGCTATAAGGAACTGGCCGCCGCCCTGCTGGGGCATGAGCCGCTGGAGACGGCGGCGGATATGGTAAAGCTGCGCACCAGGCAGTATGCCAAGCGTCAGCTCTCCTGGTTCCGGCGGTATGATGAGACCTTCTGGATCCGCTGGGAGAAGGAGCCAAATTTTTCCCACGCCTTAGGTATTTCGACAGCTTTCCTCAAAGAATGTGGACTATAATAGGGGCGGCGTTGAGCCAAACCACATTCAAAGAGGAGCGATAGACACATGAAGACCGCGAAGAATCTACAGGACGCATTTCTCACCCGCTGCCGCACCGCCCGTATGCCCGTGACCGTGTTTCTCATGAACGGCTTCCAGATCCGAGGGTACATCACCGGCTTTGACCCCTACATGGTGGTGGTGCAGTCGGAGGAAAAGCAGCAGGTCATTTACAAGCACGCCGTTTCCACCATCGTCCCCGAGCGCCGCATGGAGCTGGAATTTACGGAGGAAGGGATGGAGCGGTAACGGCGTATCCCCAACGGGAAAGGTCGTGTACTTATGAAGCAAGGCACCCTTGTTACTCGGGTGGTCATCCTGACGCTTTTTGCCGCCGTGCTGGCCTATTTGGGCTTCTACGTTTGGCAGGGCCTCTCCGAGCCTTACCAGCTGGTGGCGACCTATACCTATCAGATGGACGACGGCCTTGCGTTAGACGGCGTTGTGGTGCGTCAAGAGGCGGTGATCGAGGGCCGCTCCGAGCTCTCCGAGGTCCTTCCCCAGGAGGGGGAGAAGGTGGCGAAGGGGGCCGCCGTGGCTCTGGTGTACGACAACGCCGCAGCCATGCAGGGGAGCCGGGAGGCCAAGGAACTGCGGCTCCAGCTGGAGCAGCTCCACTACGCCATGCGCCGCAACGACTCCTTTGGAGACGCCAACAAGCTGGACAGCCAGCTGGTGACCACCCTGGCGGAGCTGAAGACCGCCGCCTCCAACGGAGACCTCAGCGGATTGGAGGAGCAGGGGCTGGACCTGCGCAGTCTGGTGCTCAAGCGCACGGGCGACCTGACCACCAGCGCCCAGAGCCTGACCGCGCTCCAGGAGGCGGCGGCGGGGCTGGAGGCGCGGCTGAAGACGCTGAACACCAGCACCGCCCGGAGCACCCGGCAGGTGACGGTGGAGCGAAGCGGCGTCTTTTCCGGCCTGGCGGACGGATATGAGGGGCGGCTCTATCCCGAAATGCTGGACGAGCTGACCGTAGGCCAGTTGGATCAGCTGTGCCAGGGAAGCACCGAGCTCACTCAAACTGCCATCGGCAAGCTCATCACCGGCTCTACCTGGTATTACGCCGCCGTGGTGGATGACGCCTCGGCCAAGCGCCTGGAGGAGGGGAGACGCTATACGCTGGCCTTCTCTGGTGACTTTGACAAGGAGGTTGCCATGCGGTTGGAGCGGCTGGGAAGCAGTGAGGGCGGACGGCGTCTTGTCGTCTTTTCCTCTGACCGCTATTTGAGCGAGGTCACCCTGGCCCGGCAGTGCGCCGCGACTCTGGTCTTTGAGCGCTTTACCGGCGTGCGGGTCCCCGATAAGGCCCTGCGGGTGCGCACCAACGATGACGGCTCCACCACCCTGGGAGTGTATACCCTGGTGGGCCGTCAGGCGGAGTTCAAAAGCGTGGAGATCGTCCGGGAGGGGGAAGGCTTCTACCTCCTGCGAGGAACGGCAGACAACCGCAAGGTCCTCCGCCCCGGCGACACCATTATTCTCTCCAACCAGGAGCTGTATCACGGGAAGGTGATCCTATGAGTGTGCTGGAGGAACGTCTGGCCGCCGTCAACGCCGCCATTGCCGACGCCGCCCGGGAGGTGGGCCGGGACCCCGGGGAGATCACCCTGGAGGCGGCCACCAAGACCCAGACCGCCGACACTGTCCGTGCCGCCATCCAAGCGGGAGTCGCTGTGTGCGGAGAAAACCGGGTCCAGGAGCTGGTCCAGAAGCTGGATGCCTTTGCCTACGACGGCGCGCGGGAGGTCCACTTCATCGGCCATCTCCAGACCAACAAGGTCCGCCAGGTGGTGGGGCGGGTAGACCTGATCGAATCGGTAGACTCCCTCCATCTGCTTCAGGCTGTGTCCGACTGCGCCCAGCGTCTGGGCCGGGTGCAGGATATCCTGCTGGAGGTCAACATCGCCGGGGAGGCCAGCAAGAGCGGGTTTACTCCCGACGGGGTGTTTGGGGGGGTAGAAAAGGCCCAGGAACTGCCCGGAGTCCGGTTGCGCGGAATTATGTGCATCCCCCCGGCGGCACAAGATGTAGGGGGCAATCGGAAATTTTTCCGAAAAACATACCAAATTTATGTTGACATAATTAGCAAAATGGTGGATAATAGGGAAGACCTCAGTTGTCTGTCCATGGGAATGAGCCGTGACTTTGCCGACGCGGTGCGTGAGGGCGCGACCCTGGTGCGCGTGGGAACGGGCCTGTTCGGCCCCCGTGGTTGACAGAAAACCAATAACAAGAGAAGAAGATCATCGAAAGGGGAAGTATACGAATGAGCTTTCTTGACGAGCTGAAGCGCCTGGCCCGTCCCTATGAGGATGAAGAGGAAGATTACGAGGAGTTTGAGCCCGCCCCCAAGCTGGAGCGTAAGCAGCGTGAGCGGGCCACCGAGCGCCTGAGCGCCCGGGAGCCGGAGCCCACTACCTCCATCTTCGATACCCAGGCCGAGCGCCGGAGCAACAAGGTGGTCAACATCCACACCACCACCCAGCTCCAGGTGGTGCTGGTAAAGCCTGACCGCTTTGAGGCCGCGCCTGAGATCGCGGACCATCTGCGGGAGAAGCGCACCGTGGTGCTCAATCTGGAGTCTGTGGGCAAGGACGTTGCCCGCCGTTTGCTGGACTTTGTCTCCGGCGTGGCCTATGCCAGCGAAGGCAAGATCAAAAAGGTGGCCATCGGAACCTACATCGTCACCCCCTTCAACGTGGACATCCTGGGCGATTTGGTGGGTGAGCTGGAGAACAACGGGCTTTACAATTTCTAACAGGCAAGCAATGTAGGGGAGGGGCTTGCCCCTCTCGAAGAACACAACAGAGAAAGCAGGAGGGATACGTATGCTGACACCCCAGGAGGTAGCCCAGCGCTCCTTTGGCAAGGCGTCCTTTGGTGGCTATAATATGGCGATGGTGGACGACTTTTTGGACGAGCTCACCGCCGACTACGAGACCCTCTTTAACGAAAACGCTCTTTTGAAGCAGAAACTGGGGGTCCTCTCGGGCAAGATCCGGGAGTATCAGTCCACCGAGGAATCCATGCGCAAGGCGTTTTTGGCCGCCCAGCAGATGTCGGACAAGCTGGTGAAGGAGACGGAAGAAAAGTGCGCCGCCATGCTGTCCAAGGCTGAGACCACCTCCGCCGCCAAGCACCAGGAGCTGAGCCAGGGCTTGGGTGCCGAGGAGCAGAAACTGCAGGCCGCCCAGCGTTCTGTGGAGCAGTATAAGGCCCAGATCCGCGCCGTCTGTCAAAAGCAGATGGACTATCTCGACCAGCTGGACCGGCTGGTCGTTCCCGCCATTCCCAAGGCGGAGGACCACACCGTGGAGGATATCCAGGCTGCGGTGGAGCGTTCCGTCGCCCTGGAGGACGAGGAGCTCCGCGCCGCCGAGGGCGTGCTGGAGACCGTTCCACCCTTTGACGGTCCCGCCGCCGCAAGCGCGGCTCCCGAAGACCACCCGCGTCAGCCCTCGGAGGCTCCCGCGGAGCACGCCCCCCGCCGTTTGGCGCCCGATTTGGACCCCACGGTGGTGGAGGAGAGCTCCGTCAGCCTCTACGAGCAGCTGATGGCGCAGCGCAGGAGCGAACAGCAGCCCCCCGCCGCGGACGACGCGCCCACCCGGCGCATTGACCGCAAGACCTTGGAGTTCGGAAAGGACTTCGAGATCGACTGAGCGCAGTAATGAAGGGCCGGTCTTAGGACCGGCCCTTTTTATTCGCCGGGAAAGGCCAAGGGCCTTTCCCGGCGGCTGGTTGCGGCCCCCTGCGCGCACTTGCTGCGCTCGCGCACTTATGGGCCGAGAAGTATGTTTTCCGACGCACATGTCGCCGGAAAACATGATAATACACCTTCGCCGCCTGCGGGCGGTGAACTCTACGAGGTTTTTGTATGTCTATTCAACTTTCCGACCATTTCAACTATCAGCGTCTGCTGAAATTCTGCTTTGCCCCTATCATGATGATGGTGTTTACCTCCATTTACAGTGTGGTGGACGGCTTTTTTGTGTCCAACTGGGCAGGGAAGACCCCCTTCGCCGCCATCAATCTCATCTACCCCTTCATCATGATCCTGGGTGGAGTGGGGTTTATGCTGGGTACAGGCGGCTCCGCCCTTGTAGGTAAGACCTTGGGAGAGGGAGATGCGGACAGGGCCAACCGCTACTTTACCATGATGGTGTGCGCCACCGTGGTGGCGGGCGTGACCCTCTCCGTGCTGGGCATCGTGTTCCTGCGGCCCATCGCCCTGGCCCTGGGGGCCACAGCGGATATGGTGGAAGACTGCGTCCTCTACGGCCGCATCGTTTTGGCGTTCAACACCATGTTCATGCTCCAAAACCTGTTTCAGACATTCCTCACCACCGCCGAGCGGCCTCAGCTTGGCCTGTTGGCCACGGTGTGCGCCGGGGTGACCAACATGGCCCTGGACGCCCTGTTTGTGGCGGGCTTCCGCTGGGGGATCGCTGGGGCGGCATTGGCTACCGGGATCAGCCAGACGGTGGGCGGCGTGCTGCCGTTGCTCTATTTTCTGCGGTCCAACGACAGCATTTTGCGCCTACGCGTCACGAAAATAGAGGCTAAGCCCCTGGTCCAGGCCTGCACCAACGGCGCGTCCGAGATGATGAGCAGTATTTCCGGCTCTGTGGTCAGTATGCTCTTCAACTTCCAGCTCCTGCGGCTGGCGGGAGAGGACGGCGTGGCCTCCTACGGTGTGCTCATGTACGTCAATTTTATCTTCCTCGCTATTTTCATCGGCTACACCATCGGTGCATCCCCCATCGTCAGCTACCACTACGGCGCGGAGAATCCCGCCGAGGTGCGCAACATTCTCCAAAAGAGCCTGCGCTTTATGGCGGGGGTGGGGGTGGCTATGACTGCTCTGGCCTGGGTGCTGGCTTCCCCGCTGGCCCATATCTTTGTGGGCTACGACCAGGAGCTGATGGAGAGGACCCGCCACGCCTTCCACATCTGCGCGTTTATGTTCCTGGTGGCGGGGATCAACATCTTCGGCTCCTCCTTCTTTACCGCCCTCAATAACGGGTTGATCTCGGCGGCGATCTCCTTCCTCCGCGGGTTGGTGTTCCAGTGCCTGTCGGTGCTCATCCTGCCCATCTTCTTCAAGCTGGACGGCATCTGGTGGGCGGTGGTGGTGGCCGACGTGTGTTCCTTCTGCGTCACCGCCGTGTTCTTGCTGGCGAAGCGGAAGAAGTACGGGTATTAAGCTTTTGCATGTGGACAAAGAAGCCCGGCGTTCTTGGAACGCCGGGCTTTTACGTCACTCTCCGCTGGGAGAAAAGGCAGGGGTTTCCATGGACTGGGCGGGGTCAACTTTTTCGGCGGACAGGTCGGAAATGCCCTCACCGGGATCAACCGGTTCGATGGCCAAAGCGTCGTCCTCGTCGTCAATGCCGGGCGTTTCCAGAGGTAGCAGGTCGTATTGGGCGGGCTGTTCCTTTTCCGCGGGCAGCTCGGCGGGGGCGACCTTGTAGGTGGGAGCGTCGTACCCGCCGGGGCTTCCATCCACATCGCCGCCGGGGACGGGGTCGTCGTTCAGGGGGACTTTAGCGGGCAGCTCCTGCGGCCCTTTTTGGTGGGGCGCGTCCTCGACGCCGGAGTAGACCCGCACCTGAATGGCGTCGTCATCGGGGTCCAGCTTGGCCAGCTCCGCCAACAGCTTGTCGTCCGCCGGGGCGGGGAGGTCCAGGTCGATGCGGTTTTCAACCTCGTTGACCGCGTGGGTGGAGAATACCCCCGTGCCATCCAGAAGGGTGTCCAGCTCCTTCATCAGGTCAGTCAAATGGGCGAGGGAATACTTGGCGGAGGTAAAGGACACCCTGGCACTTCCCGTCCACTCCAGCACTTGAAGCTCCAAAGACTTGTCCCCGGGGTTTTCGCTGTCCACCAGCAGGACGGTCAGGCCGCCGTCAGCGTCAATATACGCTCCGCCGTACCAGTCGGGGTACTGGGCATCCTCGTTCAGCATCCCCATGCCCTCCATCAGGCGGTCGTAGAGCAGCGCGCCGTCCTGTACGGACACGTCACCCCCGCCTACGGTGGCCCCGCCGGGCAGGTCGCTGCCGGTCTGGGTGGCGGATTCCGTGCCGCCCACGTCAAGGGGGTGCTTTTGCTCCACCATGGGCCGGTAGGGTTGATCCAGGGTGGTGTAGCTGTGTTGGCGGGGCTGGTTGGCGGTGCCCCGCAGGGCATAGGTGACGCTCCCGGCGGCGATCACCAGCGCGGCACAGGCGGCCACGGCCACATATTTTTGCCAGCGGACGCTCTTGGCCTTGGCGGGCCGAGACAGGGTCTCCTTTAGGTCCGACTGGGCCTGCAGGCTGGGGTTTAGCTGCTCCTTCATAGAACCAAATATGCTATGCTTCATCGAAATAGTCTCCTTTCAAAAGCACCCGAAGCCGCTCCCGGCCGCGGGTCATGCGCATACGCACCGTGCCCGGGCGAAGACCGAGCGCCTGGGCAATAGCCTCGGTGGGCAGATCCTCAAAGTAGAACAGATAGATGGGCAGACGTTGCTCCTCGGGGAGGCTTTGCAGGGCCTCCCATACGCGGTTTTCCTCCGGCTCGCGGAAGGGGGCGGCAAGGGCCTCCGCGTCCTCCAGCGGGACGTTCTTTCGCCGGGACGTGGCGGCGGTCACCCGCCGGGAGAGATTGACGGTGACGCGCAGCAGCCACGCCTTGCGGTGCTCCTCGTCGTGAAATTCCTTGCGGGTATTTAAGTAGGCCAGAAAAACCTCTTGAAACACGTCGTCCGCGTCGGCCTTTGATCCGGTTTTGGCAAAGGCCAGACCGTAGACCATGCTTTGATATTTGTCGATTACGGCCTGTGTTTCCTCCTGACCGCCCGTACGCAGCGGTGTTGCTTCCATGGACCTCCACCTCCTTTCACCTATAACTCAAACCAGCGGGGCGTTTTGTCACAGGGAAGCAAAAATTATTTCTTTGGACGACGGCGGAGAATGGAGCGTTCCCCTTGACAGGCAGGGGAAAAACGGGTACAATAGCGGGGTGAAACGCAGGGAAGAGGACGAGTACCCACCCTCGCGCCGCAAAGAGAGCCGCTGAACGGGTGAGAGGCGGAGGGCGCAGCTTGGGGAAGGATCACCTCGGAGCGACGGAGTTGAACCAAGTAGGCCCCGGCGGGTCGTCCCGTTACAGACGAATGAGGGCCGTATGTTATGTACGGAACGAGAGTGGTACCGCAGAGGTTCGCGCCTTTGTCTCTTGACGAGACAAGGGCGTTTTTTGTTGGGAGGGGACATGACGTTACCAAAGAGAAAAGCTACTAGATTGAAGGCATATGATTACAGTTTGCCGGGTTACTATTTTATTACTCTTTGCGTGCAAGACCGCCGTTGCATCCTTTCGGAAATCAGTGTAGGGGAGGGGCTTGCCCCTCCCGTGGTGCGACTGACAGGAATAGGAAAGCTGGCAGAAGAGCAGTTGCAGCGCATCCCGGAACGGTTTACCACCGCTGCCGTAGAAAAGTATGTGATCATGCCAAATCATATCCACCTGATTCTTCGGATGAAAGAAGGGTCGGGAGGGGCAAGCCCCTCCCCTACAGTCACACAAGTGGTAGGTGTATTCAAATCGTTAACGACCGGCTGTGCGAGGGTGAGATAAAATTGTTTCAGCGGTCTTTTTATGACCACGTGATCCGTAACGAGAGTGACTACCAGGAAATATGGACCTATATTGATCAGAACCCTGCCAAATGGTCGGAAGATCGGTTCTATAGGGATTAAAAACACTTTAAATAAAGGAGACTGACACCATGGACTACAACGAGACAGTACACCTTCCACAGACGGACTTTCCCATGCGGGCGGGGTTGCCCAAGCGGGAGCCGGAGATGCTCGACGCCCTCCAGAGCCTCTATCACAAGATGGTGGCGCGCAACGAGGGCAAGCCCAAGTTCGTCCTCCACGACGGCCCTCCCTATGCCAACGGCAACATCCACATCGGCACGGCCATGAATAAGATCCTCAAGGACATCATTGTCAAGTCCAAGAACATGACGGGTTTCCAGGCCCCCTACGTCCCCGGCTGGGACACCCACGGCCTGCCCATCGAGACCGCCGTACTGAAGGACAAGACGGTGAAGCGGGACGAGATGACCACCGCGGAGTTCCGCACCAAGTGCGAGGAGTACGCCAAGGGCTACATCGCCAAGATGACCGAGCAGTTCAAGCGGCTGGGCGTGCTGGGCGAGTGGGAAAATCCTTATATCACCCTCCTGCCCGAGTTTGAGGCCAAGCAGGTGGAGGTCTTCGGCAAAATGGCGGAGAAGGGCCTCATCTACAAGGGCCTCAAGCCCGTCTACTGGTGCCCCGCCGACCAGACCGCGCTGGCCGAGGCGGAGATCGAGTATCAGGACGACCCCTGCACCACCATTTTCGTAAAATTCCCTGTGCTGGACGACAAGGGCAAGCTGGGGCAATACTGCGACCTCAAAAAGCTCTCCTTCGTCATCTGGACGACGACACCTTGGACTTTGCCCGGCAACATGGCCATCTGCGTCAACGCCGCCTTTGACTATGTGCTGCTGGAGGCCCCCAACGGAGAGGTGTATATCCTCGCCAAGGATCTGGCCGAGGGGGTCTGCAAGCAGGCGGGGATCGACTTTTCCGCCTGCAAGGTGCTGGCCACGGTGAAGGGTAGCGAGTTTGAACTGATGACCGCCAAGCATCCTCTCTTTGACCGGGAGAGCGTGCTGCTGTGCGGCGATCACGTGACGCTGGACGCCGGTTCCGGCTGTGTCCACACCGCCCCCGGCTTCGGTGCGGACGACTTCTATATCTGCCGCTCCTATGATAAGCAGGGCCTGACCGATATCGGCGTGCCCGTGCCCGTGAACGCCAAGGGCGTGATGACCGACGAGCGGTACAACGGCAACTACTACGCCAAGGGCAACGACCTGGTCATCGCGGACCTGGAGGCCTGCGGCGCGCTTTTGAGCAAGGAGAACATTACCCACAGCTACCCCCACTGCTGGCGTTGTAAGAACCCCATCATCTTCCGGGCCACCGAGCAGTGGTTCTGCAGCGTGGACGCCATCAAGAAGGCCGCCGTGGAGAGCTGTGACGGCATCTGGTGGAAGCCGGAGTGGGGCAAGGAGCGGATGATCTCCATGATCTCCGAACGCAGTGATTGGTGCATCTCCCGCCAGCGTGTCTGGGGCGTGCCCATCCCCATGCTCTATTGTGCTGAGTGCGGCCACGAGGTCATCTCCCCCGAGACCATTGCCCATGTGGCCAAGCTCTTCCGGGAGCACGGGTCCAATATCTGGTTCGATTCCGACGCCGACGCCCTGGCCCCCGCGGGCACCAAGTGCCCCCACTGCGGCCATGAGCATTTCACCAAGGAAACCGACATCATGGACGTGTGGTTCGACTCCGGGTCCACCTGGGCGGCGGTGGCCGACGAGCGGGATTATCTCAACTACCCCGCCGACCTCTATCTGGAGGGTGGCGACCAGTACCGGGGCTGGTTCCAGTCCTCCATGCTTACCTCCATTGCCGTCAACGGTGTGGCTCCCTATAAGCAGATCGTCACCCACGGCTGGACGGTGGACGGCGAGGGCAAGGTGATGCACAAGTCTCTGGGCAACGCCGTTTCTCCCGACGACGTGCTCAGCCAATACGGCGCGGACATCCTGCGGCTGTGGGTGGCAAGCGCGGAGTACACGCAGGATATGCGTATTTCTCCTGAAATTTTGAAGCAGCTCTCCCAGGCGTATCTGAAGATCCGCAACACCGCCCGGTATATGCTGGGTAACCTCAATGGCTTTGACCCGGACGACGCCACCCCTGTGGCTGGGCTACTGGATCTGGACAAGTGGGCGGTGGCCCAGGTGAACGCCCTGGCAAAGACCTGCCGCGCCGCCTATCACACCTATGATTTCCACGTGGTCTACCGCTCCATTTACAACTTCTGTGTGGTGGAGATGTCCAACTTCTATCTGGACGTGATCAAGGACCGGCTCTACTGCGGCGACGCCGCCGGGCGCAAGAGCGCCCAGAGTGCGCTCTATCTCATCCTGGACGGTCTGACCAGGCTGGTGGCTCCCATTCTGGCGTTTACCTCGCAGGAGATCTGGACCGCCATGCCCCACGCCAAGGAAGATGACGCCGAGAGCGTCCTTTTGAACGACATGCCCGATTTTGACGCCGCTCTGGCGCTCAGCGAGGCGGAAGAAGCGCGCTGGACGCAGCTGCTGGAGGTGCGGGATGCCGCCCTCAAGGCCCTGGAGCTGGCCCGGGAGCAGGGGGTCAAGAAGAACCAGGATGCGGAGGTCACCCTCACCCTGGATGGCGAGACCTTTGCCGCCTGGGAGAAGGGGAGCTTCCTTCCCGGCTTCGACGAGGCCGACCTGGCCACGCTGTTCATCGTCTCCAAGGTGACGGTGGAGCAGGGGAGCGGGGTGGAGGTTGCCGCGACCGTGAAGCTGTCCGAAGTGCCCAAGTGCCCTCGTTGCTGGAACCACGATGGACACATCGGTGAGGCGGGCCACCACGGCGAGCTGTGCGACCGTTGCGCTGCCGTGCTGGCCAAGGAGGGCTAAGTTGAAGGAAAACATCAAGCGGGCGTGGCCCTGGTATCTGCTGGCGGCGGCGCTGGTGGCCGCCGACCAGGTGGTGAAGCTGTGGGTGCGCTCCGCCATGGCCCTGGGAGAGACCCGGCCCTTCATCCCGCATTTTATTGAACTTTATCATCTGCAAAACACCGGGGGGGCCTTTTCTCTCCTGGCGGGGCAGACCTGGATGCTCACCGCCCTGTCCGCCGTGGCTACGGTGGCCTTGGTGGTGTGCCTGTGGGGGGACTATGTGACCACCAACGTCTTCTCCCGCCTGTGCGTCACCTGTATGCTGGCGGGGGCGGCGGGC
>ERZ779621.552-NODE-552-length-14731-cov-32.302467_pt1 | contig 14731 bp, 16 predicted proteins | sample MGYA00514215_ERZ779621 | MGnify/ENA primary metagenome ERZ779621 (study PRJEB29562, sample SAMEA4376715) | mouse gut metagenome | isolation source: Cecum | study: EMG produced TPA metagenomics assembly of the A DSS colitis mouse model was used to assess the...
TGTCAACAAAAAAATGCTGTATTTATGCGGCTTTTGGCGTTTCGCAAACGCCTAATGAAATAATATAATCAAAAGGAGGAAGAAAGAATCATGACAAAGGAAGAACGCTATCAGGCGTCTGCCGAAGAACTTTTGAGGCTGGTCGGAGGAAAAGAAAACATTATCAGTGCCGCCCACTGCGCAACCAGGCTCAGACTGGTTCTGAAAGATGAGTCAAAGGCAGATGTGGACGGAATCCTGAAGGTGGATCTGGTGAAAGGCCAGTTTGCCAATGGAGGCCAGTTCCAGATTATTATCGGCAGCGGCACCGTAAATGAGGTTTACAAACGTTTCATAGAAACAGGGGGGATTGCCGAAGCAACGAAGAGTGAAGTAAAGCAGGCGGCTGCCCAGAAGATGAATCCACTGCAGCGTCTTGTAAAAACGCTGTCTGACGTATTTGTTCCGCTGATTCCGGCATTGGTTGCCAGCGGTTTGATGATGGGTTTAAATAATGTGCTTACGGCAAACGGGCTGTTTATTCCGGGACAGTCTTTAGTAGAAGCCTATCCGGCACTTTCTGACATTGCTGCTATGATTAATACGTTTGCCAGTGCCGCATATGCCTTTCTGCCTATCCTGATTGGATTTTCTGCCACAAAAATGTTTGGGGGCAATCCGTATCTGGGAGCAGTTATCGGCATGATTATGGTTTCGGGTGATCTGCTGAATGCCTATGCCTACGGTACTGCCGTAACAGAAGAGACAATTCCGGTATGGAACATTTTGGGACTTACGATTGAAAAAGTAGGATACCAGGGAACGGTTCTGCCGGTGCTGGCTGCTTCGTATATCCTTTCGTTTGTGGAGAAGAAACTGCATAAGTATATTCCGGAGATTCTGGACAATCTTCTGCCCCCGTTGCTTACCGTTATGATCACTGGCTTTGTTACTTTTACGTTGGTAGGCGGGATTATGAGGACTGCCGGTGATATGCTGACAAACAGCTTTGTGTGGATGCATGATATATTAGGGATTGTGGGCGGTATGGTCCTGGGCTTCTTATATTCGCCTCTTACCATGACCGGTATGCACCACAGCCTGCTTCCGGTGGATATCCAAATGGTGGCGGCGGGAGGTTCCTTCCTGCTTGCGATTGCGTCCTGTAATAATGTGGCGCAGGGCGGCGCAACTCTTTGCGCCATGCTTCGGACAAAGGATAAGAAGCTAAAGAGTGTTGCGGCGACTTCGGGTGTGTCTGCTATGCTGGGTATCACAGAGCCTGCTATGTTTGGCGTAAACCTGAAACTGAAATATCCGTTCTATGGCGCTATGATCGGTGCAGCTCTTGGAGGCGGGTATGTAACTCTGACAAATGTTTTGAACACGGCTCCGGGAACCGCGGGAATTGTCGGGTTTGTCTGTGTTCCTGCGTCCAGTATGCTGAACTTTTGATTGGTACGGCTATTTCTATTGCGGCAGGATTTATTTTTACATATATTATGTCAAATATGAAAAAGTTTAATAAAGAATTGGAGAAAAAAGAAACTGCAGCAGAAGAAACAGAGGATATGTCTGCAGACATTTTCCCGGAGGCAGAGAAAGGTGTAATCTGCAGTCCGCTGACAGGAAAAGCGATTCCGATGAGCGAGGTGCCGGACGATACATTTGCCGCAGAAGTATTGGGGAAGGGAATGGCAGTCATTCCTTCGGAGGGGAAAGTGGTAGCACCCTGCCATGGTGAGGTTTCTACACTGTTTGATACGAAACATGCCATTGGCATTACAACGAAAGATGGAGTAGAATTACTGATTCATGTGGGTGTCAATACGGTAGAACTTAACGGAAAGTATTATGAGGCTCATGTGGCACAGGGCGATCAGGTAAAGCCCGGACAGTTGCTTCTTACGTTTGACATCCAGAAAATCCAGGAAGCAGGCTATCCGGTGGCTACTCCGGTAATTATTGCCAATACAGATGATTACAAAAATGTGGAGGGGATGAAGAATGGAGAGATTCACTGCATGGAGCCGCTTATTAAACTGGAGGAATCATAATGACAGGTAAAAAAATTGTATTTTTAGATATCGACGGGACATTTACTGTCCCGTTGGAAAAACCGACAGAGCTTGCGTCAAGGGCAGTACGGGAGGCAAGAAAAAATGGGCACAGGATTTTGATCAGCACAGGGCGCAATATGCCAATTGTAAGCGAGGATGTTCTGGAAGTAGGATTTGACGGTGTGGTTGCCAGTGCGGGAAGGCATATAGAAATTGATGGGAAAGTAATCCGCGACAGTGTACTTCCAGAAGAAACCATCCAGAAGTGCCTGGAAATTTTTCATCGATTTGGGATTTATTGCCGCATAGAGAGTCCGGAGGGGATTTATATTGATGACAGCCTTCAGGAAATCCTCACCAGTGCAACGGCAGATCTGTCCAATTCGGAGTTAATCCGAATGAAGAAGGAACTGGATTCTGATGTGGGGGTAAAACCGTATACGGAATATCCCCACAAGGGAGCATATAAGTTGGGATTTATCTGTACAGATCTGGCCGACATTGAGAAAACAAAACCGTATCTGGAGCAGGAGTTTCATTATGTAGTGCATCCCTATGCAGAAGATGCAGACTGTTATAATGGCGAGATTATACAGAAAGATATGGATAAGGGCGAGGCCATGGAACTTGTCTGTGAATACTATGGTGCAGACATGGCAGATACGGTCGCCTTTGGCGACAGTATGAATGACCAGCAGATGCTGGAATATGCGGGGGTTGCCGTTGTAATGGGGAATTCCTGCCAGGAATTGAAAGACATAGCAGATATTGTCTGCGAGAGCGTTGAGGAAGATGGGGTTTATTTTGAATTTAAGAGAATGAATTTGATATAGGAGGAAAATAAAATGAGAACATTTGAATATGCAATTATTGATGAACTGGGAATCCATGCACGTCCGGCAGGAATGCTTGTGAAGGAAGTGAAAAAGTTTGATTCTAAAATCACATTATCCGCTAAGGGGAAGACGATGGATGCGGGCAAGCTGATGATGATCATGGGTATGGGAATTAAGCAGGGGGATGTAGTTACTGTTTCTGCGGAAGGAGAAGATGAGGACACAGCCATTGCCGCAATAGAAAAATTTTTTAAGGAAAATTTATAAGGGAGGTACAGGGTAGTGGAAAGCTATACGGGTAAATCCATTTTTCAAAAGGTTGCTGTTGGCAGGATATTCTATTATGAAAAAAATGAAAACCTTGTTAAGAGGAATCGTATTGAGGAAACAGAGGGAGAGATAAAAAGGTTTGAAGCAGCAAAGTTGGTGGCGCTTGGGCAGCTTGACCGGATTTATCAGAAGGCTTTGAAAGAAGTCGGAGAGGATAACGCGGCTGTTTTTGAAGTACATAAGATGATGATGGAAGATGAGGATTATCTGGAATCTATCCATAGTATGGTCCGCGAACAGAAAGTAAATGCAGAATATGCCGTGGCAATGACAGGGGATAATTTTGCTAAAATGTTTTCTCAGATGGATGATGAATATATGAAAGCAAGAGCTGCTGATGTGAAGGATATTTCTGAACGTCTGGTTTCGGTTCTCCTGGGAAATGGAACGGATATGGGTGCGCTGAAAGAACCGGTTATTTTGGTGGCAGATGATCTGGCTCCCAGTGAAACTGTCCAGCTTGATAAATCAAAGATCCTTGCATTTGTAACGAGATATGGTTCTTCCAATTCCCACACCGCAATTCTGGCAAGGACCATGAATATTCCAGCGGTGATTGGAGTTGATATCAGCAAAGAGTGGAACGGAAAGATGGCGGCGGTTGACGGCTATACCGGAACTGTTTACATAGAGCCAGATTTTGACTGCATGGAGCGGATGAAGAACCGTATTGCGGAAGACGAAAAGAAACGGCAGTTGATGCAGGAACTGAAAGGGAAGGAAACGGTTACGAAAGCGGGCAGGAAGATTCATCTTTATGTCAATATTGGAAATGTGGCGGATACCGTGAGTGCGCTGCAAAATGATGCGGAAGGAATCGGTTTGTTCCGCAGTGAGTTTTTATATCTGGAGGCGAAGGACTTCCCTTCGGAAGAGGAGCAGTTCCAGGCTTATAAGACGGTGGCTGAAAGCATGGGAGGTAAGAAAGTAATTATTCGTACATTGGATATCGGGGCGGATAAACAGGTGGATTACTTCAATTTGGATAAAGAGGATAATCCTGCGATGGGATACCGTGCGATTCGGATCTGCCTGAGTCAGCCCGAAATTTTCCGGGCACAGCTCAGGGCGATTCTGCGGGCCAGTTCATTTGGAAATATTTCTATTATGTTTCCAATGATTATTTCCGTAAAGGAAGTAAGGGAGGCAAAAAGAATTCTGGAAGAAGTTAAGGAAGAATTAAAAGAGAAAGAGGTTCCGTATCAGGATGTGGAAACAGGTATCATGATTGAAACGCCGGCAGCAGTTTTTGAAAGCGGAGAACTTGCAAAGGAAGTGGATTTTTTCAGTATCGGAACGAATGATCTGACACAGTATACGCTGGCCATTGACAGGCAGAATCCGAAACTGGATCATATTTATGACCCACATCATCCGGCGGTTCTAAAGGCGATTAAAATGGTAGTGGATAATGCACATGAGCATGGGGCATGGGTAGGCATCTGCGGAGAATTAGGGGCAGACCTTACACTAACAAAAACCTTTGTGGAGATGGGACTCGATGAACTTTCCGTATCGCCTTCTTTTGTTCTTCCGGTGAGAAATGAGATTTGTAATTTATAAGGAGGGATTGCGGTGAGGCTCCATGTAGAATCTGCTCTAAAAGAATATAAAGACCGTTTTTCGAAGTATTATGATGAATTGAAATGGCTGTACTGCGAGTTATACGAAAATCAGCAGGATATGTTTGAATCCCTCTGCTTTTATATGTATGAGTTTTATAAAGACAGAAAGACGTCTCTGAAAAAACTTGACAGGCAAAGGGAGAAAACGCCGGACTGGTACAAAGGGAATCAAATGCTTGGCATGATGATGTATGTGGATGCTTTCGCAGAAAATTTAAAAGGAGTCAAAGACAGGCTGGATTATATTGCAGAACGCAATGTGAATTATATTCATCTGATGCCTCTTTTAGATTCACCAGAAGGAAGAAGTGACGGTGGATATGCAGTATCTGATTTCAGAAAGGTAAAACCGGAGTTGGGTTCCATGGAGGACTTGGCGCAACTTGCTGAGGATTGCCATAGCAGAGGCATGAGCATTTGCCTTGATTTTGTAATGAACCATACATCGGAGGACCATGAGTGGGCAAGAAGGGCAAGAAACGGAGAGAAAGAATATCAGGATCGTTATTATTTTTATGACAATTATGATGTTCCGGCAGAATTTGAGAAAACAGTTCCAGAGGTGTTCCCGACTACGGCACCAGGAAATTTTACGTGGCTTCCTAAACTGGGGAAATTTGTGATAACTACATTTTATCCATACCAGTGGGATTTGAATTATTGGAATCCGGTTGTGTTTAATGAAATGGTGTGCAATATGTTGAATCTGGTCAATAAAGGAGTTGATATTATACGGATTGATGCAGTCCCCTATATTTGGAAGCAGCTTGGCACGGACTGCCGGAATCTTCCGCAAGTTCATACGATTGTACGCATTCTCCGGATGATTTGTGAAATTGTTTGTCCAGGGGTATTGCTGCTTGGAGAAGTGGTCATGGCTCCAGATAAAGTAGTCCCTTATTTTGGATCAGTAGAAAAACCGGAGTGCCATATGCTTTATAATGTTACTACAATGGCTACTACGTGGAATACAGTAGCAACCAGAGATATCAGGCTGCTGCGGGCGCAGATGGATATTGTCAATCGACTTCCCAAAGAATATGTATTCTTGAATTACCTTCGGTGCCATGATGATATTGGCTGGGGATTGGATTACCTTTGGCTGATGCAGTTTGGAATCGGAGAAGTAAGCCATAAGAAATATCTTAATGATTTTTTGACAGGGCAATATCCAGGGTCTTTTGCAAGGGGAGAATTATATAATTCAGATCCTGTTTCTGGTGATGCGAGACTGTGTGGCACTACTGCTTCTTTATGTGGAATTGAGAAAGCATTGTATGAGAAAAATAGACAGGATTTAGAGAAAGCAATTAAGCTGGATTTGATGCTTCATGCTTACATGCTGACGCAATCAGGGATTCCTGTGATTTACAGTGGTGATGAAATTGGGCAGGAAAATGACTATTCTTATCACAGAATTCCAGGAAAGAAGGATGATTCCAGATATTTGCACAGGGGCTGTTTCTGTTGGAAATTGGCAGAAAAAAGAAAGGATATAGGGAGCGTTCAACAAAGGCTGTTTGATGGAATTAAAAAGCTCGAAGATATTAAAGCAGATCATTCGGTATTTGATTCTGCGGCAGATGTATGGACGATCGATACATGGGATTGTTCAGTGCTTGGTGTCGTGCGAAAGAATGGGAATGAAAAGCTGGTTGCATTATTTAATTTCAGTGAATTTGATAAAACTGCCTGGATTAATGAGGATGATGGTGAGTATACGGAAATGATAACTTTACAAAAAATGCTTGCCAAAGGAGTTGATATTCCTGCGTATGGAGTGTATTGGCTGTTAAAGGTAGAAGAAATGGAGGGAAAAGGACAATGAATAAAACAATGACAATTTTGCTGTGTTCTATAGATGGAGTTAAGGATTTTGTAAATATGGTCAGCAGAATAGAAGGTGATGTAACAATATCAAGCGGACGTTATATTATTGATGCAAAGTCAATTATGGGCATTTTTAGCCTGGATCTGTCTAAGATGGTTACTCTGGAAATTGAGGAGTGGAAGGATGAATATATGGAAATATTGAAGCCGTATGTAGCTGAGTAAATATTGAGTAGTTGAAGTAATGTTCATATATTCAATATATAACAATATTAGGTAAAAAGATGAATAGAGAGGCATATACATACGCAAAACATAAAGCACAAACGATAAAAGGGAACCAAGCAGGAACACTTCATGTCTGGTTCCCTTGTTCTATATCAATGCGGGAGGCGGTTGTCAGTGGAGAGGATCAGATGCCCGAACCCTGTCAACGCCGATTTAAAAATGTAAGAAAACTCTGTTTTGGCGGGTTGGCAAGTGGGAAAATAAGTTATAAAAAATTCATAAAAGATTTGTTGCGTTAACCGATATAAAATAATAAAATAGAGATAGAAAAGTATGAATTGAAACGGAAGAACCATACTAACAAAGGAGGTGTTTATTATGGCAACTTCAAGTATCACAAAGAATTTTGTCATTTCCGGCAAGGAACAGGTGGAGATGTTTGTCAATGCGATTGAAGAATCTGCCAAGAACCGTCCTGTTCATATACCTGTGGCTGCAAGAGAGATAAAAGGAGAGTCCGAATTGAGGGAAATGATGCGGCTACGGAAGATGAAAATAAAGGAGAAAGAAAATGCCGGAAAATGATAAGCTTTTTTCGGTCAATATCCGTGAGTATTTGGCATTAGGGAATGATGAAGAAGCCGGAGAGCCAGCACTTGCTGAATTGCTTTCCGGTTTTTCCTGTCCGAAGAATCCGGATGTTGAGCGGTTTTTGAAAAAGAGTGCCATAGAGTTTACAAAAAAGAACCAGTCCGTTACATATCTTGTAGTTTCAGCAGAGGATGTAAGATTACTTGGATATTTTACCCTTGCATTAAAACCGTTGACGGTAAGGGGTGAGACAGTGAGCAATACCATGAAAAGAAAGCTGCTGCGAATCAGTGAGTTGGATGAAAAAACGGATACCTATACCATGTCGGCATATTTGATTGCACAACTTGGGAAAAATTTCTCGGAGAGTGGCGGAACAGAAATCACGGGGGCGGAACTTCTGAAACTTGCATGGGATAAAATTAAAGAGATACAGTATTTGGGCGGAGGCATGGTAACATTCTTGGAAGCGGAAAATGAGGAAAAGCTGTTATCCTTTTACCGTGATAACCGTTTTTCACAGTTCGACACTAGGCAAACCATATCGGATACGGACGAATCGCACGAGCTGATACAGCTTTTGAGATTGCTCTGACATAATGGTGGTATGCTTAGTTAAAGCGTAATTTGTCGATTTGTCGAATAGCAAAATGGGGTGGGGTAAATTCCGTACAGGTGGGGTAAAAGGGGTAAATGATTTACCCCAGGGGTAAAAGTCATCAGAATCTAACAGCGGCACAGGCGGCTATTTCCAATTGATGCCATAGGAATTTGGGTACTCGCAGGCAAAAGTATTGAAGAATGGCTTAAAATCAAGGGATTTTGAGGTTTGGTGGGGTTCATCACGGTGGGTGGTGGGCCCCGCTTTTTCGTGTTTTTGGATGCCGCTGATAGTGGGGCGATTGGGGAGAAAATTGTACTATCAGGCAAAAGTATACTTTCACGGTAAGCGTCAAATAAGATAGTGGATAGAAAAATAACCACTACCCCTCTATACTGAAAGGGCAGTGGTCATCGGCACCGTTCCTGTACCATGGGATCCCATGGCAGATAGTCATCCAGATATTCCGGATTTTCAAGAAATATACTCCCCGGCATATCTGACAGGATATATTTGATATATTTCATTGCATCCAGCCCATTGGCTTTCGCTGTCTCGACCAGCGTGTAGATTCCTGCACTTGCCGCAGCACCCTTCGGACTTCCGGCAAACAGCCAGTTCTTCCGGCCGATCACAAACGGGCGGATACAGTTCTCCGCAAGGGAATTGCTGATGGAACAGTTCCCATCCTCAAGATAGTTGAAGAACTCCTGCCGGTTGTTCAGGGCATACCGGAAAGCTGTATGGAGCTTCGACTTTGGCAGTTCTCCGGCAGAGTGTATCTCTGCCCATGACCAAAAAGCCTCGAGAAGCGGTTTCTCGCGGTCGATCCGTTCCTTTTTCTTCTGTTCCGGGTCAAGGCCCTCCAGTTCCTTTTCGATCTCAAACAGCTTATTCAGACGAACGACCGCTTCCGCAGGCTTTGAAGCTTCCGTCCCATGGAGGTCTTTTGGCAGCGCGTCCACAAAGGCGCGGCGCAGGTGGGTGTAGCACAGGCATCTTGTAACCCCTTTCACCCCATTGTACCCGGAATAAGCATCCGTATGGATATATCCGGTATAGCCCTTTAAAAATGCTTCCGGATATTTCCCGCCTCTCCCCGGCTGGTACTCAAAATACCGGACCGGCTGTTTGCAGTCCCTGATGCTGCAGTATACCCACATATAAGAATCCGAAGTGTTCTTCCTCCCTGGTTCCTTCAGCACTTGTACGTGGGTCTCATCGATGTGCAGATACTCCTGTTTCAGAAGCTCCTGCCTGAGGCGGCCGGCCACATGGGAGAGCCAGTCCCGGTAGACGCAAAGGAGCCAGTTCGACATCGTTGCCCTGCTTAAGGAAAGGCCCAGGGCCTCCCATTCCTTTTCCTGGCGGTATAATGGAATGCCCAGTTCAAACTTCTGATGGATGAGCCATGCGATTGTGGAAGCAGACGCAAGGGAATGCATGACCGGGGGATGGGGCACCGGGGACTTCTCCATATAAGGTGTTCCGTTTTTGCGGCATGTCCTGCATTCATAGGTTTCCCGGTAATGGTCGATCACCTTGAGGCTGGCAGGAATGAACTGTACCTCGGTACGGACAAACTCCTCCCCGACTTTTGCCATGGCGCTCCCGCACTTTTCACAGATCTGTTCCCTCTCATCAATCGTGTGGAGCACTTTGCTGCGGGGAATGTCTTTGATCAGTTTTTCCCGCTGGCCGGCATATTTCCTTTTACGCAGATGCTTTTCGACTTCGACCAGGTCCGGCTCATGGGCATCCGGATCCGCACAGGATTCCATTTCATTAAAAAGAGACATCTGTCCCTCTATTTCAAGGGCAGACGTCTTCTCTGATTTTGTTCCGTAAAGTTTACGGGTAAGGAAATCAACCTGCTCCTTCAGGAGCCGGATCTGCTGTTCCAGTTCTCTGATCTGCTTTTTGTACTCCTGTCCTATATCCGGCATGGGCTGAAAACCTTCCTGTTCTGATGTGCCCATTATACCATAAAACAGCAGGATTCTCCAGTACTTATAAGGGATTTTCGGGTTTCCCGGGCTTTGGGGGATCCCATTTGCGAACCGCTCTGGGCTGCTCCGGGTTCAGGCCCTCCAACAGCCAGCGGAGCTGTTGATGGGAGATCTGTCTGGCTTCTTCGCCTGTCCGTGGCCACTTTAGGCGGCCGTTTTCGTAGCGCTTATAGAACAGGCAGAAACCGTCTCCTTCATAGTGGACTGCCTTGATCCGGTCCGCCCGTTTCCCGCAGAAAAGGAACAGGGAATTGCTGTAAGGATCAAGCCGGAAGCTGTACTGGATGATATCGATCAGACCATCCAGCTGTTTTCTCATATCCGTGTACCCGGTGCGCAGATAGATCTTTTCCACCCGGGAGAGGTCGCCTAACATGACCGCACTGCTTTCATGATAGCCTCCAGCAATTCGCAGGAAGTATCTTCAAAGAGTTCAACCGTCACAGTACCGATATGGAGCACTGCCGCAGGAGCGGCAGAGAAATCCTGTCTGCCGTGAAGGGATACCTCCGTAAATTCCGGAGCCCCATCCGGCAGCAATGCAGTCTGCTCCATTACCGGCCTGGATCCATTCCTTTTTCGGGGCAGTTCCTCAAGCGCCAGCTTCCGGATCTTTGCGATCCAGTAATAATAGCTTTTTAAAGAGATATCATGCTGTTCGCACCATACCTGGTTTGTCAGGCCGGAGGCTCTGCATTGCCGGATCACATCCAGCCAGTATTGAAATTTTACCTGTTTATCCGGAGTCAAAGTGGAAATGTCCATGGGTATTCTCCTTTATCTGGATTTAGAGTTTTGGGAGTGGACTCTAAAAACTCTAACCCCAAGTTTACAGGAGAACGCCATATATTTCACTACACGTTCTTATTTGACGCTTACGAAATATGGGAGATATTATCGAATTTTGTCAGGGGGTCTCCTTCCCCGGCAGATACGGACACGGAAAGCCGAGAAAGCCCGTAAACACGGCACTTTTGGAACTACATAGGTTTTAAAGTTACATTATTTTCGTGTGCCTTTAGGGGCATTTTTACATTAGCAAGGGTACGAACTTTTGTTCTGGGGTAAAGCGGTAAAAAATAAATGGATAAATGACAATGTGAGAAAGGGGCTGTTCAATGGCCCTTTTTTGCTTTCCATTCCCGAAAAATAGTCGTTTCGTGCCATCGGGTGAAAAACAGAAAATATTTATGGTATAATTCAGTGGGTGCATTTACTTTAGAGGGAGCTGTTTTCTACCGAAGTAATAGAAAACAGCAGAGAGGATGATATACGGATGTATGATGTGATAGTGGTCGGGGCGGGGCCTGCGGGATGCACGGCTGCCAAGGCTTTAGCGGAAAAAGACTATAAGGTTTTCTTGGTGGAGAAGTTCAAAATGCCAAGGTATAAGTCCTGTTCGGGTGTTCTGATAAAGAAATCAATGGAACTTGTGAAAAGTTATTTCGGGGAGGATGTGCCGGAATCTGCCATGTGTACTCCGACAGAGAACAGGGGAATAATCTTCACAAATGATGCAGGGAAAGAATACCGCTTCGAGCAGGAGGGGCTGAATGTATGGCGCAGCCATTTGACGGGTGGCTTGCGGGGAAAGCAAAGGAGAGCGGCGTGGAGGTCATGGACGGCGTGGCGGCTCTTTCCTGCACGGAAAAGGACGGGTTTGTGGAAGTCAGCCTGCACGGGGAAAATAATCATACAGAGAAAGCAAGGTACGTCATTGACTGCGAGGGCGTTGTCGGGGCGTTAAAACGGAAAATCACCGGGGAGGTTCCCGGATACATAACCACATACCAGACCTTTAACGAGGGCAGCATAGATTTAGACTAGCATTACTTCTATGCGTATCTGCAGCCGGAGCTTTCGGAATATGACGCATGGTTCAACGTGAAGGATGACCTGCTGGTGCTTGGGGTGTCCGTAAAGGATATGGATAAAATCGGTCATTATTATGAGCGCTTCATTGCCTATATGGAGGAGAAGCACTACCTGCGGACTGGCAGGCAGACGAAAGAGGAGAAGTGGCTGATGCCGCATATCCGTCCAGGATGCCGTGTGGACTACGGCATGGGGCGCATTCTTTTTGCAGGGGAAGTCGCCGGGTTCTTAAACCCGATGGGCGAGGGCATATCTGCCGGGATGGAGAGCGGGTACAGTGCCGCCAGTGCAGTTATGGAACATTTCGATAACCCGGAAGTAGTCCGGGAGGCATACAGGCAAAGCACGGAAAATCTGAAATCCTATATGCAGCGCCAGTGGAGCCTTGTCGGGGGAATGGCCGGCACGTTCAGGGAGATGGAATGACAGAGGTGATGGTTTTATATAACTTAGGCAAACTACACACAAACTACAAAAAAGTATGGTATGATGGTTAAAGAGTGTGGAGGTGATACCATGCAGAGGATTTTAATTGTTGAAGATGATATGGATATTCAGGAACTTCTGCAGGAATTTTTGCAGGTGGCAGGATATAAGGCCGATATTGCAGGTGATGGCGTGGCAGCCGTGGATATGTTTGCGAATAATCTTTATGACCTGATCCTGCTGGATATCCTGTTGCCTAAAATAGATGGGTTCACTGTCTGCGAACTGATCCGGAAACAGTCACAGGTTCCCATTATTATGCTGACGGCCCTGGGCAGTGAAGGCGACCAGATCAAAGGGTTGGACCTGCAGGCGGATGACTATGTAACAAAACCATTTTCCATGCCGGTGCTGCTGCGAAAAATAGCGGCTGTCCTGCGGCGGACCGGAAATAGGGAGGATGGCGAAAGCGCATTGCTCCATTACAAAGGGCTTACTTTGGATATGGATGGTTACCGGATTTACGCCGGGGATGTGGAATATGACCTGACACAAAGGGAATTTGAGGTATTGAAGGAGCTGCTGTTGAATCAGGGGAAGGCGCTTTCACGGCAGCATTTCCTGAACAAACTGTGGAAGTACGATTTTTACGGGGATGAGAGGGTGGTTGACACGCATATCAAAAATCTCCGTAAAAAACTGAACATTGACTACATAGAGACAATCCGGGGAGTTGGTTATAAAATTGAAAAAGAGGGGAAAGAAAAGTCTGTTTATTAAAATATTTGCCGTAACCTGCCTGCTGATGGTGATATGCTGCCTGGCTACCTACTGCTTTATCGCATGGCTGGTTCCAGAATCATACAGCACAGATCTGGATGCAGCACTGGATAAGGAAGTGAATGCATTCATTTCAGAACTGGAGTTTACTGCGGGAGAGGAAAGTGGGATTCTGTTTGACGAATTTCTGCTGAACAATGATGTGCTGCTCCAGTTGTATGATGAGGACGGAAGGGAGATTGCATTGCCCTCACAGTATAACACTGATTTTCCGGGTGTAGTTCGTGACGGCATTGTTTTTGAAGGGGTGCCTTCTGCGTATGGGGTAACGCACAGCTACCTGTTTCGTTTCAGCGATTCTGAGATGGTCTATACCCTGTCTGTTGCCGGAGACGCAGAGCCGGTAAACCGGCTGATGGATACCATCGGCAATATAGTCCCGCCTCTGTTGGTCATGGTGATATTCATTTCAGCCATAGGTGCAGCACTTTATTCTAGGTATGTCACAAAGCCTGTCATAGAGATCAGCAGGGTGTCAGAAAAAATGTCCGACCTTGACTTTTCATGGGATTGTACGGAAAGCCGCTCCGACGAATTAGGGATACTGGCGCACAGCCTGAATGAAATGGCCCGGAAATTGTCTTCGGCGCTCAGTGAACTGCAGGCGGCAAACAGCCGGTTGGAAGCGGACATTGAGCGGGAGCGTATGTTGGAACAGGCACAGCTTGATTTCTTTTCGGCAGTATCCCATGAACTGAAAACACCGATCACGGTCATTAAGGGGCAACTTGAAGGGATGCTGCTGAATGTGGGGAAATACAAAGAACGTGATAAATATCTTGCTCGTTCTCTTGAAGTGGTAAAAGCAATGGGAGGGATGGTGCAGGAAATCCTGACTGTTTCCCGCATCAAATCATCAGAAACTGCCTTGCAGGAGGAAATATTTGATTTTTCAGACGTGATAAAAAGTGAGTATGGACTATTTGAAGATATGATTGTGGGCAAGGGGCAGGAATGGCATGAGGATATACAGAATGGGCTGATACTCCGGGGAGACAAAGCACTCTTGGGGAAAGTGGTAAATAACCTTGTTTCCAATGCAATCCATTATTCGCCGGAGGGCAGTGATATTTTTGTTACGGCTCATTCCAGGAGCGGGAGGATACAATTTTCTATAGAGAACACGGGGGTTCATTTGCCGGAAGATGACATACCAAAACTCTTTGACGCTTTCTACCGGGTGGAACGGTCACGCAGCCGACAAACGGGTGGCAGCGGATTGGGGCTTTATATTGTAAAGATGATTCTGGAGCAGCATGGAGCGGACTATCAGATAAGGAATACCGAACAAGGCGTATGTTTTAACATTGAATTTTTATATAATCATCAGAAACTGGGTGGCGGCATATGATTTGCCTGCCGCCTTCTTTTGTGGGAAACTTCACACAAAACACATAAAGTCCACAAGGAAACTCCAAATACTTTTGATAAGATAGAACTATCAAATAGGTAATTGCGAAACAAGTTCAAAATCTTGATTCCAATAGGGTAAAGGCCCGGT
>ERZ779621.554-NODE-554-length-14698-cov-5.244417_pt1 | contig 14698 bp, 10 predicted proteins | sample MGYA00514215_ERZ779621 | MGnify/ENA primary metagenome ERZ779621 (study PRJEB29562, sample SAMEA4376715) | mouse gut metagenome | isolation source: Cecum | study: EMG produced TPA metagenomics assembly of the A DSS colitis mouse model was used to assess the...
ATTATAATAGTACTGTTGTTCTAAACGCCCTCCGCCAGGAGGAAAATCAGAGAGGGGTCCCTTGTTTATGGAAAGAATGTTTGGTACTGTGGTCCGTGGCGTCCGCGCCCCCATCATCCGGGAGGGGGATGACCTGGCCGCCATCGTGGCGGACACGGTGGTCTCCGCCCTGGCGGCGGAACATATCCCCATCGGGGAAAAGGACGTGGTAGCCGTCACCGAGGCGGTGGTGGCCCGGGCCCAGGGCAACTACGCCACCGTGGACCAGATCGCCGCCGACGTCCAAAGTGGGCTGGGCGGGGAGACGGTGGGAGTGATCTTCCCCATCCTCAGCCGCAACCGCTTTGCCATCTGCCTGCGGGGCATCGCCAAGGGGGCCAAAAAAATTGTCCTCATGCTCAGCTACCCCTCTGACGAAGTGGGCAACCACCTCGTCAGCCTGGACGCTGTAGACGAGAAGGGCGTGGACCCTTATAGGGACGTGCTCACTCTGGAGCGGTACCGGGAGCTGTTCGGCTATGAGAAGCACCCTTTCACTGGCGTGGACTATGTGGCCTACTACCAAGAGCTCATCCAGGGCTGCGGGGCCGAGGTGGAGATCATTTTCGCCAACGATCCCCGGGCCATCCTGTCCTACACCAAGAATGTGCTGTGCTGCGATATTCACACCCGCCAGCGCACCAAGCGGAGGCTGCTGGCCGCTGGCGCGGAGAGGGTTTTCGGCCTGGACGAGATTCTGAACGCCCCCGTCAACGGCAGCGGGTATAACGAGCGCTACGGACTGCTGGGCTCCAATAAGTCCACCGAGGAGCAGGTGAAGCTGTTCCCCCGGGACTGCCAGGGGCTGGTGGAGGCCATCCAGAAAAAGCTGCTGGAGAAAACCGGGAAGCTTGTGGAGGTCATGGTCTATGGCGACGGCGCCTTCAAGGACCCGGTTGGCAGGATCTGGGAGCTGGCCGACCCGGTGGTTTCCCCCGCCTACACCTCCGGCCTGGAGGGCACGCCCAATGAGCTGAAGCTGAAATACCTGGCCGACAACGATTTCGCCCACCTGTCCGGCGACGCGCTGAAGGAGGCCATCAAGGAGCGTATTCACAAGAAGGACGGGGACCTGGTGGGACAGATGGTGTCGGAGGGCACCACCCCCCGCCGCCTCACCGACCTGATCGGGTCCCTGTGCGATCTGACCTCCGGCTCCGGCGATAAGGGCACCCCGGTGGTCTTTATCCAGGGGTACTTTGACAACTATACCACAGAGTAAATCATATGGCGCAGCAAGGCCCTTGCCGGTGTATTCCGGCAAGGGCCTGAACAATATCTAAGTCAAGGCAAGCGTCCCCGTTGGGACAAGCCTCCTTTTTCAGCCGCCGGGAATAGGATGGGATATCCGGGCAGGCTAACTAGGAGGAGGATACCTTGGAAGTATATGTTGTAAAAAGCGGCGACACCGTCCACCAGATCGCCCGCCGGTACTTTACGCCGGCGGATGACATCATCTTCGCCAACCAGCTGCAAAACCCCGACGTGCTCTCGGTGGGTCAGGCCCTTGTGATCCCCAGCCGGGAAACCCGCCGCGCCGTGGGCCGGGGCGACACCCTGTATTCCATGGCGCGCAGGTATGGCGTAAGCCTTCAGCGCCTCATGGCGGCGAACCCGCAGATCGCCAATCCCAACCGCATTTACCCCGGACAGACCGTGGTAATTCCGGCCAGCGGCCAGACCCGTGAGATCGTGGTCAACGGCTACGTGACCGACGCCGCAGACAGTACGCTCAGCGCCACGCTGCCCTACCTGACGTTCCTATCGCCTTTTTCCTACCGCTCCGATCTATCTGGGAACCTGACGCCCACCTTCAGCGTGAATACGGCGCTCTCCGCCGGACAGCGCACGGCAAATCTCCTGACCCTCACAAACATTCAGGAGGCCGGAGGATTCTCCAGCCAGATCGCCCACGCCATTTTGACCGATCAGGCTGTTCAGGAAACATTCCTGGGAAATGTGGAGGAGCTGCTGCGGCAGGGCGGCTGGTATGGGGTGAATGTGGACTTTGAGTACGTCTACCAGTTCGACCGGGAGAGCTACAATCAGTTCCTGCGCCGCCTGACCCAGCGGATGCACCGGCTGGGCCGCATTGTGGCGACCGCGCTGGCCCCCAAGCTTTCAGAGGACCAGCAGGGGCTTCTGTACTCCGCCCACGACTACGCCGCCCACGGCCAGACGGCGGACTATGTGGTCCTCATGACCTATGAATGGGGCTATACATATGGACCGGCTATGGCGGTAGCGCCGGTCAGCCAGGTGCGGCGGGTGCTGGACTACGCCACCCAGGCCATTCCGGCGGGGCGCATCCTCATGGGCATACCCAACTATGGCTATGACTGGACGCTGCCCTTCGCCCAGGGCACGGCGGCGCGCTCCCTCACCAACGTGGAGGCCGTCACGCTGGCCGGACAGGTGGAGGCGGCCATCCAGTACGATCAGGCCGCTCAGTCCCCCTTTTTCCGCTATTATGACGGCGACGGCAGACAGCATGAGGTCTGGTTCGAGGATGCCCGCAGCCTTCAGGCCAAATACGCCCTGGTGAACGAATACGGCCTTGCCGGCGTCAGCTTCTGGAACCTGAACAACCTGTTCCGCACAAATTTTTTAACGCTGGAGTCCATGTTCACTGTGGAAAAGGTGCTGTGACAAACAATACAGCCAAGGAGAGGGCCGGGGCAGACGCTCCGGCCCTCCCTTTCGCCGCTTACCGCTCCCCGCCGGGAGAAATCCGCTGCGCGGCGGCGCGGCCCATCATGCCGCGCCATAATGGGCAAGCGCTAATCGCTGATTCCAAGCGCCTCAAGTACAAAGCCTTCGTTGCCCAAAAAATATTGTTCAATCAGTTCCCAGCGGTCCTCCGTGCTCAAATCCGCCATAAAAAACGCCGACATCAGGCGCTCGTTGCGCCGGTGGTGCTCCTGGATGGACTGGAGCACATGGTTGGTATATCTCCCGCTGGCCGCAAGGCTCTCCAGCTTGAAGGGATCGTTGATGCGGACGAAAACCTCCGCCTTCTCGCCGCCCCGGATTTCGTAGTTCGCCAGGCCCAGCAGTTCCAGCAAACGCAGAAGGGGCATGATTTCAATCTGTCTGTTCTTGGTCAGCGGGTAGAAGCTGAAGAAAGAATTGTCCGCGCTGTTCGGCGTACACTGCTCCGCCTGCCGGTTAAAGAAACTGGGCAGGCGCGCATAGGCCACGCTGCTCACAAAGTAGACGCTGTCGTCCGCTCCGGCCTGCTTGCGCTTCCTGAGTACGCGAACCTGACTCCTGCTCTGGACATAGGCCGCGTTTTCATCCACATTTTCCGTGAAGATATCCAGCAGCAGCCCGAATTTCTCATGTTGGACGATCTTCCTGCCAAGGGTCTCGGCCAAATCCGTTTCAAACTGATGCTGGGTAAACTGCTTCACATCCCCGTTTTTATACCTTCCGAAGATCTCGGCAATGGCCCCCACGGCCTCCTCCACCCGCTGCATCACGGAACTGTGCTCGTCGGCGTACCGAATCTCCACCCGCACCCGGGGAGAGACGCGGTAGTCGTTCCTTCTGATTTGGATGGTTTTCTCGAAGAACTCTTTTTTGAACATGCCAAAAGACCGGTCCGGGTAGCAGTTCTCCCAAATGGCCGCCATATCCACCAGGAATGTATTCCCTGCGCTGTATACCGTCAGGTCCGACGCGCTGGCCTGGTTCTTGGCGGCGACCGTTCTGTCCCTTGCGCCCTCCTGGAATTTGACATACGGCCCATACTGCCGCAAAAAGATCTCCTCAATTTCATGGGGAACATTGACATAGTTTTGGGAGAGCATGGCCTTCGGCCGCACAATCAGCACCGGGAACGTGTATTTGTTGTTCAGGTCCTTCGCCAGGAGCATCAGGCCGGATTTTGTACGGTTTTCCACCTCCTTTTCCCGGAAGAGGTACTCAAACGTCTCCGCCGAAATCAGCAGGTTGCGGCGCTTTTTTTTGCGGTAAATCGCGCAGAGTTTTTTAAGCATTTCCTGAAGCTGATACTGCCTCATCTCGGAAATGCCGTTCAGGGTCCGGACATAGCGGAGGTCTTTGGGGAAAAAGTCAATGTGGGCCACGCCCTTCACATCCGCGTTTCGGGCCGCTCTTCCAATCTCCTGCACATAGTCGGCCAGCGTGCCTGTGGGGGCGTAGTGGACCACGTGCGTAATATCTCCCACATCAATTCCCATACCGAAGGCCTTTGTGCAGAACAGCCCCATGGCCGCCCCGGATTTATAATCGCGCTCCACCAGCTTTCTCTCCTGGGCCGAGATCTGTCCGTGATACCGCCTGATTTTCATGCGCTCGCCGACGGGAAGCAGGTTGTATATCTGATCCACCTGGCTCCGGAAGGGGAAATAGGTCAAGACCTTTTCTCTCCGCGCGATGTATTCCCGCATGCGGCCTATGGTCAGGGACATTTTTTCGGCGTCGATCCCGGCGGACAGCTTGCCCGGGTCGCGGCGCTGAATGTCAAATTCTATATTCTCCCGCTTGACGTTGCCCAAATGGATCGTTGTCTTTTCCAGTCCGAGCTCTTGAATCGTGTCGTTGACCACGTCGTCCTCGCCGGAATACACCGCTGTAGCGGTCAGGCAGAGGACCGGGAAGACCAGGCCGTCCCTGGCGGCTTTTTTCAGGAAATCGCCCAAGAACCAGTAGTCGGAGCGAAAATCACGCCCCCAGCTCGTGACGGTGTGGGCCTCGTCGATCACCATCAGGCCGATCCGCCGCCCCCCCAAAAAGGATTGCAGGTGTGTTGTCAGGAGAAGCTCGGGCGCCAGATAGAGCAGCGATATTTTTCCGGCGTGAATTTGGTCGATGATGGTGCCGCGCTCCTCCATGCTCATCGTCGAGTTGATGCAGGCGGCAATGGAGATCCCCCGTTCCCGCCGCAGCTGGTCAACCTGGTCGTTCATCAGCGCGATCAGCGGTGAGACCACAATGGTGACCAGTCCGTGGCTTTCCGCCAAATACACCGCGGGAATTTGAAATAGGATCGACTTGCCCGAGCCCGTGGGTGCGGTGATAAAAATATTGCTGAAGGGCTTCCCGCTCTGCGCGGCCTCACACTGGTCCACGATCTCCGCAATGATCTGCCCCTGGGACAGCGTCTCCGTCTGTCTGGAGCGGTCAGGGTCCTGATAAAACAGTAGCTGCCGGAAGCTGGCCCGGCTTCCCCAGTATTTTTTCAGGACAGGGATAAATCGGGTCTCATCATATTTAACCTTTTCCCGATAGAGCTCCGCCTCGTCCAAATAGACCGGGACGCCAAATTCCCTGGCGGCGCACAGCAGGGCGCTCTGCCTGGGCCCGGGCTGTTCGCCGTCCTGCAAAATGAGGGCGGGAGAGAACCTGCCCTGCAAAAAATCGAAGCAATACTCCCAGTCCCGCTGGCTCCCGGCCTCGATATGCTCCGCCTCCGTGTCCGGATCATCCAGCGTGGGCGTCCCTGTCCAAAATGGACGGGTGGTGATTCTCTCATCGTCCAGGACAGTCGGGAGAAACAGGGCCCGCTGACCGCTCAGCAGCTTCACGTCGCCGTAGTACTGGGTCAGCGTATTGAGCGCGCCGTCCTTCGGCTCGTGCTCCTCCTGCCAAAAGTCGAACAGCCGCAGCGCGAGATCGTGGGAAAAACAGCACGGAACCCAGGGCGTCAGCATGTTGTTTTCAACAACGACAATGCGCTTTGCCTCAATCCGGGGGAGAAACTGGCTGATTACCAAAAGCTCCTCATAAAATCCGACGCGGGGGGCATCAGCCGATTTGATGGCATTCACAAAGTCAATCCACCTGTCATTTAAGGCATCAACGTCGAGATACCCGTCTTGGAGCAATGACTGATCGTTCAGCAGGGAATTTGGATGGCGTATCAGCTGCTGAATCTGCGGGATGGCAAAGCCCTTGAGGAAAATCAACGTGCCATCGTCAAATTCGGATACGATCTCCTGGACGCGGGCGGCAAAAAAGTCGTCAAAGCTTGGCATTATATATCCTCCAATCACATCTGATTTTAGACTTATTATACCATACTTCCGCAGGAAACGCCATATTTTTCACTCAAGACCATTTTATTCCAGCTGATGGACGCAGATACGCCCGTTTTTGGGAAAAGCGCGGAACTGCCTTGTCGGTGTGTTAACAATTTTCAAACGAGCCCTGGCCTGCCCCGCCGGAGGAACGCCGCTGTGCAGAGTGCACAGTTTTTTTTGAGGAAATGTGGCAGTTCAACGATTTGCCTAATACAACTTGACAAATTCAGATATTTCATGTATATATTGACTTAACAAGCCATTGCTGGTTTGTACCTGTATAGGTTCATGATCTGGATGAACGTTTCTACCAACTGCCTTAACAGTTGACTACAGGTTTGGGACTCAAAAACCAAACTTGCGGTCGGCTGTTGCGGCAATTTTTGTTTTGCCGGTTTTTGCTTCCCGAGGGGAAACTCCCAGGCTGTATGCAATCGTAGAGGAGGGCACACCTATGAGCAAACATGTCGGAAAAAGCGCGGTCCGGGTGGACGCCTATGAAAAAGTCACGGGCCGGGCCAAGTACGTGGATGATCTCTGTGACCGGGGCGCGCTGGTGGCGAAGGTCTGCCATTCCACCATCGCCCACGGCTTTGTGAAGTCCATCGACGGGGCGGCGGCGGAAGCCGTCCCCGGCGTGGTGAAGGTCCTGACCTGCTTCGACGTGCCGGACAGGGAATTTCCCACCGCCGGCCACCCCTGGTCCACCGACCCCGGCCACCAGGATGTGGCGGACCGGAAGCTGCTGAACCGGCACGTCCGCTATTACGGCGACGACGTGGCGGTGGTGGTCGCCCAGGACGAGGTGGCGGCGGCCCAGGCCGTCCGGGCCCTCCGGGTGGAGTACGAGGAGCTTCCCTTTGTCCTGGACGCCCAGGAGGCCATGGGGGAGGCTGCGCCCCAGATTCAGGAGGGATATAAAAACAACATTCTGGCCCATTCCAGTGTGCGGCGGGGCGACTACGAGGCCGCCCGGCGGGAGTCGGGGCTCATCAAGGTGGAGGGCTGGTACGACACCCCCACCGTTCAGCACTGCCACATCGAGAACCACGGCTGCTTTGCCTATCAGGAGGCGGGCCGGATGGTGGTGGTCAGCTCCACCCAGATTCCCCACATCGTCCGCCGGGTGGTCGCCCAGGCTTTGGGCCTGCCCTGGGGCAAGGTGCGCGTCATCAAACCCGTCATCGGCGGCGGCTTCGGCAACAAGCAGGACGCCTTGTACGAGCCCCTGTGCGCCTGGTGCTCCGCCCAGGTGGGGGGGCGGCTGGTGAAGCTGGAGTGCAGCCGGGAGGAAACCTTTGTCTCCAACCGGGTCCGCCACGCCATCCGCACGCATATCATCTCCTACGTCCGGCCCGACGGCACGCTGGCGGCCCGGAAGCTGGAGGCTTTCTCCAATCAGGGAGCCTACGCCTCCCACGGCCACGGCGTGGTGGCAAAGGGCATGAACGCCTTTCCCCAGCTCTATCCCTGCCCCAACGTGGAGTGCGACAGCTGGACAGTGTATACCAACCGCCCCTCCGCCGGGGCCATGCGGGGCTATGGGATTCCCCAGGCCATGTTTGCCGGGGAGAGCCACATTGACGATATCTGCAAAGCCATCGGTATGCCGCCCCTGGAATTCCGGCGGAAAAACCTGATGCCTGTGGGCTATGTGGACGGTTTTTCCAAAAATGAGCTGTATCACGATTCCTTCAACCAGTGCATGGACAAGGGGATGGAGCTGCTGGATTACCAGCGGAAATACCAGGAATACCAAAACCAGACCGGCCCCGTCCGCCGGGGGGTGGGCTTGGCGGTATTCTGGTACAATACCGCCGTGTGGCCCATCTCCCTGGAGTCCTCCTCCTGCCGGATGGTGCTGAACCAGGACGGCTCCCTCCAGGTTCAGACCGGCGAGACGGAAATCGGCCAGGGCTGCGACACCGTCTATTCCCAGATGGTGGCGGACGCGGTGGGAATACCCCTGGAAGATGTCCACGTGGTGTCCACCCAGGACACCGACGTCACCCCCTTCGGCACGGGGGCCTATGCCTCCCGGCAGACCTACATCGGCGGATTCTCCATCATGCAGACAGCCCAGGTGCTGCGGGAGCGGATCTTGAACATCGCCCACGAGCAGACCAGGATGCCGGTTTCCAACCTGGACCTGGCGGACGGGCAGATCATCCGCAAGTCCGACGGGCGGGTGCTGAAGTCCCTGGGGGATCTGGCCATGGAGAGCCTCTACTCCCTGGAGCACAGCCAGCACATCACCGCCGAGACCACCGCCCAGATCAAAAGCAACGCCTACTCCTTCGGCTGCTCGTTCGCCGAGGTGGAGGTGGACATACCCATGTGCAAGGTGACGCTGCTGCGGCTGGTGAACGTCCACGACTGCGGCAGGCTCATCAATCCCGCCCTAGCGGAGGCCCAGGTCCACGGCGGCATGTCCATGGCCATCGGCTACGGACTGAGCGAGGAGCTGAAGTTCGACGAAAAGACGGGCAAGCCCCTGAATAACAATCTGCTGGATTACAAGCTGTCCACATTTATGGACCACCCGGCTCTGGAGGCCGCCTTTGTGGAGAACCCGGAGCCCACGTCCCCCTACGGGACCAAGGCCCTGGGCGAGCCCCCGGCCTGTTCTCCCGCCCCGGCCATCCGAAACGCCGTTTTGAACGCCACCGGCGTCGCCGTCGGCAGCTGCCCCATGACCCCCCACGTCCTCTATAGAAGGTTTCGTGAGGCGGGGCTCATCCAGGAGTAAAGGAGGACTGCGCATATGTATGACATGAAAGCCCTGTACCAGGCCAGGACCGTGGCGGATGCCGTGGCCCTGCGGCTGGCCCATCCCCAGGCACAGATCATCGCCGGGGGCTCGGATGTGCTGGTCCAGATGCGGGAGGGCAGGCGGGCCGGGAAGGAGCTGATTTCCATCCAGACACTGGACGAGATCCGGGGCGTCTCCATGGACCCGGACGGGACCCTTCGGATCGGCTCCCTGACCAGCTTTTCCCACATCACCCGGGACCCTCTGATTCAAAAATACATCAACGTCCTGGGTCAGGCCGTGGACCAGGTGGGCGGGCCTCAGATTCGGAACATCGGCACCATCGGCGGCAACACCTGCAACGGGGTGACCTCGGCGGATTCGGCCTCCACCCTCCATGCCTGGGACGCCGTCGTCGAGCTGACCGGCCCCGGCGGAATTCGCCGCCAGCCCATTCGGGAGTTTTATATCCGGGCGGGACAGGTGGACCTGCGGGAGGGGGAGCTTCAGACCGCCATCCTCATTCCCAAGGAGAGCTATGAGAACTGCTTCGGCCACTATATCAAATACGCCATGCGCCGCGCCATGGACATCGCCACCCTGGGGACCTCGGTGAACGTCCGCCTGTCCGCCGACAAAAGGACCGTGGAGCGGGCCAGGGCCGCCTTCGGCGTAGCGGGCCCGGTGCCCCTGCGGGCCTGCCGCGCGGAGGAGCTGGCCTGCGGACAGCCCGTCAGCCTGGAGCTGGCGGAGCGGTTCGCCCAGGCGGTGAAGGAGGACATCAACCCCCGGGATTCCTGGCGGGCGGCCAGGGACTTTCGGATGCACATAGCCGTGGAGAGCGCGAAGCGGGCGTTTGTCACATCGGTCAGGCTGGCGGGAGGTGCGCTGTGATGGAGAGGCATCAGATTCAATATCAGACGGTGCGGTTCAATCTCAACGGCAGGGATGTGGAGCGGACGGTGGACGTTCGGGCCAGCCTGACGGATATGCTGCGCAATGATTTCAGCATGACCTCGGTGAAAAAGGGCTGCGAGGTGGGGGAGTGCGGCGCCTGCACCGTGCTGATCGACGGCGAGACGTTCAACTCCTGCATCTACCTGGCCGTATGGGCGGAGGGCAAGCGGGTGCGCACCCTGGAGGGCGTTCTGAGCCCCGAAGGCCAGCTGAGCGGCGTCCAGCAGGCCTTTGTAGAGGAGGCGGCCATTCAGTGCGGATTCTGCACCCCCGGCTTCATCCTGACGGCGGAGGAAATTCTGGAGACGGGGGAGGAGTACACCGACGAACAGCTGCGCAAGCTCCTCTCCGGCCACCTGTGCCGGTGCACCGGCTATGAAAACATTCTCCGGGCGGTGAAAAAGGCCATGTACCGCCGCTTGGGCAAGGAAGCGTCTCAATAACCTGTTTAGGCCCTCTCCCCGCCGGAGGCGGGGAGAGGGCCGTTTATCAGACAACTTATAAAGAAAAGAAGGGAAGCTATTGTATGCGGCATGATTCCTTTGTAATCAGAGCGGATATCTGCTACAGTGCGTCGCCACAGTCGCTGCGGCTCTATCCCGGCGGCTGGCTGGTCTGCCTTGAAGGGCGTTCCGCCGGGGTATTTCAGGCGCTGCCGGAGCAGTACGCAAGCCTGCCTGTTCTGGACTGCGGCCGCTCCCTGGTGGTGCCGGGGCTGACGGACCTGCACGTCCACGCGCCCCAGTACGCCTCTCGCGGCCAGGGGATGGACCTGGAGCTGCTGGACTGGCTGGACCGGTACACATTTCCGGAGGAGAGCAAATACGCCAGCCTGGACTATGCCGGTCAGGCTTACCAGCGCTTTGTGGAGGATGTCCGGCGGGGACCGAATACCCGGGCCTGCGTGTTCGCCACCATCCACCCGGAGGCCACCATCCGGCTGATGGATCTGCTGGAGGAATCCGGCCTGTGCACCATGGTGGGAAAGGTCAATATGGACCGCAGCTGCCCGGAGGCGCTCCGGGAGCCCTCCGCCGCCGCGTCTGTTGAGAGCACCAAAGCTTGGCTGGAGGGGATCGAAGGCCGCTACAGCCGCACACGGCCCATTTTGACGCCCCGCTTCATCCCCTCCTGCACCGATGCGCTGATGGAAGAGCTGGGCAGGCTTCAGCGGCAGTACGGTCTGCCCGTCCAGTCCCACCTGTCGGAGAGCCGGAGTGAGATCGCCTGGGTGCGGGAGCTGTGCCCCGCCGCCAGGAATTATGGCGACGCCTACCGCGCCTTTGGACTCCTGGGCGGGCCGGGCTGTCCCACGGTTATGGCCCATTGTGTCTATTCCAACGGGGAGGAGGCCGCCCTTTTGAAAGAGCAAAATGTGCTGATCGCCCACTGTCCCGCGTCCAATACGAACCTGTCCTCCGGGATCGCGCCTGTCCGCCGCTTTCTGCGGGACGGCCTGCGGGTTGGCCTGGGCAGCGATGTGGCGGGGGGTACGCACACGTCCATTTTCAGAGCGATGGCGGACGCCATTCAGGTATCCAAGCTGCGGTGGCGGCTGGTGGACCAGTCCCTTGCGCCGTTGACGGTCAGCGAGGCGTTTTATCTGGGCACATTGGGCGGCGGGGCCTTTTTTGGAAAGGTGGGTTCCTTTGCGCCGGGCTACGAGTTCGACGCCCTGGTGATCGGCGACACCCGCTATACGCCCCAGGAGGAGATGGACTTGGAAACCCGCCTGGAGCGGACGGTCTACCTCTCCGACGAGCGTGATATCCAGCATAAATTTGTACAGGGCAGAAGGCTGTTTTGACGGATTTCCTCCATGTGCCATAGGACAGAAAGAGGGATCAATCTACGCCGGACTGCTGCAAGTGGGGCCCTCTGCCTGGCTGTTGGCGGAGGGCCCCACGCCTGTTTGAAAAAGTTTAGCGGAGCTTCTGGGCCGAATTCAGAAGCTCCGCATTTTGATAGATATCCTCTTTCTCCTGGCAGTTGCGGTATCACGCCCAAATAAGGGAAAAGGAAGATGTAAGGAAACAGCAAATTACAGCCGGACAGCCTCCGCCCCGCTCAGCGGCCACAGTGCAGGTTGCGCCACTCTCCGGCGGACACCCCCTCCAGCTTTTTGAACACACGGGAGAAGTGAGCGGTATCGGCATAGCCCACCCGTTCGGCGATCTCACTGATGCGCAGGGCTGGGTCTTCCAGCAGCTCCTTAGCCCGGCGCACCCGCTCGGCGTTGAGCAGGTCGTAGAAGGGCTGACCCAGGTGCCGGTTGAGCAGCTTGGACAGGTGCCACTGGCTGACGAAACAGTGGTCCGCCACCTCCTGGAGCGTAAGCTTTGACCCACAGTGCTGGGCGATGTATGCCCTGGCCTGCCGGACGATGAAACCGTTGGCGGTGTCCTCGGGTCCGGCCGCATCCTCCGACTCTTCCGGCTCCGGCTGGGGCAGGCAGTCCAGCACACCTGTCATGTAATCCAGCGCCTCCTCCAATTCATCCATTTTGGAAGGCTTGAGGAGGAACCGGGCTACCCCCAGTCGGATGGCCCGCTGGGCATACTCAAAGTCCCGGTAGCCGGTGAGAACGGCGATCTGCATCCGGGGGAACTCCCCCTTCAGCCCGGCCAGCGTGGTCAGGCCGTCCTCCCCCGGCATCTTGATATCGGTGAACAGAATGTCGGGCCGGTGCTCCCGGATGGCCCTTGCCCCGGAGGCGGCGTCGCAGGCCGTAGCCGCCACCTGGCAGCTGTGTCCCGCCCAGTCCACCACTTGGCGCAGGCCCTCTACGATGAGGGGCTCGTCGTCCACCAGCACCACTTTATACATATTCGACACCCCCTGAACACATCATACCAGGAAAGATCAGGGAACGCAAGGGTCAGCCCTTGATGGCCCCCGCCGTCAGCCCCTTGATGATGTGCTTTTGAAGCATGACGTACACCGCCAGCACCGGGACGACGATGAGCACCACCGACGCCGCCATCAGGCCGTAGTCCACCCCAGCCTGGGAGCTGATCTCGTTGAGCAGCAGGGTGATGGTTTTCTCCCGGGGCACCCGGAGGAAAAAGTTCTGGGTGAACAGGTCGTTGTAGCTCCACAGGAAGGAGAAGATGGCCACCGTGGCGAAGGAGGATTTGGCGGCGGGCATGATGATGTGGAAATACACCTGGAATACATGGCAGCCGTCCACATAGGCGCTCTCCTCCAGCTCGATGGGCACCGACTCGATGAAGCCCATGAGCACGATGATGGCAAAGCACAGATTGCCGGCGATCTGGGGCAGGATGACCGCCAGCAGGGACAGCCAGCGGTTGCCGCTGCTGGCGATGCCCCAGGCGGCCTCCATGCGGAACACCGGGATGATGGTGGAGAACACAGGGAACATCATCCCCGCCATGATTAAGCTGTAGCACAGTCCCCGCAGCCTGAAGCGGTAGCGCACCAGCCCGTAGGCCGCCAGCCCCGCCAGGATCACGACCACAATGGTGACGGAGATGGACACGATCAGGCTGTTCAGGTAGGCGTTGGCGAAATCGAAGCGGTCCATGGCTTTGACGTAGTTGTCCATGGTGAAGCCGTTTCCCGGCGTGGGGATGGAGAAGGAGTCCTTGCGGATCAGCCCCTTCTCCCGGAAGGAATTCAGGATCACCCACACAAAGGGGTACAGGGTGGTCAGCGCCCAGACGGTGAGGGCCGCGTAGGTGCATACCTTGGCGGGGGTTATTTTTTTGCCCATGACGCGCCCTCCTTACTGGTCGTTCCAGGGCTTAAACACCCGGTTTGCCACATTGGACAGCACCACGCCCAGCACCACGATGAGCATGGCGATGGTGGAGCCGTAGTCCACGTTCCCCCGGTTAAAGGTCTGATGGTACATATAGGTGCCGGTGAGCCAGCCCTTCTCCTGAGGCATCCCCGCCCCGAACATGACCCAGGGCAGGTCGAACACCTTCAGCGCCCCGGTGATGGCCAGCACCAGGCAGGTACACAGCACGTTGCGCAGCAGGGGCAGGGTGATGTACCGCACCTTGGCAAGGCCCACGCAGCCGTCCAGGGCGGCGGCCTCATAGAGGTCCTGGGAGATGTTGTTCAGCCCCGTCACCAGAATGACGAAGTAGAAGCCCACATACTGCCACATGACGGGGGTGAGCATGGTGGGCAGGAAGTGGTCCGCGTCCTTCCAGTCGATGTTCTGGGAGATGAACCCCAGGTTCATCAAAAGCTGGTTCAGCATACCGCCGTTAAAGAGGAAGATCAGGTTGAACATCAGGCCCAGAGCGGTGGCGGAAATGACGATGGGGAAGAAGTACAGCGTCCGGAACACCTGGGCCCCCACCCGGATGGAGTCCACCAGCAGAGCCAGGATCAGGGCAATGCCCACCTGGAACACCACGGTGCAGACGGTGAGGATGACGGTGTTGGCCAAAGCGGTGCCCAGGCTGGGGTCCCGGAACAGCTCGGCGTAGTTGGCCCACCAGGGGTCGTTGAGGCCCTGGGCCGGAGTGCCCAGGCCGGTGATGTCGGAGAAGCTGTTGATGATGTTCTGAATAAAGGGGTAGTAGAGGTACAGGACCAGAAACAGAAACGCCGGGAGCAGAAAAACCACCAGCGGACCCTTCCGTTTATACAGGGTGGAGCTTGAACTCATATACAATCACCTTCCCTTGTAAGTTGATGTAAGCGTGCCCCTAAAAACCGACCCGCAACCCAGCGAAGCGGTTGCGGGTCGTAGATGAGGCGCAAGGGAGCGGACGGAGCTTCCGGCGGAGCCGGGTCAAGCGGGCTTTGCGCCGAATCAGTTCAACGCGATGGCGGAGTTCACCGCCTCCTCGGCGGTCATGGCGCCGGTGACCACGTTCTGCACGTTGCCGAACAGGTCGGCCTTGGCCTCGCCGGTGATGGT
>ERZ779621.558-NODE-558-length-14615-cov-28.687431_pt1 | contig 14615 bp, 19 predicted proteins | sample MGYA00514215_ERZ779621 | MGnify/ENA primary metagenome ERZ779621 (study PRJEB29562, sample SAMEA4376715) | mouse gut metagenome | isolation source: Cecum | study: EMG produced TPA metagenomics assembly of the A DSS colitis mouse model was used to assess the...
ACAGAAGAATCAAGAATTGCATACAATAAAATAGCATCTGAATATGATGCGTCAAGGGAAGGACAATATACAAGATTTCATATTATGGAACTATCTAACACTATAGATTTGCATGAGGGTAATGTTGTCCTTGATGTTGCATGTGGAAATGGAACTCTGTTGCGGGAATTATCGAAAAAAGCAAAAATCCAAGCAAATGGAATAGATATATCTGAGAACATGATTTGTTCTGCAAAGATGCGATATCCTAATATGAGTTTTGAGGTCAAACCATGCTATCCGCTTGAATGGAGTAATGAAAGTATTGATATTATAACTGTATGTTGTGCGTTTCATCATTTTGACAATCCGCAAGGTTTTGTTAACGAGTGCAAAAGAGTTTTAAAGAAAAACGGTACAGTGTATATAGCTGATCCTAATTTTGGAGCAGTAGTCAGATTTATAGCAAATAAATTATGGTTTCCCTTTTCAAAAAGTGGAGATGTAAGAATATACAGCAAAAAAGAGTTAGAGGAAATCTTTTACAATTGTAGATTTAAAACAGTGCAGGTTTATAGGAAAGGAAAAGGGGTGTTTCTTAAAGCTGAAAAATGAGCATCAAATTTTCGTCTGTAAGAAAGGCAGAATATTTTTCCTTAGTAATGATTTGAACATGGTGCTAGCACCATGTAAGTTAATTCGGATAAGGAAAATGTGATAATGTGGCAGTTCACACTATTAAGCGAATTGCCACATTTTTATAGCAAAATAAGCGGTTATGTGGTAATATATAGGGGCAAAGATAAAAACACAACGCAAGGTAATCTTGCAGAACTGGTAGGTAGTCCAGTCGCACCATTTGAGTGTAAGTAGCCCTCCCTCCTTAGGGTCGTCCGTTCTTTGTTCATTACAATTATTTGCGCGAGTAATGAGGAAAATGCCCTGCTTGCAGGAGCATTTGACGAATACCGCGACAGCCGTAAGGCATTAAGGAGGAATTGTCATGGACAAAGTATCGGGTAGACTGACAGTATTTTTTGAGGAACCCTTTTGGGTGGGAGTGTTTGAACGTGTATCAGAGGGAAAGTTATCCGTGTGTAAGGTTACGTTTGGGGCAGAACCAAAAGACTATGAGGTTTATGATTTTGTTTTGAAGAATTACTATCGGCTGCGATTTAGTCCGGCTGTGGCAACTGATGTAAAAGAAGTAGGTCGCAATCCTAAACGGGTACAGCGTGAAGTGCGGAAACAGGTACAAAATACCGGGATAGGAACAAAATCACAACAGGCTTTGAAATTGCAGCAGGAACAGTTGAAAACGGAACGAAAGATTGTGAGTCGGGAGCAGAAGGAAGCAGAAAAACAGCGGCAGTTTGAACTGAAACGGCAGAAAAGGAAAGAAAAACATGGGGCAGGTAATATTGCCCTAATTGCACTAGATTTATAATTGGAAAGTGAGGAAAGTGGAAATGCCATATATTACGGTCGAAAGTGGAGCGTTATCAGACGAGCAAAAAGAGCTGCTGATTAAGCGATTGACAGAAGTTTCTTCTGAGATTATGAAAGTACCGCAGGAGTTTTTTGTTACCACAATTAAAGAGGTATCTGATAAAAATTTCGGTATAGGTGGCAAAACGATTGATATAGTCAAGGAAGAATATATAAAGAAACATCAATAGTTTACGGTATGTGAAATGAGAGGAATTGAGTATTATGAATGACCAAACGCAGGAAATGAGAGAATATATTAAATTTTGGACAAAATTTTCTCAAAAAGCAGAAGAAATTCTGCATGAATACAATAACTTGTAATGCAAAATAAGAAGAAAGCTAGCACAGAAGCACAACAGATATTTATGGCTCAGGGAATTGCCGGAATTATGGAATTTACCAGAAATATGGTGTTGAAAAATATTTAAAAGATGATCCAGAAACAAAATTTGTAAATTTATCATAAGTTATGTAGTATTGGCATAAAATTTTAATGGAAAGTTTTATTGACTTTTCTCTTTGTGCTTGTTAGAATGTAGGTACAAAGAAAGTTTACCACTGACCGATATGTGGTATATAAATGGTCGGGTTGAAAGTTTACCGCTGACCAATATGCGGTATATAAGTGGTTGGGTCGAAAGTATAGTCCTTCGCCGCAAGGTGGGGGACTTTTTTCCGTAGTGAGGTTGGAACGAATGAAGAAAACAGGGTTTTATATTATAAAAGACAAGTTTTTTGAGGATATGTCTGATCCATATCTCAAAGGCAACAAGGCAGGAAATAGACCGCACTATTATTGCTTTGAAGATACATGCAGAGGAATTTATTGGATGATACCCTTGTCCAGCCAGATTGATAAATATAAGCGAATTGTAGAGAAGAAAGAGAAAGCAGGAAAGCCCTGTGATATTATCCATATTGTGAAATTGGATGATAGCAGGCAAAGTGCGTTTTTGATACAGGATATGTTTCCAATATCAGATGAGTACATAGAGCGAGAATATACCATAGCTGGAAATCATTTGATGCTGACAAGTGAGCATACTGCTAAAGAGATTGAACAGAAAGCAAAAAAGGTTATGGGTATGCTGAAGCGTGGTGTAAAATTTATGCCAACGCAGCCGAATGTGATAGCCATATTAGAAAAGTTGAAGCAGAGCAAATAGTTGTTCTTTAGGGGCGTTAATTACATGGTGCTAGCACCATGTAGATATGGCAGTCAAGGGGAAAATCTGTGATACCCGTATGATACCTGTTTGCTTTGAAACTGTAAATACGGCGTAAAATATGAATATTATAGCTATAAAAATCCTTAAAAAGCAATCAAATATTTAACAATTATGTTATAATTGTAGGGAGTTCGAGTAACGATTATTTTGTATGTAGTGTCTTAAATGACAGTTAGTTTATATAATTGTCTGCTATGATTTAGGTGATTCCTATTTTGCAAAATCGGAGAGAAATTTTGTACCCAATCGAAAGGGAGAAATCTGTATGGGACTAATTGAAATAGCCAGTAACAATTCTGTTTGGCGTGGGATGGATTATTATAATGACAAAAAAGTCGTTTCATGGAAAACTCTCAAAAATGGTGTTTATGAGGGAATGGTTTCTGGTAGTGAAGGTAATACGTATACAGTACATATAGATACAGAACATCCAAGGAAATCTTTTTGCAATTGTCCCTTCGCGGATGCTAGGCGTGTTGTGTGCAAGCATATGATAGCGCTGTATTTTACAGCAGAGCCTAAAGTGTCAAAAGATTTCCTAAAGGAAGTGGAAAAGTGGGAGACTGAGGAGGAAGAACGAGAGCGCCAACATTATGAAGACATGAGAAAGTATGTAAAAAGTCTTTCCAAAACGGAACTTCAGGAACAATTGCTTGATGCGATGGTGCAGCTTGAGGAAAGAAGAAATTATTGGTAGCGGTTAAAGAAACTGGTAGAGAATTACTGTTCAATGTATGAGCCAAGAACGAAACTGTATATAATAAAATATGGCTATAGAAAGCAGGTAGAAGGTATGCCAGAACATCAGACAATAGAATACAAAGAATCATGGCATGATGTTTTTTTAGAGTGGATTTGCGGATATGCAAATGCATATGGCGGAACGCTTTATATTGGTAAGAATGACAATGGAGATGTTGTCGGACTCAGCGATAAAGATGGGAAAAAGCTATTGGAATCTATTCCAAATAAGATTACAGATACAATGGGTATTGTAGCAGATGTCAATTTGCTATACGAAAATGACTTGCAATACATTGAGATTATTGTAGACAAGTACCCGTCCCTTATCAGCTATCATGGTAAATATTTTTATCGTTCCGGTAGCACGATGAGAACAATAACGGGAAAAGAACTGGATAAAGCTATCTTAAAATCACAGGGAAGAACATGGGACGGTATGCCGATACCCAAATTACAGGTGACGGATTTAAGGAGAGAGGCGATTGAGCTATTTAAGGAAAAGGCTTTGAGAAGGCACAGGCTGACGGAGGAAGAAACAAGAGTTGATGATACCATACTGATGGAGAACCTTCATCTGATTGATGAAGAAGGGTATCTGATCAGAGCGGCAATGCTTGCCTTTTATAAAGATCCGGAGAAATGGGTTACAGGTTCTTATATCAAGATTGGTTATTTTGGCAATTCCGATTCTGATTTGAAATATCAGGATGAGGTGCATGGCTCCCTGATTGAACAGATTGATAAGACAGTTGATTTGGTTTATACGAAATATTTGAAAGCGTTGATTTATTATGATGGGATTCAGAGGATTGAGCAGTTTATGTTTCCGCAGGAGGCATTCCGTGAGATATTGCTGAATGCGGTGGTTCACAAGGATTATAGCGCATGCAATCCTATCCAGATTAGCGTATATGAGGATAAAATATATATTTGGAATGATGGTGAGATGCCGTCTGAGCTGGACTCAACGGAGAAACTGTTTGAAAAGCACTCTTCCAAGCCGTATAATCCTAAGTTGGCAAATGTTTTCTTTAAAAGTGGTATGATAGAGGCATGGGGCAGAGGATTTGACAAAATCAAGGAGGCTTGTGCAAAGTACGATGGACGCCTGCCCGAATACAATATCAGTGCATCTGGAATTATGGTGCTGTGTAAGGCATGTGATAAGTATTTGGAATTACTGCATGATGAACTACATCTTGTTCAAAATGAACAAGATGATGAACAGGATATAGTTAAAGCTATTATTACTTTTTGTGCAGAACCTAAATCAGCAAAAGAAATCGTAGAAAAATTTGCTTTTCCCAATAGACTATACCTTAAAAGGCATTTTCTTGATGAAATGTTAATGAAAAGAAAATTGAAGATGACATTGCCTGATAAACCATCAAGCAGAAATCAAAAGTATTATTCGTAAGAAATTATCTTGTTCATTATCCTGTTCAAAATGAACAAGATGATGAACAGGATATAAATTTAAGGAAAATGGAAATTCGATACACGCGTGTAGCGAATTGGATAGAGTGGGGAATAAGTATGATAGAACATCGATTGAAAGAATTATGGAGCAGTAAAAGCTACCGTGACTAATCATGACTAAAATGGTTATGATGCGGTCATGATGCAAAGGAAAACGTGAATTGGCTACACAGTGTGTAGCCAATTGTTATAACATGGATTTCTTTAAAAAGTTGTGACACATCACGAAAATGCTCCATATAATGGAGAACCGGAATATAGTATCAATACGGAAAAGGCAGAATCATTAGGATTTCGATTTTCAGTACTTGGAGATTGGATATATGAACTTATAGATTATTATATTCAGTTAGTCAATTTACAATAGAATGTTCTGTCAGTTTTTCTTTAGTGATATGAAAGACATGGTGCTAGCACCATGTAATAAGAATGATTAAGGGAAAAGTGGGTTTTGGGTATGCAACATTTCAAAAAGGTGGTGCTAATTTCCGGGATTGCTTTATGCCTGTTGGCTCTAAAATGGCTCTATTTATAAAAAAGTACAATTGCTTAGAAGGAATATATGAAACGTGATGAGATAATTGAGAGTAATAAAACATATTGGAATGATCATGCTGATTTGTGGTTTGGAACAACGGCACTTCCGGTGTATGGGGTACGATTTCCAACAGAAGATGACTTACATTTATTCAGTGATGTTGCTGGAAAGAAAATGTTGGAGATATGCTGTGGCAGTGGACATTCCTTGAAGTATAATGCTGAAAAAGGGGCAGGGGAGTTATGGGGGGTTGATCTGTCCCAAAAGCAGCTTGACAATGCAGCAAAACTTTTAAGGGACAGTGGATATTCGGCAAAGTTATTGTGCTCAAAGATGGAGGATGAACTTGATGTGCCTAAAGGGTATTTTGATTATGTATATTCCATATACGGCATTGGTTGGACAACCGATTTACAGGGAACATTTGATAAGATTGCTTCTTACTTGAAGAAGGATGGCATTTTTATATTTAGTTGGCATCATACATTGAATTATTGTGTCGCATGGTCATGTGATGAACGTAAAGATGTTTTTGAAGATGAAAAGTTGGTAATGATGAAGAGTTACTTTGACGAATCATACTTCAAAATGCCTGTGCATGATAGTGAAATTATTTTATGTAACAGGAAGATATCAACATATATTAATGCATTGGCAAAAGCAGGATTTGTAGTAGAGCAATTAGTGGAAGAGTCAGATAATAAATCATTAAATGCTATGGGAGATGTTGACCCTAAAACAAAGAAGGCTAAAATGCTACCTATTTCGTTCTGTATTAAGGCAAGAAAACTTTAAGTTAGCATTAGAACAGGCAGAAAGGGCAGAAACAGAAGATTGAAAAGTCGTTAAAAAGATAATAAATGTGCGTCAACTCGTTTCCTATGACCCATATATTTATGGTAGATGGAGTAGGAAAGTGATATAATAAAACATGCTAACTGGAATTTATATAGAATGAAAACGGAAGAACTTACCCCATGTATTTGGCTTGTAAGTAATATACAGGAAAGGCGAGAAAATATATGGATAAGTTGATCGGTAAAATGGAAAATATTGTTCGTAATGACAAAGATACAGATAAGCCGTCTATAAAAAATTCAATAATAGAGAATACAGACAGAATTAGAAGAAATTACGAATTGATACGGTTAGAAAAAATTAGCTATTGCAATATGATAAATGTGATTTGGAATACATTGATGTAAGTAAAACAACAACAGAAGTCTTGAAAGGAATAGGAATAAAATGAGCTTATGGGAATTATTTCTTGCCCTAATTATATATATGCTTCTCCACGTACCCGTGAAGATGTAGCGGAGCGTTTGCTTTGTGAGATACGAACACATGAAAACTTTATTCTTGCTTCTGTTAAAGGAGATTATGGGGAAGATATACATTCATTTTTTCAGTATGCCATATTGCCTGATGTTCCACGGGATATTAGACTGCAACGAGTTAAAGAGCGTTCTTTTCAGAAGTTTGGTAGTAGAATGTTATCAGGCGGGGATTTGTTTGAGCAGGAAGAAAAATTTTCCGCGTTGTAGAATCCAGAAATGAGAACACAGACTTGATTATAGAACTTATGCAGAATAAAAATTCGTTTGCAAAAGAAATGGGGAATGGAAAATGATTTGTAAAATAAGAAAATGGAAATTATCAGATGCAAAAGATTTGGCAATAGCTCTCTCCAATAGAAAGATACAAGATAATCTTCGGGATGGATTGCCCTATCCCTATACAGAGCAGGACGGAATGTATTATATTTCTTCTATGATTTTCGCAGATGAAAATGAAACTTTGAACCGTTTGCATACAATGCAGCGTCTTGCAGAGTGCTTGAAAAAGTAGGATTCCAGTATGAGGGTACATTGAGAAGCAATGCTGTTAAGAATGGTAAAGTTATTGATATGAAGATGTATTCTTTACTGAGAACGGAAATTTAACTTCACGTTTATGTGTAGTGATGATAGCAAAAATTGATCTTCCTTATTGATTCTTTGCAACAGTACAGCAACCTGCAATATCATTTTTATGCGGTCATCCTCATCAAGCCAAAGAAATGTAAGCATAATATCCCTGTAAAACCGGGGATAACACCCATAAAATGGATATAATTGACCTCCAGTATCTTTGCCATTTCCATTTAAAGTGTTGTTTTGGGGCAACATGATAGATAGTCTCATTCTGTGCGATACGAACATCAGCGTTCGTTCCGCATATCCCAATTTTAAGCCCGATTCACGCTGTGTCAAGCCCCGGAAGGTGCGTATTTTCTTTATCCGTTCTCCTAATACCATAAGCATGTGTCATTTCTGAAAATCAGAATGATTGTTTTGAAGCTGTCATGTTACATCTGCTCCACAATTCGTCTTTATATGAAAATACATCTTTATCCATATTTCTTTCAACAAAGCCGACTTTTTCATAACATTGTTTCGCTAATGCGTTTTCATTGAAAACATTGAGTTGAACCGCTTTTACGCCGGTTATCTGAAAGGCATATTGCAGAGCCTGATTCAGCATTTCTTTTCCGTAACCTTTCCCACGTTTTGTTTTATCAACAATTACGAATTTAAGGAAACCAGTATTATCCTCTGTATTGACAGAATAACAGAAGAAGCCCACTGCCTGTCCGTTATCTTCAGTTGCTACATAAGCACTGGCTGTCCAGTCCATTGCATTTTTCTCTAATAAATCATGGAAAGATTCTTGTGTCATGGGGTATGGTAAAAGATTTGCACACCAAAAGGCATGAGTTCTTTCGTCATCAATCCATTTTGATACATATTCGTAATCTTTGCTTGGTATATACGGTCGGATTCTCATAAACGGAATGTCCTTTCTTTGATTATAGGTAATACACCATAATATATTCTTCTTCGTTCTCCCCTACAATCTCAAAACCAATTTTTAAATAAAGTTTTGCCGCATAATTGGCTTTTTGAACGGGAAGAGAAACACGGCTGTACTTATGTGCTTTCAGCAGAGCAGGAATTTCTTTCAACATTTTGTATTTCCCGTATCGTTACGTTCATAGCTGACCTCTCAATTGTGTGTTCTAATATATTCTAGCATAATTCATATAATACAACAAAAACTTATTAAAAACGCTAAACAAAAGGAGGGCATTGAATAAAGAATCAACTATTTGTAACTGCCGGGAAGGTAGCGCAGGAGTTGGGCGTTTCCAAATCATTTACTTACAAATTAGTACCACAGATAAATGAGGAACTGGAAAAAGGTTTTATTACAATCGCCGGATATGTTAGCAGAAAAATTTATCAAGAAAAATATGCCTACACGATTCTATTAGTTAGCCAGAAGAATTTATAATATGACACTTGATATTATTAGGGTATATGAGTATAATCGTACCGATAAAATCCGATTGACAAATGTAAAAGACGAAGTTAAAACGGGAGGTATATTTATGGGAATATGGAACCCTTGGCGTGGTTGTCATAGATACAGTACAGGCTGTAAATATTGCTATATACATAAAGGGGATTATAAAAAGGGAATTGATACAAATGCTGTTCAGAAAACAGAAAAATTTTACGCCCCTATTGAAAAAACAAAAAATGGAACTTATAAAATGAAATCGGGTCAAATGGTTTATGTGTGTTTTTCATCAGATTTCTTAATAGAAGACGCTGATGGCTGGCGTGCAGAATGTTGGGAAATGATACGGGAACGCTCCGACTTACACTTTCTCTTTCTAACAAAGCGAATCGAAAGATTCTTAGATTGTATTCCTAATGATTGGAATAATGGGTATGAAAATGTTACTGTTGGTTGCACTGTTGAAAATCAGGAAAATGCAGATTACCGATTAGGTATTTTTTCTAATCTGCCTATTAAGCATAAAAATATCGTTTGTCAACCACTGATTGAAAATATCAATCTTTCTGCATATTTACACGATGTAGAATTAGTTGTTGTTGGAGGGGAATCTGATAAAAATGCCAGACCGCTTGACTATGCGTGGGTGCTTTCCATACGGGAGCAATGTATCGCCCACAAAGTACATTTTGAGTTTCGGCAGTGTGGGACACATTTTATTAAGGACGGAAAAAATTACACGTTATCTACTCGTGACTTATGCAGTCAGGCGAGAAAAGCAAATATCAATTATTGAATAGCTGCCTCTCTTTTTTGTGCAAGAATAGAGAGGAGAAAGTTAAGAATAACTCTTATAATAAAAGCAAGTTTATGGCCGCAAAGAACAGTATGTGCGGATAGGAGGTGTCTCATGGAATGGGTTGAAAGATTAAACCAAAGCATGAATTATATTGAAAAACATTTGACAGGCGAAATAGACTATGAGCAACTTGGGCGGATTGCCTGTTGCTCAACATATCACTATCAGAGGATGTTTACTTATATGGCGGGTATCACTCTGGCAGAGTATATCCGAAGAAGAAAAATGTCCTTAGCGGCGGTAGACTTGCAGGGTGGGAGTGAACGAATTATTGATATTGCGGAGAAGTACGGCTACCGTTCCCCAACTGCATTTAACAGGGCGTTTCAGTCTTTTCACGGAATAGCCCCCTCGTCTGTGAAAGATGAGGGCGTATCCGTGAGATCTTTTTCCCCCATTGTATTTAGAATTGCTGTGAAAGGAGCGACAGAAATGAATTATAGAATCGAAACAAAAGAAACATTCCGCATTATTGGAGTATCCGCACCGCTTGATAAGGAAATCGAAAATAATTTTATGGTTGTGCCTAAGATGTGGCAGGATGCCGCTGTAAATGGAACAGTACAGAAATTGGCAGGAATGATGGACACGCCGCCAATGGGACTTTTGGGCGTGAGTGTCTGCAATGATGAAGAACAATGGAAATATTTTATTGCTGTTTCCGGTACAAAAACAAGTGATGAGTTTGAAGAATATACCGTGCCTGCGTCTACTTGGGCAATCTTTTCTGGAACAGGGACAAACCAGTCGATACAGGAATTAGAACAATGCATTGTAACAGAGTGGCTTCCGACCTCCGGGTATGAATATGCCAACGCTCCCGATATTGAAGTTTACTTAAATCCAGACCCACAGAACGCGCAATATGAGGTGTGGATACCCGTGACAAAGAAAAAGGGATAACGGAGGAACTTATGGACGAGAAATTTAATATGTTTATGGAAACGGTTGACGAGCTTATCCGTGGAAATTACATATAATTGTCATCAAAGAACCGGATGTATAAAATGCAGAGCCGATAACAAGCGGCATTTTTGAGCTATTGTTATCGGCTCTTTTTTGTAGGGCAATCTTTTATCTCTCCTGCTATGCAGGAGGGAGTCCAAATGGACATGAATGCACTGATTAAGCCGCCGTTGGCAAGCATCATGGGTACATGACAATGATTGCAACTCAAATATGTTGAAGTTTATAGATTGGCAAAGGTTATGGTTTCCTTTTCCAACTCGGATGCCACTTTATGATTTGTGTCCATCCGCTTGGTAATTTCTGTCATGTCGGTCACCAGACGTTGCGTGCTTTCGGCTACGCCGGAAATGCCGGCTGCTCCCTCATCGATGGCCGTTGTGATGGTTTCTATGGCGTCAACGATTTCAGTCATGGAACTCTTTAGGCCGCGGGTACTTGCATTAAACGAATCCATGGTCTGCCGGATATAGGCGGCATCATCCTGATACTGCTTTCCGGAAGCAACGAAAGAGAGAAATTCCTTTAAGATGGACTCCTCTATGTATGTGACCAGATTTTGCGCGTTTTCGGAGAGATTGTAAACGGCGTGGGTTACGGTAGTGTTGACCTTCTGGATATGGTTCGCCGTTTCGCTGCTGGAAGCTGCAAGCTGGCGGATCTCTTCTGCCACTACCGCAAAGCCTCTGCCGGCTTCTCCGGCTCTTGCCGCTTCCACGGCGGCGTTTAAGGCAATCAGGTTGGTCTTGGAAGCAATTTCCAGAATATCGTGTGTAAGGAGGTTTACCTGATCGACGCTGTGGCTTCCCTCGATTGCCTCATTTAAGACATCCAGAATTTCTCTGACTTTGGCAGTGGTGTTATCCAGACTTTTCTGTGCAGACTGTCCCATTTCCTCAGCCCGCGTATTCATGGCGCCGCAGTAAGCCGTGATTTTTTCACATTCGTCGGCCATGTTTTCGGAATCCGCCTGCACATTTTTGGCGTTCTGGTTGATGTGGGAAGCGCTGTCTGACACTTCCTGGATGGTTGCTGACAGTTCTTCGGCAAGGGCAGATAAATCGGTAGCATTTTTACTGGAAGTATGCGTACGGTATAATACTTCCTTTACTACGCCGCTGATGCGTCCGGAGCAGGCCTGGAGCGTATCGAGGATACTTGCAATGGGTCTGACTACAGACTTTAAAATAAGGGAGACCGTAATTAGGACGAGGATAATGCAGGCAAGGGTGGAAGCGCTGTTTGTAATCATGGAACTGAGATAAACAGAAGCAAGCTGCGTTCTGGCCTGCTCGGTCCGTGTGCTGATGGATTCATCCAGAATACGGATGCTGTTTTCCACAGCAGTGTTGCAGGAGGCCACATCACCGTTGGCGAAGGCATAGGCATCCTGTGTTTTGCTGGCAGCGCTGGCGCATACAAGGAAAACGAGAGAATGTTTCAAAGAATCATAATCAGAGAGCAGGGCATTGTACGTTTCCCTGTCGTCATCACTAATATAGATTTCATAATCCGACAGCATGCCGTCCAGCTCTTGTTCTGCATCCTTTATGTCGTTGACAAGGGTAATCATAGTGTTATAATCGGTAGCCACGATATGGGACAGTGCCATCTTATGTATATTCATAACGGACTGGTGAATCTGAGCCAGATGGTTTTTTCCTTCCATATAGTTGTCAGCAATATTTGTGGCATTGTCATTGACATTTTTGATATTTATCACTGCCAGCAGATTGGATATGAGCGCTACTATTCCAAGCAGGGCAATGGGCAGTATTAAACGATACTTGATGTTTAATTTTTTCTTCATAATCCCTATATCCTCCAAAAGAAATATATGCTTTTATGGCGCGGTTATCCCTTCCACCATGGAATCGAGCTGCTCCTGAAGGCCCTTTCCTTCCGGGTTTCCTGAAGCCATATTTAGGGCAAATGCAGATACCGGATCCCAGAAATTGCCGCCAATGCGTTGCAGGCGGGAAAACTCCGACTGGTGAAGCAGGGCGGTGATGGCGGGGGAACTTTGTATGTCGGCGGATGAAGCGGCGTTTGTGTTGGCCGGCCCCTGTCCACGCATTTCAAAGCGAAGCTGCTGGTTTTTTTCATTGGAAATCCACTCAGCCAGTCGGACAGCCCATGCATAATGCTTGGAGTAAGAATTGACACCGATCAGCTTATAGCCGGAGAAGGATGCCATTTGAATCTGCTTCCCTGCGCAGGTATAGGTTGGGAGTTTGGCGGCGCCATAGTTTGTTCCCCATGCTTCTTGCATGGCGACTGCGTTCCATACACCGCTGACTCCGGCAATCACGGAACCGTCCCGGACTCCTTCGAGGAAGCCGTCCTCCACTGTATTGAGAAAGGCCGGGCTGTTCGCAATGGCGAGCATGGCATTGGCAACGTCCACTCCTTTGATGTCGCCCTCCGTCTGGTTCCAGGTACAGAAGTTGGTAATGCCGTCACTGTTTAACCCGACTTCCAGGTCGGTATTGCCGAAAAAGGAATAGACATACCAGGCGGAAGACCAGTCCATGGTAATTTTCTTTTCGTTTTCTTCTGCAATCTGTAGCATACGGTCAAAGGTTTTAATATCTTCCTGATTGAAAAACTGTTTGTTGTAATATAGAAAATAACCGTTATCCGCTGTTAAAGGATAAGCATAGAGTGTATTTCCCACGGAAGCGGCCTCTACTGCACCGGGCAGATTTTCGGCTTTGATGCGTTCCGCGTTCTCGACCGGTTCCAGTGCACCAGCAGCTACAAGTGTATTTAGCTGGTCATCTGCAAAAGCAAAGACGTCAGCGCCTGCTTCCAGATCCCCCATTAATACATCTTTACAGTTAGATTCGCTCTGGGCTGTAAATGTAATATGGAAATTTGCCTGTCCCTTGTATTCCTGCTGAAAACTTTCAATAATCTGGGTTAAAAGCGCTTCATCCTCTTTGGCTCCCCAGACAGTCAGTTCAACATCTCCGGTGTCAGCCGATATTTCTGATTTGTCTGGGTTTTCACCATTGTTTTGCTGTTCCGTATCAGCATCGGTAATTTTGCTTTCTCCATTTGTTCCGGCACATCCAGACAATGACGCAGCCAATACGGCAGTTATTAAAAAAGTGCTGATTTTCTTTCTCATAGGTCCCTCCATGTCAGAGCAGCTTACGGCGTCCTTTATCAGCTGTGCGATAAGCAGGATACAGTGCTGATGCTGGTCCCGGATGCGTGTTTCAGGACAGCAGCCGATATAGGATAGCCCGTGGATATTATAGCGGTTTTCCTTTTTTTCTTCAATATTTTTCTGCTAATATTAGTAGACTGTACTGCAAAAAAGACAAATTATGCCAAACGGCCCTAATTAAAACTGTTTTGTTAGAATAACTCTACTGCATATCTTCTATCACTGCCACGGAGCTTTGCGAGCAGGCAGATTATTCGCTGTTCCATTGATTGCCCATGATTTTTATGAAGGAGATTATGCCGCAATAACGTGTCCTGTGAAAACTGGCCGGTATCATCAGAATAACAGCACTCAATAGAAATCGTATCGTCATTTCTCTGAGTGGAGCAGTATGCAATTTCATCCAAGGGAACGCATTGAATAATTTTACCATCCATCCCAATGACAAAATGGCTGCTTGCATATGTTTCCTTTGTTTCAGCCAAGTTCTTGTAATAGCTTCTATTCTGTTCCGCCGTTGTTCCCGGATTGTTGGTGTAGTGTACGACAACGCCGTTCACCTCGCTCAACACAATTCCAGGCCGGGAGTATTCATTGACCGGCAAGATGTCCTGAAGGATCCAATCAGGAATTGTGATTTCTCCAGGAATGGCAGGCTCTATCGGAACAATAGGTGGTTCTGAAAGAGCGGGATCATCTGGCTCCATATTCCCATCAGACAATTTACTGTCAGGAGCAGGAGCTAGATGATCCCTGATATAATGCTCATGTACGGTAAAGAAGCAAGCAACCGAAAACAAGAGATAGACCGCC
>ERZ779621.561-NODE-561-length-14533-cov-6.038956_pt1 | contig 14533 bp, 13 predicted proteins | sample MGYA00514215_ERZ779621 | MGnify/ENA primary metagenome ERZ779621 (study PRJEB29562, sample SAMEA4376715) | mouse gut metagenome | isolation source: Cecum | study: EMG produced TPA metagenomics assembly of the A DSS colitis mouse model was used to assess the...
AGGTGTCCGCCTTGTTCCCGGCCAGCCGGGTGCAGTGGATGCGGCTCTGCTGGCCGGCCCCCACGCCGATGGTCATGCCGTCCTTCACGTAGCACACCGAGTTGGACTGGGTGTACTTCAGGGTGATGAGGGAGAGCAGCATGTCGTGTTTGGCCGCCTGGGGCAGGTCCTTGTTGGCGGTGACGATGTTTTCCAGCATTTTTTCGTCGATGGTCAGGTCGTTGTAGCCCTGCTCAAAGACGATTCCGAAGATGCTCCGGCGCTCCACGGGGGCGGGGACGTAGTCCGGGTCGATTTTCACCACGTTGTAGCCGCCCTTGCGCTTGGCTCTCAGGATAGCCAGGGCCTCGTCGGTGTAGTCCGGGGCGATGACGCCGTCGGATACCTCCAGGGCCAGATAGCGGGCGGTATCGGCATCGCAGGTGTCGGATAGCGCCGCCCAGTCGCCGTAGGAGCAAAGCCGGTCGGCGCCTCTTGCCCGGATATAGGCGCAGGCGATGGGGGAGAGATCGCCCTCGGGGGCGAAGTAGATCTGACGCTCCACCTGGGTGAGGGGCAGGCCCAGGGCGGCCCCGGCGGGGGAGACGTGCTTGAAGGAGGCGGCGGCGGGCAGGCCGGTGGCCTGTTTCAGCGCCTTCACCAGCTGCCAGGAGTTCAGCGCATCCATGAAATTGATGTACCCCGGCTTGCCGTTGAGCACCTCCAGGGGCAGGTCTTTATCCCCTTTCATGAAAATGCGGGCGGGCTTTTGGTTGGGGTTGCAGCCGTATTTCAGTTCCAATTCGGTCATAGTTGAGCCTCCTCCTTAAAATCGAGATTTGATTAACGTATGAAGGTGAATCCGGCATTTATTGCTTCCCCGCAATAGCGGATGGCATCTGACAAGATTAATGCAGCGCCGATAATGGCAACACCAATAATGACCGCGCTAATGAGCTGCTGCCAATCTTTCATATTGAAGTCCTCCATAAAAATTTGCTTTACCAGTGCTTGTTGATGATAGAGGTCTCGTCGTCCCCGGTCTCCAAATCAATATACCGCACGAACAGGGACACCTTATTGTCATCGTTCAGGGCCAGCCACAGGTCGTTGGCCAGGGTCTCCGCGTCGGGAGCGGTGACGGCCACCCGCCGGGGCTCTCCCTCAAAGGAGGGCAGGGGATTTCCATCGCTCTCGTATGTGTGGATGAAGTGGCCCACCCCTGCCTTGGGGGTGTCGTACTCGTAGAAGTACCGGCAGGCGCAGGCGGGGTCGCCGTCCAGGCTCTTGAGGATGGACAGGTTATAGGCCCCGTCCGGCTTCACCACCCCGGAGATGCGGGGGGTGTAGTTGGGGCCGTCGGGCTCGAAGGTGCGGGTGTTCAGGGCGTGGCGGTAGCAGTGGTCTGCCAGCAGGTTATCCCGGATGGTGTCGGTCTGGTCGCCGTTGGTCACGATGGTCAGTCCATTGTCCATGCGGCGCACGGGGTGGTAGATGATGAGGGAGGGGTCGGTCATTTTGGACTCGTCGAAGGCCTTGGTGCGGATGCCGTCGTCGGTTTCTTCAAAAATGCGGTTGCGGCTGTTCTCGCTGCGGCCCATGATGAAGTAGGCGATGACGGCGCTCTTATTGTCGGCGGAGCGGCCCAGCATGATGCCTCGGCCGGGGTAGGGGTTATTCTGTAAATACTCGGTGATGTCGATCATTGCAGACACTCCTTTGAAAGTTGTAAGGGCTTCAGAATCCGGACCGTCCGGCCCTCCACCCTGAGCCGTCCCTGGCAGAACAGGGACACCGCCCGGGGCAGAATGACCCACTCCGCCTGCTCCATGATCCGGCGCTGGAGGGTCTCCGGGGTGTCGTTCTCCTCCACTGCCACCGCCCGCTGCAGCACGATGGGCCCGCCGTCGCATTCCTCGCTGACAAAGTGGACGGTGGCGCCGGACACCTTCACCCCGTACTCCAGCGCCTTTTCATGGACGTGGAGGCCATAGTATCCCTCCCCGCAGAAGGAGGGGATGAGGGCGGGGTGGACGTTCAGAATGGCGTTTGGATAGGCCCGAACCATCTCCTCGGTGAGGATGACCATAAACCCGGCCAGCACCACCAGGTCAATGTCCAGGCTGTTCAGCTTGTCCACCAGGGCCGCGGTCATGGCCCGGCTGCTGTCGTAGTCCCTCCGGGCCACCACATAGCCGGGGATATTGGCCCGCTTGGCCCGCTCCAGGGCGTAGGCCCCGGGCTTGGAGGCAATGACGGCGGCAATGCGCCCGTTGATGATGTCGCCCCGCTCCTGGGCGTCGATGAGGGCCTGGAGATTGGTGCCCCCGCCGGACACCAGCACGGCGATGCGCTTGACGCTCATACCAGCTCCACGCCTCCGTCTCCGGCGGCCGCCTGGCCGATGAGGTACGCCTCCTCCCCGGCCTCCTGGAGCAGGTCCAGAGCCCGGTCCGCCTGGTCCGCCGGGAGGGCCAGCACCATGCCGATACCCATGTTAAAGGTGTTGTACATGTCCCGCTCCGGGATATTGCCCAGCCGCTGGATCAGCTTGAAGATGGGCGGGCAGGGGAAGGCGCTCAGCTGGATTTGGGCGGTGAGGCCGTCGGTCATCATCCGGGGTACGTTTTCATAGAAGCCGCCGCCGGTGATGTGGCTGACGGCGTGAATGTCGATCCCCGCCGCCAGCAGGGCCTTGACCGCTTTGACGTAGATTTTGGTGGGGGTGAGCAGGGTCTCGCCCAGCCCCCGGCCCCCCAGCTCGTCCAGCGGGGTGTTGAGGTCGGCGTGCTCGATGTGGAGCACCTTGCGCACCAGGGAGAAGCCGTTGGAGTGGACCCCGGAGGAGGCCAGTCCGATGAGAGCGTCCCCTTGGGCCAGCTTTTTGCCGTCAATGATCCGCTCCTGGTCCACCAGCCCCACGGAGAATCCGGCCAGATCGTATTCATCGGCGGGGTAGAAGCCGGGCATTTCCGCCGTCTCCCCCCCCACCAGGGCGCACTGGGCCTGACGGCAGCCCTCGGTGATGCCCGCCACGATCTGGGCGATGCGGCCGGGGTCGTTTTTGCCGCAGGCGATGTAGTCCAGGAAGAACAGGGGGGCGGCCCCGCCGCAGATGATGTCGTTGACGCACATGGCCACGCAGTCGATGCCCACGGTGTCGTGCTTGTCCATCAGAAAGGCGATTTTCAGCTTGGTGCCCACGCCGTCGGTGCCGGACACCAGCACCGGCTTTTTCATCCCGGTGAGGTCGGGGGCGAACATGCCGCCGAAGCCCCCCAGAGTGCCCATCACCCCGGGGATATAGGTGGATTCCACCATGGGCTTGATGCGCCGGACCGCCTCGTATCCGGCGGTGACGTCCACCCCGGCGGCGGCATAGGACGCGGAATGAGAGTCGTTCATACCAGCTTGTCCCTCCATTTCGCGCATTGCTCAATGCGCTTGCCGCCGTCGCCCTGCTTTTCATCGTAGGCGAACTGCTTGAGCAGGCCGCAGGGGAAGGACTCACACTGGCCGCAATGCTCCTTGGGTTTTTCCTCGCAGCAGGATTTTACGGGACAGCTTTCGCCCCAAAAGGGCTTTTGAATCTGTACGCAGCCGCCGCACCCCATCTGTTCACGATAGGCGCACTGGCCGCACAGGATACCGCACCGTGACTCGATCATATCGTATTATCCCCTTTATGTTATTCTTTTCCGGTCCAGCAGTAGGTGCACACCTTGTCCCGGTGGATGCCGATGGCCTCCAGCAGGCCGTCCAGGGACTGGTAGCCCAGGGAGTCGAAGCCCAGCTTCTGGCAGATGGACTTGAGCAGGCACTGGCCCCGCTGGGTGGAGGAGTCGGCGTACTCTTCCAGATGATTCTGCCCCTCGTCCCCCTCCAGCTCCTGAACGGTTTTTCGGGCCAACAGCTCCATGGAGGAGTTGCTGCGGGAGAAGTTCAGATATTTGCAGCCGTACATGATGGGGGGACAGGCGGAGCGCATGTGGACCTCCTTGGCCCCCGCGCCGTAGAGAAAATCCACCGTCTCCCGCAGCTGGGTGCCCCGGACGATGGAGTCGTCCACGAACAAAAGCTTTTTGCCCTGGATCAACTCAGGGACGGGGATCTGCTTCATCTTGGCCACCTGATTGCGCACCTCCTGGGAGGAGGGCATGAAGGACCGGGGCCAGGTGGGGGTGTACTTCACGAAGGGCCGGGCGAAGGGCTTGCCGCTGGCGTTGGCGTAGCCGATGGCGTGGGGCACGCCGGAGTCGGGCACCCCCGCCACCCAGTCCACGTCGGGCAGGGTGCCCTTCGCCTTTTCCGCCTTGGCCATGATCTCGCCGTTGCGGCAGCGCATGACCTCCACATTCTGGTCCTCGTAGTTGGAGTTGGGGTAGCCGTAATAGGTCCACAGAAAGGCGCAGATCCGCATCTGATCCCCCGCCGGGGCCAAAGTCTCCCAGCCTGACTGGGTGACCCGGACGATCTCCCCGGGGCCCAGCTCATAGGCGTTGTCATAGCCCAGCTTGGTACAGGCGAAGGACTCGAAGGACACGCAGCATCCCTCGTCGTTCCGGCCGATGAGCACCGGCAGGCGGCCCAGTCTGTCCCGGGCGGCCACGATGCCGTCGGGGGTGAGTATGAGAATGGTGGACGAGCCGTCGATCACCTCCTGGGCGTACCGAATACCCTCCACCAGGGTGTCCTTCTGGTTGATGAGGGCGGCGGTGAGCTCGGAGGCGTTTACCTTGCCCGAGCTCATGGCCATGAACTGGCGGGTGTGGCCGTCGAAGTAGTCCTCCACCAGGGCCTCGGCGTTGTTGATGATGCCCACGGTGGAGATGGCGTACACCCCCAGGTGGGAGCGCACCAGCAGGGGCTGGGGGTCGGTGTCGCTGATGCAGCCGATGCCGGAGCAGCCGTGGAAGTCCGCCAGGTCCTTTTCAAACTTGGTGCGGAAGGGGGTGTTTTCGATGGAGTGGATCTGCCGCTGGAAGCCGTCCTGCTCATCGTAAATAATCATGCCTCCCCGGCGGGTGCCCAGATGGGAGTGGTAGTCCACGCCGAAGAAAATGTCAAGGGTCACGTCGCGCTTGGAGATCGCGCCGAAGAATCCGCCCATGAAAGAGCCTCCTTATTTTTTACGCTTGGGAAGGAAACGCCGGACGGCGGCGCCCGCAGCCGCCGCGTCAAGTGCGGCGTGAGAGCAAGCCATAGAGGGCCGCCGCCGGTGAAAATACGGTGGAGCCGTCCGGTCCGCCGGCGACGCCCGAATCCATGGTCCGGCGCTCAGGCGAAGAACAGCTTGGACAGGGTCATGGGGTCGATATACTGCCCGTCCTTGTACACCCGCATGTTGCCGGAGGCGATCTCGTCGATGAGCATCACCTTGCCGTCGGCATCGTAGCCGTACTCGAACTTGATGTCGTAAAGGACCAGGCCCTTGGCCTTCAGGTCGCCGGCCACGATCTGGGTGATCTTCTGGGTCATATCCTTGATATCGTCGTACTGGGCCTCGGTCATCACGCCCAGGGCCACCAGGGCGTCCTTGGTCACCAGGGGATCGCCCTTCTCGTCGTTCTTGAAGGTGGTCTCCACATAGGCGGGCAGGTCGGCGCCCTCCTCAATATACTCGCCGTAGCGGCGCAGGAAAGAGCCCACCGCCTTGTGGCGGCAGATGACTTCCAGGCCATGGCCAAAGACCTTGGCGGGCAGCACCTCCATGGTGGTGTTGTCCAGATCGGCGCTGACGTAGTGGGTGCGGATGCCGGCGGCGTTGATCTTCTCGAAGAAGTAGATGGACATGCGCAGGTTCACGTCGCCCACGCCCTCGATGGTCAGGCCCACGGAGTTCTCGCCGGGGTCGAACACGCCGTCCTTGCCGGTGCAGTCGTCCTTGAACTTCAGCAGGTAGTTGCCGTTATCCAGGGCGTAGACGTTCTTGGTCTTGCCGGTGTAAACCAGTTTGTTTTCCATGATGAATTCCTCCATAATTACATTGTGAAATCATATTGTATAGGGGAGGGGCCTGCCCCTCCCTCGGGACAGAGAGCAGATCGGCAGGGGCGGGCCCTCCTGCGGTGGGAATAATTGTTCAGCCCTTCAATTCCGACTGCAATTTGGACTCCTTTTCCGCGATCTGGGCGGCCATGTCCTCCCGGGCCCTGTCCAGCTTGGCGGCCAGAGCATCGTCGGACACCGCCAGGATCTGGGCGGCCAGCACGGCGGCGTTCTTGGCACCATTGATGGCCACGGTGGCCACGGGGATGCCGCTGGGCATTTGGACGGTGGCCAGCAGGGCGTCCAGCCCGTCCATGGCCCCGCCCCTCATGGGGATGCCGATGACGGGCAGGGTGGAGTTCCCGGCGAAGGCCCCCGCCAGGTGCGCGGCCATGCCGGCGGCGCAGATGAGCACGCCGAAGCCGTTTTGGCGGGCGCTTCTGGCGAAGTCCGCGGCGGCGGCGGGGGTGCGGTGGGCGCTGAGTATGTGGGCCTCATAGGGGACGCCAAGCTCCTGGAGCTTGGCGCAGGCCCCCTTGACCACCGGCCAGTCGGAGTCCGAGCCCATGATGACGGCGACTTTTTTCATGAAAGATCCTCCTTAGCGTAAAATCAAAAAGAAACAGGCCGCCGCATGGCGCGGCGGACCTGTTTTGGGCGTTAGCGGGGGGATTTGGACGCAATGAGGCTGTGGAGACGGAAGCCCGGACGGACATGGAGGAAACGCACCACGACAGCCACCTCATTTCCAAAAAGTCGTTTCCATTTTAGCGAAGAAAAATCCAAAAATCAAGGGCCGCTTTCCATTTTTGTAGGCTTGTACGATTCTCTATGGCGGAAAAGGGCCGTCCATGGCGAAAAGTTCAAAACAGGCCGGTGGCCTCCAAAATATTGGAAACCTGAGCCGCCCGGCCGGTCCAGGAGGACTGGCGCGCCAGCTCCCGCCGCCGCCGGGGGAGGGAGGGGGCTTCCCCCAGGGCGCTTTTGCACCGGCGCAGGAAGCCGGGGCCGTCGTAGGCGGTGAGAATGAGCTCCGGGATGGTTTCCTGAACGCTGGGGTCCACCACCGTGACCACGGGCCGCCCGGTGGCCAAATACTCATACACCCGTATGGGCACCACGTCGCCGGGGCGGTCGAAGCGCATCAGGTCGAACAGCAGGTCGCAGCGGTACAGGTGGTCAGGCACGTCCAGGGGGTTCACCGGCCCGGTGAGCACGATGTTGTCCTGGCCCCGGAGCTGCTCCGCCGCCGGTTTGGTCACCCGGCCCATGAGGACGAAGGTCCACTCCGGGCGGTGGCGGGCCAGATAGAGCAGCGGGTCCAGATCCACCTGCCCGGTGACGCTGCCCAGCCTCCCCAGCACCTTCTCCCCGGAGATGCCCGCCAGGGCGGGGGGGATGGACCGCTGCTTCTGCTGGAAGAGCACCGGGTTTACCCCGTTGGGCAGCAGGGCGATGTTGTCGCCGCAGGGGGACAGCCGCCTGACGAGGCCGAAGGAGGCGGCGAACACCACCTCGGCGTGGCGGGTCAGGTCGCTCTCCCAGTCCAAAAACTCATCGCTCCAGAAGCGGTGGCAGTCGTACACCAGCCCCCGGTAGGCCAGACGGTCCAAAAAGCCGTCCTGAAGGGGGGAGGTGCACCACAGCACCGGCTCCCGGAAGCCGTGCCTGCTCATCATCTGCTGGACGAAATCCGCGTCCTTGTCCATCCTGCGCCGCTGGAGCACCGAGCCCTCCTGGGGGCCGGGCAGGGGGACGGGGAGGGTGTACGCGGTGATGTGAGCCCGGACCCGCCTGCCCTGCTCGGGCATGGGGGAGCCCTTCCGTGGGGCGGGCTCGAAAAATAAGATCTGGGCGTCTCCCAGCCGGGCCAGCAGCTGCTGGGTTCGGTCGGGCCGGGCCCGCCAGGGGGCGTGGGCCAGGCAGACAATCTGCTTCAGCGCCATAGGGCTCACCTCCCGGCCAGCAGCCGGGCGGCGGCCTGGCTGTTCTCCCGCTCCAGCCGGACCAACCGGGCGGTTTTTTCCTCCAGGGCGCCCCGGTCCTGACGGCGCTGGGCGGCGGCGTCAATGAGGGAGCACAGCAGCTCCGGTGTCACCTGGTCCAGCTGGGCGTACAGGTCCTGACCCGCGTCGTCCAGAAAGGCGCTGACCTTGGGGTCGTAGACCACCCCCACCAGGGGGACGCCGCGGACAGCGGCGAAGATGAGGGCGTGGAGACGCATGGACAGCGCAACGTCCATCCGGGCGGACAGGGCAATGGCCAGCTCCGAGCTGGGGCAGGCGGGGAGCAGGTGGGGGGGAGCGCTGCGGAGCAGGCCCGCCACCCGCTGGGCGGCGGAGGCGTCCAGCTTGCCCTCGATGGGGATGAACACCGGGATCAGGTCATAGTGCTGGTAGGCGTAGTCCACGGCGGCGGCAAAGGCGGGGGCCTTTTCGTCGAACCCAGGCCAGGGACGGACGGTGACCCCCAAATACCGCTCCCCCTTCCGGGGGTGGAGGCCGATCTCCTCCAGCAGGGCGTCCGCCGCCTGGGGCGGGGCGGCGGGGAGGGTGACGGCGGGGTCCGCCGCCAGCGCCACCTGGGGACGGCTCACCCCCAGCTCCTTCAGCTCCCCGATGGAGGCGCTGTCCCGGGTGGTGATGATGTCCACCGAGCGGTCGATGACCCGCCCTGTTTTCCGCCGGTTCCGGGGGGTGCGGATGGGGCCGATGCCGCAGCCGTACATCATCACCCTGCACCCCAGCCGCTTGGCGGCGGACAGGGTGAACAGATAGAACCACAGGGAACGGTGGCTGGTCACATCCTGGACCAGAGAGCCGCCGCCGTTGATATAGAGGGTGCTTTTCGCCATTTTGCGGCAGAATATGGGGACATTGAAGGTGTAGACGGCCCCCACCCGGTGGCGGACCCGGGTGGCCTTGGGCTTCCGGGTCATGATCCAGACGGGCAGGTCGGGGTCGATGGAGCGCATTTCGGTGACCAGGGCCTGTAAAATGGCCTCGTCCCCGGCGTTGCCCCGGCCGTAGGCCCCGCAGATCACCACGCCGTCCCGCTTTCGCTCTTTTTTCCGCCCCTCCCGGCGCAGGATGGCTTCATAGATGTCCAGCTGGCGGCGGATGGTGCTCTCAATGGAGAAATCCCGCCGTCCCTTGTCCAGCAGCTGTTCCCCCAGACGGCGGCGCAGTTCTGGGTCCCCGGCCAGGGCGGCCAAATGCCGCCCCAGGGCCTGGTGGTCCCTGGGCTGAAACAGCAGGCCGGTGACGTGGTTCTCAATGAGGGCGGGCACGCCGCCCACGGCGCTGGCCACGGTGGGCAGGGCGAACCGGGCCCCTTCGGTGAGGGCGTAGGGGAAGGTCTCGGACAGGGAGGTGAGGGTGTTTATATCCAGGGCGTGGTAAAAGCTGTCAGTGTCGGACAGCCACCCGGCAAAGCACACCTGGTCCGCCACCCCCAGCTCCTGGGCCAGCGCTTTCAGCATGGCTTCGTCCTGGCCCTCCCCGGCGATGATGAGGCGCAGGCAGGGCTGTTCCCTGTGGGCGGCGGCAAAGCCCCGCAGCAGGGTGCCCATGTCCTTCACCGGGTTGAGCCGGGCGGCGATGCCCGCGATGACCACGCCGTCCGGCCAGTCCAGCCCCAGGCTGTCCAGAAACGCCCGGCGGCTCAGCCTGGGGGCGCGGGGGGTGAAGTCGATTCCGTTGTAGATGGCGAACATCTGCTGGGGGTCGAAGCCCCGGCGGATGAGCAGGTCCCCCATGGCGTGGGATACCCCGATCTTGTAGGGGATGCGCCGCAGAGCCCAGGCGTTGAGATTGCCGTAGGTGAGGGCGGACAGGGGACGGCCCATGTAGTCCAGCTTGGGGTCGGAGTGGACGGTGGTGACCACGGGCAGGCCGGTGGACTTCTTCAAAAGCGCGCCCATCAGATTGCCCCGGGCTCCGTGGCAGTGGATGATGTCATAGCCCTCCTTGGAGATCTTGTCCCGCAGGGGGGTTAACGCGGCCAGCGGGTTGCGCCCGGCCATCACGTCCACGCGGACGCCCAGCGCCCGGGCCTCCTGGGTGAAGGGGCCGTCGGTGAAACACACCATATCCGCCTGGATGTGCTGGTTTAAGCCTTGGAGCAGGGAGTGGACATGGGTTTTGGCCCCGCCGGTGTCCCCGCCGCTGATGAGATGGATGACTTTCATATGGACCTCCCACAAAGGTCTTGCCAGACGGCAAGGAATGGGGTAAAATTACAGTGCGTACATCTGACATTATACATACCTTTGGCCCCCGGGTCAAGGATAGGAGGGACCGGGATGCCGGATATTATCCAGCAATTTGACGAGCAGGCCCTGGTGTGGATCGCTCAAAACATACGTTGCGCCGTGCTGGACCCGTTTATGGAGCTCTACACCCAGCTGGGCAACGCGGGTATGCTGTTCATCGCGCTGGGGGTGCTGATGCTCTTTTTCAAGCCCACCCGGAAAGCGGGTTTCTCGGCGCTGTGCGCCATGCTCATCGGGTTAATCGTGGTGAATTTCACGATCAAGCCCCTGGTGTCCAGGCCGCGGCCCTGGCTGGTGATGGAAAATTTTGTGAACCTGGTGCCGGAGCACGACCCCACTTCCTTCCCCTCGGGCCACACCAACGCCGCCTTTGCCTTTGCTCTGGCGGCGTGCGTGTCCGCGCCCAGGCGGTGGATGAAAATCACGGCGGTGTGTATGGCCGTGGTTATGGGCCTGTCCCGGCTGTACGTGGGGGTCCACTTCCCCAGCGACGTGCTGGCGGGGGCGGCAATCGGCTCCCTGTGCGGATTGGCCGGGGCCTGGGTGGTCAAAAAAGCGTGGGAGCGGGTGCACGCCGAGGTTGGTTTTTGACGCGGGCCGGTGAACGTCCCACGCTCCGGGAGCGTGCCAGCCACACCTCGCCCACGATGTCCGCCAGTCCGCCCGTTAAAGCGCGGCAAGATCCAGGATGACCGCCTGGGCCATCAGCAGCCCTGCGGCGGCAGGCACCCACATGGCGCTGGCCGGGACGGACCGCCGCCCAGGCGGGGGGGCCTCGTCTCCCTCTTCCGCGCTACGGGGGAGCTCGGGGGAGAACACCACCTTGTGGCGGGGGATGCCCCGCTTCCGCAGCTCCTTGCGCACCACCCGGGCCAAGGGACAGCCCTGGGTCTCCGAGATGTCGGCGATGCGCAGCTGCTGGGCGTCCCGCTTGTTGCCGGTGCCCAGGGCGGAGATGATGGGGATGGCACGCTGGCGGGCGGTCTCGATCAGGTCCAGCTTGCAGCTCACCAGGTCGATGGCGTCCACGATATAATCGTATTTAGCTTGAAAAAAGTCCTCCCGGCTGTCTGGCTCGTACCGCAGGACCAGGGGATGGAGGATGCAATCCGGGTTGATATCGGAAAGGCGCAGGGCGGTGGCCCGCGCTTTTTCCATGCCCACGGTGGAGCGCAGGGCGGCGCACTGGCGGTTCAGGTTGCTCACCGACACCGTGTCCTGGTCGGCCAGGGTCAGTTCCCCCACCCCGGAGCGGCACAGGGCCTCGGCGCACCAGCCTCCCACGCCCCCCAGGCCCAGTACCGCCACATGGCTGTTTTTCAGCCGCTCCATGGCGGGAGCGCCCAGCAGCATCTGGGTGCGGATAAACTGCTCGTTCATCAAATTGGCTCAACTCCTAAAAACAGAGGCCGGACGGTGCGTCCAGCCTCTGTTTGTTTGCTTGTGGTCACTTGCCCAGGTAATTGGCCCCGTCGGCCAGCGCGGTGGCGTAGCCGGCGGTGAGCTCATCCACCCAGGCCTGCTGGGCCTCGGACGCCAGGCTGTTCCGGGCGGTGCCCATCCACACGGGCTCGTTCTCGCCCACGTAGTAGATCAGGTGGTAGCCGTAGTAGCCGCTGGCTGCGCCCTCCTCGGCGGAGTGCTGGACCATGCCCACATCGCCGGACTTACGGGCGGCGTCGAACACCCAGTCGTTGAACTCAGGGACGAAATAGCCCTCAGTGTTGCGCTCGTACAGGCCGCCGGTGGTGCCGTCCCCGTCGTCGGATTTCTCGTTGGCCAGCTTGGCGAAATCGTCCTCGGTCTTGCCGCTGGCGTCCCAGGCGGCCTGGATCTCATCCATCTTGGCCTTGGCGGCGGCCCAGGCCTCGTCGGTGGGAGCCACCAGCTTGTTATCCTCGCCGGTGGTACTCTCCGCCCGGGCCAGGATGTGGCGCACGTCCCGGGTGGGCTCGTCGGACAGATATCGGTCGGAGAAGGAGATGATATAATAGCCGCTGTCCGTCTCCACCATATCCACGTCGCCCTTGTCCTGCTTGAGCAGCTGGTCGCGGTAGGTGGCGTTGATGGAGCTGGAGCCCACCACGGTAACATGGTCGCCGCCGGTGGTCAGCTCGTACTTGCTGATCTGGGACTGGAAATCGGCGCCGTCCTTGATGGCTTCCATGGCCTCCTCAGCCTTCTCCTTGGCCTCGGCCAGGGCCTCTTCCTTCAGCTTGGCCACCTCATCCTCGGACAGGTCGTTGCCCTCGGCGTCCTTGGTGTCCACGGAGTCGGCGGGGAAGTAGAGGTGGGAATACTCAAAGGTGTCCAGGCTGTCCTTGTTCTCCTCATAGTAGGCGTCCAGCTCGGCCTGAGTATAGCCGTTGTACAGCTCCTCGCCCTTGCTGTTCATGGCCAGGGCGTACATCAGATACCGGGTGTACAGCTTCTCATAGATGCCGGTGGACATATAGGGACCGTACATGGCCTTGAGGTAAGCGCCGTAGGTGTAGCCGTTGGAGGCGGCCTGCTGCTTGGCGTTGGCGATGGCGTCGTTCAGCTGGTCCTTCACCTCGGACTCAGTGTGGCCGTTCTTCACCGCCTCGTCGGCCATGGCCTTGTGCTGCTGGGCGGTGGTCAGGGCCTGCTCCAGGAAGGTGTCCCGGTAGGTCTTGCCCTCGGACTCGTTGAAGAACTGCTCGTCGTCGCTCTTGGTGGTGTCGAAGCCCACATAGGAGCCGTACATGGCGGTGGACTGGCGGGCGTTGTAGTAGTAGAAGCTCAGCTCGGCGGCGGTCAGGGTCTCGTCCCCCACGGTGGCGGCGGAGGCCCGCGCCTGGAAGAAGCCGGAACGCCACACCAGCAGCGCGGCCACCAGCACGGCGATGACGGCGGCGATCACGGAGTAGACGATGGTAGTGCGCCTGCGGGCGGCCTGCTCCTGCTGGACCTTTACGGTCTTTTGATCGGGGCCGGCGCTCTGGCGCTGCTTTTTCTCTCTGGATGCGCTCATGGTATATCAATCCTCTCAAGTATTCGTGTGATGGCGGCGGGCCGGAGGGGCCGCCGGTCCTGGGGGGCCTGACACGCCCCCCAGGACAACGCCTAACATTATAGCATGGAGAAACCGCTGTTGCAAGGCCAAATTCGCCGCGCAGATGAAAATTCACAAATAATAAGGCGGGAGGAACAGGGTCCTCCCGCCTGGGCTTGTTATTAAGAACCCCCGCTGTGGCCGTGCCGCCCCATTAAAAACCTGCACAAGAATGCAGGTGGGTCGCCTCCGCTTGGTTTTACCGCTCCCAACATCCAGGGGCCTCCGAGGAGGGCCGGGAGGTCTGCGAACCACCGCGCGAGTGGGGCGTCCCGTTTTAAAAATGTGGGTTTTAACAGGGCAAGGTCACGTAGTTAGAACCCAGCAGGGGTTAATAATTGCGTTTGAGCCGTTGTGACTAGGCGAAGCGCAGATACAGCCCAGCGAACCGGGCCGTGCCTCGGTGATGCGCCGTCTAGTGGGGGCGGTCTGATGACCGATTACTCCTCCTCGTCCTCGAACAGCTCTTCCATAAACTTCTCATAGACGGTGTTGAGCTCCTGCTCGTCGTCGATGTCGGCCAGCAGGGATTCCCCGTCCTGCTCTATGACCTTCAGCAGGATCAGGCCGAAGTCCTCGTCGTCCTCGTCCATATCCGCCGGGACGAAGGCCATATACTCCCGGCCCTCGTATTCCAGGGTGCCCAGATGCTCCAGTTCAAATTCATTGCCCTCGTCGTCGGTAATCGACACGAAATCCGGGCCGTACTCCTCGCTCATGGCTTTGATCCTCCTTGCTGGGGGTCTCAGCCCCGCTGTCTGTCCCTATTGTAGCGGGTGTTTGGAAAAATTGCAAGAGGGGACGCGAAATTTTTACGAAAAAACCTTTGCCACCAAAGACCAAAACTGCTTTATTTACACAAAAGCCTGGCTGCAGGGATTGACATTCCAGGCAGAACAACGGTAAAATATCAGACAGCGAATTCAAGAAGCAGGGGGCCGATCATGCAAAAAATACTGCTGATGGAAGACGATGCGGCGCTGGGACAGGGGATCTGCCTCGCGCTGAAGGACAGTTCTGTCCAGATACGCCTATGCCAGACGCTGGCCCAGGGACGCAGGGCGCTGGAGAACGGTTCTTTTGCCCTGCTGATTCTGGATGTCAACCTGCCCGACGGCAGCGGGCTGGAGCTGCTGCGGGAGGTTCGCCGAACCAGCGCCGTCCCCATCATCCTGCTCACGGCGAACGACCTGGAAACAAACATCGTCTATGGCCTT
>ERZ779621.562-NODE-562-length-14503-cov-10.321913_pt1 | contig 14503 bp, 10 predicted proteins | sample MGYA00514215_ERZ779621 | MGnify/ENA primary metagenome ERZ779621 (study PRJEB29562, sample SAMEA4376715) | mouse gut metagenome | isolation source: Cecum | study: EMG produced TPA metagenomics assembly of the A DSS colitis mouse model was used to assess the...
CCTGTCCTGTCTGTATCTAGACAAGCCGCTGAAAGCCCACACGCTGATGCAGACCTGCATCGGCGACCATCCAAAGGTGGAATCACTGATGATGACGTTGGCCGCTCAGTTGGAGACAGTGAAGGGCAAGAAAAAATACGGCTACCTCCCAAAAGCGGTAAAGAAAACCGTAGACGAGATCGTCGATCAGATGGAGCAGCTGCCCGTCATTGATGAATGCTATCAAGTCTGGTGGGAGCTCCAGTGTCAGATAGAAGATTTTTATTCGGAGAAGGAGCGCCAGCGTCCGCCGCTCTCTGAACAGAAGGAGTTCCAGTCCATCAAAAACGCAATCATCCAAGAGGCAGAAAACATCCGCATGGGCAAGGTCACTTTCGAGAATGAGGAGATGGAGGAAACCACAGACTCCTCCAATCTGTCATACGACTGCTGGGAGCTGTAGATGGTCACCCAGGATGACACCGCTCCGATGGTCGACAGGGATGAAGCAGCGGCACAACTCATCAGCAAAGCCGAAGGTGGTGATCCCAGCGCGCAGTATCTTGTTGGCAGGCTCTATCAGGACGGCCCGGTTTTGATCCCTGACAGTGTTGAGGCCCAATACTGGTTCGACCAGTCAGCACGGCAAGGACACGTGCCAGCGCAGTACGCTTTGGGTAAGCTGTATCTCAGCGATGACACGGAAGTCTGTGACCCAGTGTTAGGAGTCCAGTGGCTGGAGTATGCCACCCACCACGGAAGCGACTGCGCCTCCTACCGTCTGGGCAAGGAGTTTCTCAAAGGCGAAATCGTGGAGAGGGACATCACCAAAGCGGTGGAGTACCTCACGCAGTCCGCTGAAGCTGGAAATCAGTACGCACAATATGCCCTGGGCAAGCTGTATCTGGACAAACAGGATCGGGAGCAGGCACATTACTGGTTCACCCAGTCAGCCGCTCAGGGTAACGAGTACGCTCAGTTTTTCCTGGACCGCTGGGACAGCCTGAAGCCTCCCTCGGTCATGCTGTCCGTGAGCAGACTGCTCCACCACATGAGTCGTATCTTCCAAGAGCAGATGCCAACTCCGACTATCCCTGGTGGTGTCCAGATCGACCGGAAGCGGCTGGCACAGCTCAGAGAAAAGAAGATCGCCATGGGGCACAAACTGGACGACCATGTGGAGCAGACTCCGAGCTGGACGATGACGATGGGATAGCTGTCAACTGCACCACTGTCTCCAAAGAGAATCAGCAGTTCCCAAATGATAAGTTTTTGATAACTCTTCTCAAAAGGGATGGCTATTCAAGTACGGTTAGGGTATTGTGTGTTGCTGTAAAGGAGGTAGGTGAAGATGAGAAAAACACTGGAAGATCTCTACTATGGCAACATCACACCCAATGAGCAGCAGATGACACCCGGCTCAGAACTGAAGCGGGCAGTGGATCGTGTCACCAACTATGAAAAACAGCTCATGAAGCAACTTGGTGAAACTGAGCAAGAGCTCCTCACAAAACTCATTCAGTCACAGCATGAGATCGACAGCATAACAGCTCTGGAAAATTTCATCCTTGGCTTTCGGCTGGGAGTCCGGCTGATGGCCGAGTGTATGGATGAAAACGACGGTGATATTCGGACTGGAGGTGAGTAACAAATGGCAAAACGCAGACCGTCTGGCGACGGCATGGTGCGTAAGCGAGACGACGGTCGGTGGGAGGGCCGCATTGTGGTGGGTCACAAGGAAAATGGCGATTCCATCTTCCGTTACATCTACGCTGATAATCAAAAAGAGTTGACCGCAAAGCTCCGCCAGAATATCGACGCCTACCAAGGCATTGACCTGACGGAGCAAAGCAAAATGACTCTCGGGGAATGGTTGGTACACATGGCTGGAGCAAATGGCGGTCACTCTCCGGCCTGGCACGCTGGAACACTATCGCCGGGATATGGAAAACCACGTGAAGCCCCGCCTGGGAGCGAAACCACTCACACAACTGACAGTGGCTGACCTCCGAAAACTCTACGAAACCTTGAAGCAAAACGGCAGAATGAAGCCTTGCTCCAGTCAAAGTTCCGGACTCTCCAGCACCACTGTCCATGGAATCCATACCACACTCCACCACGCACTTAAAGCGGCGAGGGATCAGGGGCTCATTCCTGTCAATCCCGCTGACGAGATGGAGCCGCCTAAGGTGATTCATCAGCCAATGAAGATTCTAACTGAGGAGCAGCTGGATGTTTTCCTGACAGCAATCAAAGCCGATGAAATCTGGTATGACTTCTTCTACACTGAGTTGACCACCGGCCTGCGCCGGGGTGAAATCTGCGGCCTCATGTGGTCTGACTTCGACGAGCGCAGCGGTATCCTGAAAGTCAACCGAACTCTTCACCGGGAAAAGGGCGGCAGGCTGGTGGCAGGAGATACTAAAACCTACGCCGGCACACGGAAGATCGTCCTACCGCCCAGTACAGCGGAACTACTAAAAGAACGAAAACGGAAATCCTTCTCTCCCTGGATCTTTCACGATCCACTTCGTCCAGAGGCTCCTATGAATCCTGACAGTGCCTACCGGCAGCTGAAAAAATTTCTGACAGAGGCTGGATTGCCAAATATCCGCTTCCACGACCTGAGACACACATTCTCAACTCATGCGCTGTCCAGCGGCGTGGACGCCAAAACCCTGGCGGGAATCCTGGGCCACACCAAAGCGTCCTTCACTCTGGATACCTATACCCACACCACTGGCGATATGCAGAAGCGTGCCGCTGACATTGTCGGTGGCTTTCTGATTGACTACCTCGGAGAGGAGATGAAACCATGGCAAAACGCAGAAAACGGGGAGACGGCGGCGTCAGCCTGAGAAAAGACGGTCGCTGGGAAGGACGGGTAGTTGTCGGTTACGACGATAAAAGTCTACCAGTCACCAAGAATGTTCTGGCAAGGAGCAAATCAGACTGCATCGCAAAGCTTAAGACGCTGAGGGACAGCATCCAGGCTCCTGCTCCCGAACAGCCTAAACCTGGAATCCTCCTGGGGGATTGGCTGGATCTCTGGTATCAAACCTACAAGAAATCCAATCTTCGGCCCAACACCCAAATGTCTTACGAACGCCGCATCTACCAGCACATCATTCCGGCGCTGGGAAATATACAGATAGACAAGCTGACCACCAACGACATCCAGCAGTTCTACGCTAAACTCCAGCAGGGCGGCAGACTCCTCCGCACAGAGTTATATGGGGAGGGACTATCCGACCAGACTGTTCGGGGCATCCACACTACCCTCCATGCCGCACTGGACAAGGCCGTCGCTGAAAAGCTCCTCTTCCGCAATCCCGCCGATGGCTGCCGTCTTCCCTCCGCCAAAGCCAGAGAGATGCAGGTGCTGGCCCCGGAAGAGATCCAGCGCCTGCTGATCCAGGCCAAGGAGGATAACTGTTTCGAGCTTCTCCTGTTGGAGCTCTCCACAGGCCTGCGACGAGGTGAGATCTGCGCCCTCCAATGGGAGGACCTCAACCTCCGCACTGGAGAACTCCGGGTAGAACGGCAGGTTCACCGGGTCAAAGGCAAACTGGTAACCTCCCCACCCAAGACCAAGGCAGGTAACCGCAGCGTGATCCTCCCTGTGCCTGTTCTGGATGTCCTCAGGGCCTACAAAGAAACCATGAACTCCCGGTGGATGTTCCCTTCCCCGGTCAGCGAGGACTCGCCCAGAGACCCAGCCGCAGTTCGCAAAAGATTACAGACCGTTCTGGAACGGGCAGAATGTAAGAAAATCAGATTTCATGACCTCAGACACACATTTTCTACCACTGCCTTGGAACATGGGATGGATATCAAGACCCTGTCCACCATCATCGGCCACGTCTCCAGCAGCACCACGCTGAACATCTACGCTCACGTTACCGATGAAATGCGTCGTACAGCGGCAGTGAAGATCGACCAGGGCATCGGAAAAACTGAGCTACAAGCAGAGACTCAGTTAGCACCTCGAAAGCCTGTTCCCAGTACATTCCAGGCCCACAAAGGACAGCGGCGTAAAGCGGGGACCGGGTGCGTCACCCAGATCAACGAAAAACTCTGGGAAGGCCGCTATTCCCCAATCTGGCCGGATGGCAAAAAATACCCCAGAAATATCTATGCCCACAACAAGGAAGAGTGTGAAAAACTGCTGGCGGAGATGATAGCAGAAATGAAAACGGAAATCGCCGCTGAAAGGGAGCGTCTGAAAGCAGGGTAACGAAAATCTACGGCTCGCCGGGATATCCCCTCGGTGAGCCGTTTTTCTCTGTCTGTGGCTGGTTGTGTGGTCAAATCCAAATCCAGAAATTCAAACCAGCAGAAAAAGTTCTGAAACATAAGAAAAATCCAGCCTTTCCCGCAGGAAAAACTGGACTTTCTGGAGCTGCTGGGCGGATTCGAACCGCCGACCTCATCCTTACCAATGGGATTAGGCCGCTTTTTTATTGCCTAAAAATGTTGAAAAGCGTACAATTCCATGAGAATCCCATCCAATGCCGTAAGGTTACTTGAGACTGGATAAGCATTGTTTCGTAGCGTTAGTAGTCAAATAGTAGTCAACCACGTCCGCCGCAATTTTCCGCAGAATGTTTTTCCAACCTTGCTTCAAGTTCAGCCGAAGGCAATCGTACCGAACCGCCATTGTGCTGTTTCAGCCTCTGAAGACATTCCACATACTCCGCTTCGCTGACCAACTCTCTTTCTAACAGTCGATCCATGATCCCGATTGTCCCTATCACGCACACTCCTTCTTCTCGGCTTGCCCTTCGTAATGCTCCATCGCCTGTCAGCAATGTAATGTTCCGATTCTTTGCAATCGAAAGGGCTACCCTATCGTAAATAGAAAGTTTTATATACTTCTCACCATAAGATTGAGCCAGTTCAAACTCCTCGATAGAGATTTCAACCGGTTTTAAGCCGTGCGATATCAGTTCCTGCCCAAGTTCCGGCGGGGAAAGCAGTTCATCGGCTATGGCATCTTCGCTCATAATGTATGTATAGGGCAGCCTAAATGGCAGCTCTATTTCTTGAATGACTGAGAAATCAATCCAGATATTTGTATCGCTACTGACGTACTCCATAGATCATACCTCATTCAAGCGACACATACTGATCACTTCATCAAAAGATTGTTGTAAAAGCTCTGCACCACGCTGAACGCTGATCTCCTGTTCATTCACTGCTCTGTAGACAAGCTGTTCAAATAGCAGGGGATGTTCTGCTGCAATGCGGCTTGGCTCCGCAGTCCTCCATCCCTTTTGGGATGCCCTGATATAAAAGTTACGCGCTACGGAGGCTGAAATGATCTTGACGATTTCGCTTCGCTTTACCAAAAGCATCATAGAGATACCATATTCTTTTGCAACCAGGGTCATATCCCGAGTAATCGAAGAACGCTTGATACCCAACTCACGAAGCGCATCAAACTTGGGAAACAGGAACGATCCGCTGATTGCAGTTGCTTTGTCTTCAATCTCTTTCTCAGGCATATTTTCAGGCCAAATAAACATCAAATGAGCCAATTCATGTGCAATAGTAGATCGAATCCGTTCTGGACTCATGCGGGGATTGATTACAATGTACGGCCGGTCATTAACAAAACCATTCATCCCAGAAAAGCTTCTGTTGTCAATATCGCATTCATAAATCAGAACACCCTTGTTTTCCAGCTTCCCAATCAACTCCTCGATTGGACCGTCCTTTGAAAAGCCCAAATGCTCCCGAAGCAGAGCGGCATTCCCTTCATCGTCAGCAGAAAGCTCTAACACATGGCAGGACGGAGCGTCCGGCAACACCTCTCCGCCCAGGATATCCACAGCGGTCATAAACCGGCCGAAGTATTCCTCTACGCTCTCACGCACAAATTCTTGCTGAGATTGGGACAAGGTTGAATTTTTCCGAAACTCACCATGGCTGAATTTTATAGTTTCGCTCCTCATTACAAGGAAGTCAGAAACTCGGACCTCCAGTGCCTCAGCCAAACTTTTCAAGGTATCCATATCCGGTTTTCTCTTGCCGCTCTCATAGTTCGTAATCGCCATTGGGGAGACATTCGCTTTGTCAGCAAGAGCTTTTTTCGTAAGCCCCTTCTTGAGGCGATAGTATTTTAGATTCTTGCTAAACATTCCTCACACCTCCCTGTTTATATTTTACTCATTTTTCTCAAAAAGTAAACACTCAAATGAAAAATTCTATTTCTTCATGTCGTATCTCCAGATCTCCCCACTTATAATTGTACCACAATTTCCCTATGTTGTCAAACAAATGTTTCGCTCCAAAATAGTGCAAGCAATCCTAGTTACTCAATAAATCGCTGGATAATGCCATCCACATCCGCCACGTTATAGGACACATCATTGCACCATTCACCATACTCACCGAGACCATTGACCGCCTCAACCCACTCAGTCAAAGCCTTGCGCTTCTCTTTATCCCGACGGGTCTCCTGCCCCTTCGTCTCCAGCACAAGAATCTTTCCGTTATCCAGCCGGAGGAGGAAATCCGGAAGATACTTTCGGACAACACCATCAAAGACATAGGTAATCTCAAATCCGAGGTGATCGTTTTTGGCCCAAGCGACAACGTGAGGATTCTTTTCAATGACATAGCTTTCTGTGGATTCCCACGCACTGTCAAAAACACAGTGGCTGATATGGGAGCGTTGGGTAATAAAGCAGGGTTTGCTAGTAAACCAAGTGGGCATATCTCTAGTAGAGCGAATTTTCTTGTTGGAATCAAATATCGGCACAATTTTTTCGGTCTGCTCCAATTTGATATAGGACCACAGGTGCTGCACGATTTTATTCATGCTCATCATATAGATGATTCGCTGCCGGACTGGATCGGTATTGAATAGTGGCGGATTGACAATAATCGACCCGGATTTTAGATATTCCTCCACCAAACGGATGACCTGTCCTAACAGGGCAAATTTTGTCCCCTCACTTTGCCAGGATGCTTTCATCAGATCGTAGACCTGACCGGATACCTCAAAGACGATGCGTTGCATCCGAAGCTCCGCATCCAGCTTTTGCAGATCAATCTCCGTACATTTCGTGAGGTCCGTTTTTCCATCGACAACAGGAGCGAGATCGGCACGCAATCTGGTATCCGCCGCATTTAGCTCCAGTGTGTCTATCTGTTGAAGGTCAACGGAGAGCTTTGGCTTAAACACACGGTCCAGCCGGATGACATTGGGCCAGCTAATCTCGTATTCCGCCCGCTCCTTGACCACTTCAACCTGAGTTTTTGGCGGTGTAACAGGTGGCGTTCCCTGTTCATCGGACTCGTGAGGCAGGAACGAGAAGGGGATACCAAAGATATTCACATATTCCGGCGTAAACATATCGCTGCCCTCGGCGAGATCATAGCTTGTCCGCCGCAGACCACGCCCAACGACCTGCTCACAGAGCAACTGGCTGGAAAAAGCCCGCAGTCCAAGGATATGCGTCACCGTTTTGGCGTCCCAGCCCTCGGAAAGCATACCAACGGAAATCACATTTCGGATCTGCTCTCCACGTTTCCCTCTCTGCCCAACAGTATCTACCGTCTCTCGCAGGATAGCAACGGCGTCTTTTTTGCTGAGTTTCCGTTCGCTTTCATCATCACTGGGACTTGCTGCTTGGGGAACTACACTTTCCGCCTCATCCATGGTTTTAGAGTCGATATGCACTGTCAGCTCCGGCACACATAGCTCCGGCACAGGAATCCTCCCATGGTCGAAAGCATATTTGATACGGGCGGCAGTCTCCGTGCGATTGGCCACTGTAATCATCACCGGCGGCACAACGGCTCCGGCATCCTGCCACGCTTGGTACAGGACCTGCCAGTCCTTGCCCAGCAGATAATACGCCTGTGTCAGCAAATCCGGCAGCGGCTCTTCCGGCTGAGCGGCCCGGTTGATGTCGTCTTTCACGGTGTCGTCCGCATAAATGTGGTACAGTTTGGAACGAAAACTTTCCGCATCCGGCACACCGTCATCCCGCACCACAACACGGGGCGTCTTCACCAGCCCAGACTCAATGCCGTCGTTTAGACCAAAATCGCTCACAATCCAGCCAAACAGAGCTTCCTCGTCGTTCTTCTTGCCAGAGGGGGCAAAAGGCGTGGCAGAGAAATCATAGCAAGTCAGGATATGCCGGGTCTTATGGATGCGATCCAGGCCGCTGATCCAGATGGTGGCCTGCTGCTCCGCCTCCTTCTGCTCCTTTGTCAGCTTTCCTTTGTTCTCAGGATTTTTGCGCCAGGCATGGTGGGCCTCGTCGTTGATGACAAGGATATTCTGCGTGTTTGCCAGCTCGCCCAGCACCTCACGGGTATAGGCTTCATCGCTTTTGACACCGCGCTTGTCAACACTGCGGCGCTTCTGCACAGCTTCCTCGCTGTCCCAGGCCAATGCCTGCCAGTTAGTAATCAATACCTTGCCCTGGCGCAGCTTGTCCATCAGGCCAACCGGCACCACACCAAACTGCGTGTAATAATTGTCCTCGCCTCCGGTTTGCAACACCTGGAGGCGGCTTTTGACTGTCAGGCCGGGGGCGACGATGAACACATACTTGGAAAACCGCTTATCCTGGGGATAAGTGGCTTTATTACAGACCATCCACGCAATCAGCATGGCCATGACGGTCGTCTTTCCGCCACCGGTGCAGAGCTTGGTGCAGATGCGCCGGAATGCGCCGCCGTCGCCGGGAATATCAACGCCGACACGGTCTGCCTCCGGCGCTTCCGTCAGCCAGATCAGAGTTTCCATAGCGTCCATCTGGCAGAAAAAGAACTGGTACTGCCGAACATCCTTGTCATTCCAGTGCTCCAACAGCTTTTTGGTCACGCCGGTGACACCTGGATACCCCGCCTCCCGCCATGCCTTGACGCGGGGCCGGATCAGGTTTACCAGCGGCAGCTCCATGAACTGCCCGATATCGTTGTACTGATTGGACCCCTGCCCAGCCACAAAATAGCCCGCTGGACGGCGGCCCGGCTCTCTCTGGAATGTCTGGCCGTTGAGATCGTACTTCCAGTGATGGGTCGGCTCACGATAGGCCGAATTGATAATAAGCTGATCAATTCCCGCCATCAGTCTTCACCTACCCTTATCACCTTCAGGCTTTCAATTCCCCGGTCGTCAATGATCTTCACCGCGATTCGGGAGTTGGGCTGCACGGTAAACCACAGGGACTCGTTCCCAGCAAATTTTTCGATCAGGTCCGGGTCGATCTCTGCCCGCAGCGTTTTCGCCAGCTTGTTCCAGCCGTCCTTTTTGCCGCCCATGGGGAAGAATACCTGCTTGGGCACGATGCACATTCCATCGTAATCCGTGTCCAGCATCCACATGGCGATACGGGAGGTACTGCCGGATTCTACGGTTCCCTTTTTCACATCATAGTAGTCAAACCCATTGACCCGTACCTTATACCGGGTCTTGCTACGGCCATCCCGGATCAGCTCCACGTCCGGCTGGCCCACCAGCCAGAAGGACTGGTCGGAGGAACGCTTCTTTTTCAGATCCTCGGTCATCAGGTCCGTATTCATCTGCGTTTGCAACAGCGTCACGCCGGGCCAATTTGTCTCCGCGATATTTTTAGCGGCCTCCGGGTCAAACTGGAATGCGGCAAACACGATGAGCTGGGGCGCGGGGCGCATGGCCTCCGCCTCGTCCAGCGCCATTTCCACCATGCGGGAATCCAGCGGCTTGGTCTCCCCGGCAAAGCAGATCACCGCCCGGCGGGGCGTGTCCTCCTTTGTCTCCGCCTCAGCTTGCAGGAATTTCGTGCCGGACAGCGGCTCCACCCGGCCGAACTCCAGCTTCGCACCGCCCCGGCCTAGGATGCCGGTGGCCAGAAGCTGATCCCGCCAGTCGGTCTGCTTGGCGCTGACGTCCTCTTCCATGCCGCCCAGATCGTCCAGCGGCTTGACCACGGGAGCGGGAAGGGCCTCCACGGTAAAGGGCCCGGTCACACGAATTTTCGTTTTGTCGATTTCCGGCTGGTCGTAGAGGGTCTCAGTGGCAGGGGGCTCGTTGTTGGCAATGGATTTCAGCGTGATATGGGGGACGGTCTTGTAAACGAAACCGCTGCCCACACCCTGTTCCTCATGTGCCAGTTTGTAGTAGTCAAAGGTGGCGGTCATCAGCCGCTGTTTGGCCAGCGTGACAGCCACCCGGGAGGTGTCGCAGGTGATCCAACGGCGGCCCCACTGCTCGGCTACATAGGCGGTGGTGCCACTGCCGCAGGTGATGTCCAGCACCAGGTCGCCAGGGTCGGTGGTCATGAGCATACAGCGTTGGATAACCATTGGAGATGTTTGTACGACATAGGTTAATTCAACACCGATTTGCAAGCTTTCCCAGCGGTCATTCAAAGGAATTACTGGAAAGTCTTCTACATATCTTTTATACCAAATTGTACTTCCGAGTTTTTGGATTCTACCCTTTGTGTGAAGTCTTTCAATTCCCTCTGGAGATGTTTTCCAATGTTTTCCGTGACGTGGAAGAAAGTCTTCCCCATTTATCGATACAGTTTGCTCAGGAGCGTTACTTTCCCCATCTGATAGGAGTGTTGTGTAGCGAAAACGTTTCCCGTCCGGCAAAGGTTGCTGTCCTAAAATTTGTGGACGAGTGAGCTTTTGAATAGTCCCATCAGGCAATTCAATATAATCATACCTATCAAGAGCGGTATCACCTGTCTTGCGTTCAAGATAAAGTTGATGATATTTGACCATAGTTTTATCTCTTGCATACCACACGAGATAGTCTGTGGTACTACTCATCAAACTTGCAGCCAAACTTCCTGTTTTCTGGAATTTTATAATCGCAACAAAATTTTCAACACCGAATACCTCATCGCAAATTTCCCGAACATGATGCAAATTTTCATCACTGATCTGTACAAACACGCTTCCGCTGTCGGCCAGCAGCTCCCGCGCCAGCAGCAGGCGGTTGCGCAGATAGGTCAGGTAGGAGTGAATGCCCAGCTCCCAGGTGTCCCGGAATGCTTTGATCATCTCCGGCTCCTGGGTCAGGTCCTCGTCCTTTTTGTCCTTCACATCCCGCTTGTCCACAAAGGGCTGGAAGTTAGAGCCGTACTTGATACCGTAGGGCGGGTCGATGTAGACCATCTGCACCTGTCCGGCCATGCCCTCCTTCTCCAGCAGGGAATTCATGATGACCAGGCTGTCTCCCGCAATCAGCCGGTTCGTCCAGTCAACGCCGTGCTGATAAAACTCGATGGCCTCCCTGCGGCGGCGCATCCGCTCCGCCGGAGTCTCGGCGGCAAATAAGCCGACCTGTCCCTCAAGCTGGTCCTCCTCCGCCTCCGAGTATGCCTTTGTGATCTGCGCAATGATATTGAAGGGCTTGATGGACTCGTGGATATGGATGGAGGAGGTAGGCACGTCAAAGCTCGTCCCCTCCGCCTTGCCCGCCCATTGCAGGGAGGGGGAAAGGTGGGGATCGAACTGGTAGGTTTTCACTTTCTCCTCCGCTTTGTCGTGCTGGGCCATGCCCACCGGCGGGTTGTTGGCCCGCTTTTTATCGTCATGGGTGTAGGCTTCGATGTCGCGCATTTTGGCGGCATCAGTTTCTGCCGCGGCGTTCTTTCTTGGACGGGGCATTTAGAGGGCCTCCTTTGCTGTTCCATGAGTCACTTCACCAGGTTTAGGCGTGAAGAGTTTATCGAACAGGATTTGATTTCGCTTTTTAGCATCTGCAAGGAGCTTGGCATAAGAAATGACTTCAAAATAAGCGTGTCGCTCTGACTGGTATCCATAATAACCCATCCCATCAGGGGTCATGCGAAGCCCTGCATCTTTACAAAGCGATATCATTTTCGTTGTTAAGTCACAAATAGCATAACAACGGAAGCAAGTTCTACTACAATCGCCAAAAGCCAGCCCATTTGCTCGTTTTTTTCGACCCGCTACGATTTCATCAATATAGCCTCCCATTTGCCGCAGAGGATTATCTTTCTTATTATCAGGCTTTTTGAATTCAATTATTGTTATCGTATTCAACGGTGCTTCATCTTCTGAAAAGGCAAAGGCTCGGTCAAAAACAGCAATATCTAATTCTTTTATGCTTCTACTATCAATGTCAGGTAAAGACTGTATTGTTTTATCTGATGCAAGGAATCTATGATACGCCAATCGCTCATCTATGACCCACAAATTCATTTCCTCAAACGGTATATCATCTGATGTATGGCGCATCGGGCAGATCAAGGAATGAATAACGTCTTCTTTCTTAAACAACCCATTTTCTTGAATAGTCAGCGCATCTTCCAGAAGCGCCAGTAAGGTTTTTCTTCGTGTCACATATTCAGCTAAAGATGTTTTACTAATCTCAGTAATACTGGACCAGTACCTATCAAACAACTGTTGATAAGTTATATCTGAACCTGCCACCTGATTTTTTACTGCTTTCTCCAGTTCTAGCCCTTGTTTTTTGATTTCTGTTTCCCACGCTTGAACCGCCTTGTGGAGTTCAAGCTCTAAAGCATCAGGTTTTAGCCCGGCAGGAATACTGTCATAAATCTCCGGCTTCATCTGTAGCAAATAGCGATAGGTAGGCCGATCTTGTTGTACAAAGTTTTTGATTTGCCGCCGCTTTTTCTGGTCTATATCAGACAAATAGTCTGCCAAATATCCTTTAATATACTCAATCGCTGTAGTCAGGACAGACTCTTCACCAGTCCCGAAAAAGGAAATTTGTCCGTAATTTTCATCGAAATCAAAATCTGTCCTGGTCGTATTGACTCTGGAATCCAAATATCCACTGACAATATATCCCACATAGAAGAAACCGCCTGAGTCATCATTGGGAATAATTTTCTTTTGCAAATTCGGAATATATTTTTTTAGTTCAACAGAGCGAACCTCTTGCATATTTGCACATAAGTGCAATTCATGTCCGGAAAATCCCTCTGGTAAGCGAAGATGGTATATCGTAAAGTCAACATCATTGAGTGTAAAACGGTCTTGATGCAAGGAATCTTTCACATTCTCTGCATAGTATTGATTCAATTTTATTGGAGCGGATTCATCATCAAGAAGAATTATTTCTGGACACTTTTCAGAAATAAAAAACGGAAGGCAATGTTCAATAATTCGTTTTGCAACGGCCTCCAATTCGACTGGTGCAGCATTCTGGTAATTAGTGTGAAAGTTACTTAGCCGAATTGTAGTAGAGAGTTCTTGAACTGATGTTTCGGCTTGATTGTCCTCTGGCGCTATTCCATCCGATGTAAAAGTAAATTCTCGACAGAAAAACGACTTATCTTCAGCGAAAACACTTTTAATTTTAACAGAATCAAAAGCTTTTAGCCAAAGAAATCTTCCTATACCTTTACAACCTTTTTGAACCTTTAATGTGGAATATGCAGTGTTAAAAGACCGATAATTCTCTGCATCTAGCCCAATCCCGTTATCTGTAATAGAAAAGGACTCAAAACGGCCAAGAGGCTCTTTGGATTCCAGGCCAAATTGATTGGATGTTTTTCTATGTGCGTGAATCACAATCTTGCCGCAATCCTTATTCGGCGAGTCTTCTATCGACTGAATAGAATTTACAACTGCTTCAAATAGTGGCCAAAGGGCATTTGAATCGGCAAGACGAATTGTGCTTAGTTGTCCCTTGATATCAAACAAAAAACCCATAAGCATCCTCCCATCGAAAAGAGTAACATTTCGGCTTCATATACCCAAGTGCATCATTACTGCCTGGAAAAATGCAGCATTCCAGTCAAAGCAAATAAAACCCCTCAATTATATTATAGCATAAACGGCGGATTGTGGCAAACACTTTTAATGATAGCAACGACAAGATATGTCCGGAAGCTGAGAGTCATATATTGGTCCTATATCTCTTGAAGCCGCTACGGAGTAATGCCGCATGAGACATAGTCGTAAATATATATTCTTTCCTCGATGCTGCGAGAAGGATATCTCACTTGATTAAGTGATACTGCATCCTTCTTCATCACCATAATCACGATTTGGAGGTGCAACTGTTGAAAGCAAAAGACCTGATCCATCACACAAACCCGCCATGTCCTAAGTGCCCGTACAAACTGGGGTTGGTACATACGATGGTCAACCCTTGTCCCCCGTGCAAGGAGAACTGCTATCAGACGTTCGAGCGATTCCAGAAGCAAGCGTTGGAAAATCACTCGACATCTGAGCATAAGAAAAGATAGGGCTGTAGATATTGGGTACATGAATCACAAGGACGCCTGTGTTGGGTGTCCTTGTTTTCATCGTATGATGTTCGCCCTCAACGATATATTCTATCAACGACATCAATAGGAAATGGAGTGATCTGCATTGTCCAAGAAAAAGATTCTCAAAGCAATCCTGCTCGCCCTCTCTGTCCTGCTGACGGCGGCACAGAGCACCGATGGAAAGGAGGAACCTGCGAAGTTCAACGATGACCCTGACACATACTCGGAGTAGAGGGCTTCCCGTGTGGGAGGCTCTCTATTTCTCTGTCCGGCATGGGCTGAGTGCAGCCCAC
>ERZ779621.563-NODE-563-length-14485-cov-11.362717_pt1 | contig 14485 bp, 25 predicted proteins | sample MGYA00514215_ERZ779621 | MGnify/ENA primary metagenome ERZ779621 (study PRJEB29562, sample SAMEA4376715) | mouse gut metagenome | isolation source: Cecum | study: EMG produced TPA metagenomics assembly of the A DSS colitis mouse model was used to assess the...
TATAAGTTAGTAATACTTTAAAGTAATGCCAACACAGTTATTGACTATCACCAATGATTTCAATATGTCGTAAAATATTTGGGTACGTTAAAGAAAATGAATTGTATGATTCCTATAAAGCAGATTTCATTAAAATTACAGATGAATGTTTTAGAAATAAATTTTTAGAATTGCTTGTTTAATGAATGCCCATTAAACGAAGGTTTCAAGTATATAGAGAAGGAGAATAAGTTTATATGAAATTTAAAGGAGATATTATTATTACAGATCCTTGTTATATTATAAAAGCAGAACATCATGGAACAAAGCTAATTACAGAAGACGATTGGGAAGCATGTAATTATGGTAATAATATGGAAGTTCTAGGTATAAAGAATTATATTTGCCGTGGAACGATTTATGGTGATTGGTCATGTACTACATTCAATTCTGTTACAGGTGAGGAGATTGGCGAATTTTGTGCAGATGCTGGAATGGTAGCGGTATTTTTACTTGATGAAGTTATTAAGTACAATCCTGATTTTGATTACCATACTAATAAACCTTGGACAACAACGTTGATAAAGGATTTCGAGGGAGAAGTTGATTTTGAAGTAATTGATGATGAATATGGAGAACCAGAAGTGCAAGTTGTTGGCAAAGGTAATGTTAATTTTGTTGGCAAGCAGACAGGATTATAATATTCAATGAAAGAAACATTTTAACTGGAAGGAAGGTGAGTTTGTGTATCAGAATTGTTGTAAGAAATGTGGAAGTATATCATTACATACAGAAGTAAAAGGTAGTAATACTGGATTGTATTGTGACGATTGTGGAGCCTGGGTGAAGTGGTTGGGAAAAGATGAATTGAATGCATTTGAACATAGTAAAAAGAATCAAGTGCCTGTTCAAATGAGAGATTCTACACCAGAAGAAAATCAGGCAATTTCAGAGTATATTAAAAGTATCAGTGTTCCAACAGGGATAAATATTTTTGATGAAAAATCAATAGTTAAAAGATTAGAGGAATTTGTTGAATTTCTTGAAAAAACAATAGACACAGAATATGATAAGCTGCCATTGTCTACAGAGGACGCAATTAGAAAAAATTCATACTGTTTGGCGTTGGAACGTGACAAGAGAGCAATTCAAAATATTTTAAATGGATGTGATTTTAACTATGTAAAAGAATAAAATAAGAACTCTGGTAACTTTGGCGAGTGAGCAGAGTTCTTATCCAACACAAAACGGGTTGCCGTCTTGATAGATCTGATTATATCAATTCTTAATGACTTAATCAAGTCAGCAATTCCTAAAATTAAAAATTGAATACAGGTGGTGATATTTATATAGAAATTTTTTATCATGGAACATCTGATACTTTAGATGTGAGCAAAATAATTTTACCTCCGATTCAGACAAAGAATTTGCGAGAGGAATGGAGAAAGAAGTATATAGATAAGGTGTTTTTTACAACATCATTATTATCTGCTGAAAACTATGCAAAGAAGGCCTGTAAAAAGTATGGTGGCAATCCTGTAATTTATGTGGTTAAGCCAATAGGACAATATTTTAACAGAATTGATTGTGAATACATAGCTGATAAAGCAGTAGTAATAGGACAAATTTAGTATTAAAATAAATCTTTCAAGTAGAAAATTTTAGAATAACGAAAGGAGTAAGAGGTTTGCTGGCCAGCATTAAAGACTGTCTTTACTCCAAAATGTAATTGAGAGAAGAAAATAACTTAAAGAATTGGGAACTGGTAAATTTTTGTGAATTTGATAAGTATGCTACTAAAAGTTACTGTGCAATTCACGGAACAGATGAGAGTTTGAATCTTGGTGATATTACTAAGGTTGATGAAACGAAACTAAAACCATTTAATATGATTTGTGGAGGTAGCCCTTGTCAGGACTTCAGCGTTGCTGGTAAACAAAAGGGTTCTGTGTGGACTTGTAAGGATTGTGGACATGAATATAATCCTCTAACAGTACATTGGAGCCAGCGGGATAAATGTCCTAATTGTGAAAGTGGTAATATTGAAAAAACAAGATCATCACTTCTTGTTGAGTATTTAAGAGTAATCAGAGCAAGCAAACCTAATTTTGGTATGTATGAAAATGTTAAAAATATTGTAGGAAAGCAGTTTAGAGATACCACATTCAAATTATTTGAAGATGAATTACATGAGTATGGCTACAATACATATTGGAAAGTGCTGAATGCAAAAGACTATGGCATTCCTCAGAATAGAGAGCGAGTATATCTGATTTTTATCAAGAAAGATTTAGATAACGGTAAATTTGTATTTCCTGAAGGATTTGATAACGGGATCCGTTTAAAAGATGTTTTGGAAGATGAAGTAGGTGAGAAATATTATATTTCCGATGATAAAGTACAAAGATTTTTGACAAATCTTAATAGCAATAATTCGCTTTTATACGATCCGTGTCAGGTAAAAAGAGAAGGTAAATCAAGAGAATATAATGATTACTGCCCGACTCTCACTTCAAGAGATTATAAAGATCCCAGATTGATAAATGAAAACGTAGTAAAGCAAATCGGAAATATTTCTGACTGTAATGGAAATTGGAAGAATCCACAGGTAGGGAGAATATATGATCCTGATGGTTGTTCACCAACATTAAATACATGTAGTGGTGGTAGTCACGAACCTAAGATTGTACAGATTGGAAAACTTAATTCTTCGCAAGATGGAGTAGTAGTATCTGACAAAGGTATAGCTCCTACACATACTGCTGGTCATGGGAATACACCAAAAGTTCTTGAAACTCCAGATTATAGTTACTGTCTGGATGCAAACTATTATAAAGGAACAACAATAAAACAATATGTTGACAAGCACAGAAGACAGCTTGTATCTGAAGTTAAAGAAACAGATAATAAGACAATAATTCAGAAACCACGAGGATTCAATAAAGGTGGAGAACATAATATTTGTCCTACATTATCTTCACATAGTTGGGAATGCAATAACTTTGTAAAAGAACAAATTAGAATCCGCAAATTGACTCCAAAAGAATGTTTTAGACTTATGGGATTTTCTGATTCAGCATACGAAGATACAAGTGAAGTTGTAAGTAATTCGCAATTATATAAACAATCCGGAAACAGTATTGTTGTAGATGTTTTATATTACATATTAGTTGAATTATATAAAGCAATGCCATATCTGTTTGATGATTTGAAACTGAGTAGTTTCTTCTCTGGGATCGGTGCATTTGAGGTAGCATTGGATAGATTATTTGAAAGTATCAACACAGGAAATTTTACCAAACCACAAGCGGAGTAAAATCTGCTTGTGGTAAAAACAAACTTAATTGTGTTGGTATGCTTGAAGGTAATGGACATGAAATAAGACGAAGAGTATACGATCCAGAAGGGGTAGCTCCAACATTATGTGGCGTTGGTTGTGGTGGGAATACAGAACCTAAAATTATTGTTGGCGCAGCTATGCGTGGTAGATATAATTCAGATGGTAAAACTGAGCAGCAGATAGAAATCAGAGATGATGAATTATCTAATGCAATTACAACAGTACAGAAAGATAGTTTGGTTGTAGAGAAGAAGCAATAAATCCCACGTTTCATCTAAATATTATAATAAATAAAAACGAAAAGGAGAATAAAAAATATGAGCGATATTGTGTTTGATTTTAAAAATTTGAAAGTGATACCATTACCTGATTCAATTATCTATCAAAAGGAAATGATAGATGCTTCTTTTAGAGATCATATTCGTAAACAATTTTTAGAAAATGCAAGGCAGTTTAATATTACGATATGTAAAGAAAGGGATAGATTGATGAGAAAAAATAGTGAAGTAGTAGACGTAAACATCATTGTACCAAACAAGGTTGTAGAGGTAACTTTTTCTGATGGAACAAAAGAGAAATCTGTATGTAGAGAACCTGATACATTCAGCTTGGAGTCTGCAATTTCTATTTGTATTTCTAAGAAAATTATGGGTGGATCATCTGCTTATAATAATGTGATTAAACGTGGTATGAAGGTCTATGAGAAGAAGTTAGAGTTTGAGAAGCATCAGAAGGAAGAACAGGAGCGGATTGAGAAGAAACGTGCCAAGAGACTTGCTTATAAGGAACGTAGAACAGCTAAGAAACGTGAAGAACAGATTGCAATTCAGACAGAAGCGTATCTGAGGGCGATGAAAGCAGTAGAAGATTCTAAGAATGTAAGTGTAAATGAGGAGAATAATTAAATGGCAATAGTAGGAGCAATTTTAGGTGATATAGCTGGTTCTCAATATGAGTTCCAGCGTCCTAAAAATTTGAATTGGAAGAAATGTGAATTGTTCACCGATAACTGCTATTTTACAGATGATACCGTTATGACTTTGGCTGCTAAATTAGCAGTCGAAAACAATATTTCGTTTGCTGACTCTTATAGAAAGTTGGGTAGAAAATATCCAAATGCAGGATATGGAGGAATGTTTGATTCTTGGCTGAGATGGGATGATGAAAAACCATATAATAGCTTTGGTAACGGATCAGCTATGAGATGTTCATATATTGGTGGGCATTTCAACACAGAAAAAGAAGTAATAGACTGGGCTACAAAATCGGCAGAATGTACACATAATCATCCTGAAGGTATTAAAGGTGCAGTAGTGACTTCTATGTGTATTTATATGGCAAGAAAAGGTGCATCTAAAGCTGAAATATTCAACTATGTAAAAAGACAATATCCAATGGATTCTTATAGGTACAGCGTTGAATATAAATTGGACGAGTACAGGGATACATATAGATGGGATGTTACTTGTCAAGGAAGTGTACCAGTAGCAATCAGATGTTTTCTTGATAGTGAAGATTATGAGTCATTTTTGAGAAATGTATATTCGCTTCCCTGTGATATGGATACTCTATGCGCTATTGGTGGTGGAATTGCAGAGGAATTCTATCATGGTACTGGATTTGCAGAGGAATGGTTATTGAAGAATTATTTGGATGAGGATTTGTATAAGATTGTGAAGATGTAAAGGAGAAAAATGATATGGAAATTATGAAAGTCAAAAATTATAAGGTATTTGCAGAAAATTTAAGAAGGAAAACTGGATGTGAAGTCATTATCAAAATTATGAGCAATAAAGACCACTATCATTTTCAGTTAAATAAAGATGGTATTTCACTTGGGGTATTATGTCTTAATTGTGGAGAAGCATCTTTTGCTCCATTTGTTACACATGAGACTGCACAGAACGATCAATATATTAATGTACAGTATATGCCAATGCTTGAAGATTTTATTGGTGTACTAAAAGTGTTTGATGAAATGTTCGTTTGTGAAGAGGAAGTATAGACATAAAATCTGCGATTCATTTGGTGGGAGGTAATACATGATAGAAACAATCAGTGAGAATGATGAGAAGAGATTTAAAGAAAAAGTAAATAAATTACTTTCACAAGGATATAAAATTTCTTCTACAGATTGTGGTTATGTTGATGAAGTTGGTGGCAATGTATACGATTGCGAATATTGGATGGCGATTTTAATTAAGGAGTAAGAGATGAAAGAACTAAGAGTAATTATAGCTGGTAGCAGAGACTTTGATGATTTTCTAAAACTTATAGATAGTTGCACTGATATTTTATCCAAAATTACAGAGCATCATAATGATTTAAATAAGATTAGAGTTGTTAGTGGTGCAGCTAGAGGGGCGGATCAGCTAGGTGAACAGTATGCAAAGGTACGGGAATATGAATTATCAAGGTTTCCTGCCGATTGGGATGGATTAGGAAAGAGAGCTGGTTATGTAAGAAATGCTGAAATGGCTAAGTATGCTATGGAAGATGGTAATTATGGTGTGCTGATTGCATTTTGGGATGGCAAGAGCAAAGGTACAAAACATATGATTGATTTGGCAGAGAAGAATGGATTAGACGTGCATATTGTGAGGTTTTAGGGAGGTATACATATTGAATTCAAAAGGAATAGTAGCATTAAAGGACACGAAAAATTTATGTTATAAATGTTTGCGGAAAAAAGATAAAGTACATCAGATCCGCATTGGTGGAAGTGGGTATGGTAGTGCTTTTGATAACTTTAGTACAAGTTTGCAATTATGTGATGAATGCTTTTCTGAATCTCAAAAAGGTAATCCAATTTGGGATATGGAAACCGTATATGGACAAATGCATTTTGGTGAGTATACAAAGAAGAGTGATTATCCTAAAGATAAAATTGTGGATGAGTACATAGATCAAAGATATCGTTATGATGATGAGATGTATGAATATCTTAGTGGTCTTCCACTTGAAAGTAGAGAATTGGTATATAACAGTAATTCATATGGGGCTTGTGCAGATTATAATATGAAACCGCAAGACTGGATTGATTATCAGTTAGATGAGTTACCACATAAAAAATGCAGACAATACGGATTTTATTCTCCACAGGAAAAATTAGCATATAAAGAAAGATTTCCTAATTGTGAGTGCGTTTCTATTAATAAATATAAAGATGGTTCTCAGGGAAGTAGTTGCCCTTATGGAGCATTTGGTGATGAGAATGGAAATGTTAGTTTGAATATTGCAGACGAATGTTATATGTGTGATTCATATAAGCCAAGAGAAGGTGATATTAAAATTATTGATGAGGTAACAGAGTATTATAAACATGAAAAAGACAGATTAATACATATGTTGCAGTATGCCTCTACAAGATTGAGAGAATTAGAAAATGATGTAGAAAAGTACATAGATAAACATGGCAGATGAATCTTGCATTTCATAGGAGGAGAAAAAAGAAGTTATGAGTATGGAAAGTCATTATTACGTTATAGCTGGTTATGATTTGACTGGCAACGAAACAGATAAATTTAAAGATTGGAAGTGGTCAGACGAAGGAGAAGATTATATTTGCAATCAATGCAAAGGCGAAATTCAATTTTTTGATGATCCGATGAGTGGTTCATATTTATATTTTGGTTATGTTTTGGTTGCTGGGAATGAATATAGTTTTGATACAGAAATGTTTGAGGTGTCTGATATTGAAAAATGTCATGGTAAGGTGAAGGCAGAATTGGTAAAACTTCAAGAACTGGGAATGATTACAAAAGATCCACATTTTAAACCTGTGTTTAAGATTATTGTATTTGAAGAATGTAGATAGAGGGGGGCGATTTATATAACACATAATTACATAAATCTTACAAATGGCGTTGAAGCTATTCCAATGTTGAAATTTTGGAATGATGACTATAGATTCATTCGTATACAATCTACTATTTGTGAGCAAAAGAACTGGGACAGGCTCATTCAAGATTTAGATTATGATTTTCTTATGAATCTGGCACTTGGACACAAATGTATTGTGTATGATTTCGGAGCGAGAAAGCCAATTCCTAGAGCGGTATATCAAGGCTTAGAGTTCGTGAAATATGTTTTGAATCGTAGGTGGTTGGATCGGGAGTATATCACAAATGTAAATAGAAGTAAGAACCAAGAGAGAAAGAATAACTGTAATAACTATTTTGGTAAGTGTTATCAGAGATTAGAAGACAGAACTAAAAAGAAATTGGATTATTTCTTACCATATGTAATCACAAAAGAGATAAATTTGGAATGTGTTACTGATTGTACACAGCATGATAATGATAAAGAGTTTTATAGAGAAATTCTTAGAAAGGTAGGATGAAAATGAGTGATAAAGAAATAGTAGGTAAAATATCATTCTCTTTCACAGACGAAAATGGTGAAACTGTTTCATTAAAGAAAATCTTCACTGGAGATGAAGAAGAAATAGGAAGAATTGATTGGCTGTTAGATGAGTTTAAATATTTTTTACAGGCAATGAGTTTTTCAGAATCAATGACAAACAGGATTGTATACCTTGAAAGTGGTGAGAAACTAATTGGTGAAGATGGAGAAGTGCTAATTGAGGTAAGGCAATAAATCGAGATTTCAAGGTCGGTTGAGCGAAGATTTTGAATAAAGAAAAGCCAATTCAGTAGAAACTGAACTGGCTTTGGAGAAAATTACCTTAAAAATACAGTATTCTTATCAGCATATACCATTTTCCCGCATCTTGGACAATTGCTGTATCCCATAGGAATGGCTATCACATTCTCACAATGATGGCATTTGATTTTATGATAGCCGAAAGGTATATCCTCCGTTGGTTGGCTGTATAATGTGTTCTTGTTTGCTGGCTCAAACATGGAATTTTTAGGAGTATACCATGTTTGGGATGGCGAATACAGTAATTCGCTTTCGCTGTGTTCTGAGGATACATAAGTAGGTGGATATTTTTTCTGGGCTATTTTCTCCAATTTTTTATTCACTCCTTTCATATTAATTTTTACAGTAACATTTTTTTTCATTTGAAATCTCCTTTCTATATAATTTGATTTTTGGTTACAAGATAAGTGTAACATGATATGAAAAATCATTTGTACCAAATTTAAACCCTATAAAAATTGGGTATTGATAAAGGCAAAATATGTTGTTCTACAAAATAATAAATGCGACAGAAAAGAGGTAATAATATTTGGAAACTGGATTATTTGATAAGAATGGAAAACCCATCAGTGTCGGAGATAAGACAAGTCTTGTTTTAGATAACGGCGAGGTGAGAGAATTTGATGTTTGCGTAAAGACGGTAAATCGAGTTGTTAAATGCCATCCTGATTTTGATGATAAGTATGCAAAGGTAGCAATTACAGGTGTTGTGTTCTGTTGGAATGGGTATGATTTATTTCCGTGTGTAGATGAAAATGGTATTTCTGATGTTTCAAAAATGGAAGTAATAACCCGTTAAAAAATCTGTTTTATTGCAGGAGGTGATTTATAGTGTATGTTACAAACATTTGAAGAAATGTGTGATAGTGAAGAGATTTGTAGCTATTGTTCTCATACGGAATATGGAGAATATAAGTCTGGTGTTACACCAAATGGATATTGGAGTTGTGAAGGTGGTTGGTGTAAAGACGCATATGAAGATTATTTAGATGAAAATGAGACAACAGAGAACATTGTGAAATATGCTAGTGCTGTAAAATTGACAAACAAGGAGAAGTTTAATGGGAACACCGCTTAAATTCGAGTTTGATTTTGATGAAGTGTTTGAGGGAATCAAGCAAGGTGTAATAAGAGAATTATCAGAAACAAATTTTGACGAAGCTAAAGAATCAGCTATAAATCAGATTAAAAGTGAAGTAAAAGGGAAATTGGATCTTACATATAGCGATGAATATGCTTTAAAAGATGAAATTAAAAAGGAAATAAAAGAGAAAGTATTTGAGAAACTTATCAAAGATATTGATGAAAAATATTTAGAACAGTTTAAAGATTACATAGAGTCACAGTTGACAAAGAATCCTGACAGATTAGAACAATTAAAAAGAGAAATAAAGGATGGATTGACTGAAAATCTATATGATGATTTATATAGTTCCATCAGAAAGGAGGTAATTGGACAAGTTAAAGAAACAACTACTCAGTTATGCAATTTGATTAGCGGCAACAGCGTTAAAATAGATAGTTCCAATAAAACGATTTCTAAAAAGGAATATGAGGAGCTTTTGCATAGAAATGAAGTATTAAATGCATTGGAGGCAGGTGGTGTTGATAACTGGCAGTGGTATGGAGATTCATTAAGACAATATTTTGGAGAAGAAGATTAAATTAAAAATAACACAGAAAGGAACAAAGGTGCTGCAGCCATGAGATGATCATGCCTTTCTGGTGAAGAAAAATATTTGAGAATAGTAATTACGAATTATGGTATGGTGATTGTCTGGAATTGATGGACAATATTCCTGATAAGTCAGTAGATATGATATTTTCTGATTTACCATATGCAACTACACAAAATTCGTGGGATTGTATGATAGATCTTGATGAATTATGGAAACAGTATAAAAGAGTTATTAAGAAAAATGGATGTATTGCGTTATGGGCGCAAGCTCCGTTTTCACATGTACTAGCATTAAGTAACATTAAACAATATAGATATGAATGGATTATTGAAAAAACCAAAGGAACAGGACATTTAAATGCGAAGAAAATGCCTATGAAAACACATGAGAATATAATGATATTTTCTGATTTAGATGAATCTCCAGAATCAATTCAAATATTCTATGGCAAACTTCCGACTTATAATCCACAGATGACAGATGGGCATGATCCAGTACATAGTTACACAAAACATACAACAGATGGAAGTTGTTATGGGGATACAAAAATTGGAATCAGTGGTGGAGGTAGTACACAAAGATATCCGAGGGATGTACTTCAGTTCAAGTGGGATACTCAGAAATCAAGTTTACATCCATGTCAAAAGCCAGTAGAAGCGTGTGAGTATTTTATAAAGACTTATACTAACGAGGGTGATACTGTACTTGATTCAACTGCTGGAAGTATGACAACTGGAATAGCTGCTATTAGGACAGGAAGGAAATGTATTTGTATTGAGAATGATGAAGAGATATTTAATATTGGTAAAAATAGAATTTTGGAATGTGTAAAGAATCGAGGCGATGTAAACGGATAGATTAGGAGAAGTCAAAAATAATAATAGTGGAACACCTATGAAGATTGTTAGATATGGTGCTTGTGATGACATTGATGTGAAATTTTTGGACGATTTTCATTATATCAAAACAACTACCTATTCTAATTTTGTCAGAGGACAGGTTAAGAATCCATATGATAGAGATTTATTTGGCGTTGGTTATATTGGTGTTGGAAAATGGAAAGTAAAGCATAATGGCAAGTGGTCAAGGGTTTATTTATGTTGGCGACATATGATTGAAAGATGTTATCACAGAAAGAGCAGCAAGCAATATCCAGCATATTACGGAATTTGTACAGTATGTGATGAATGGCACAATTTTCAAATTTTTGCTGAATGGTATAAAGAAAGAGAATATGAATGTAAGGGGAGACTGCATCTTGATAAAGATATAAAGAATCCTGGAAATACAGTATATTCTCCAGAAAATTGTTTGTTAGTTCCGCAAGAACTAAATGTCTTATTTGTAAATAAATCAAATAATAGAGGAGTGCCAAATGGTATTCAAAAGTGTGCAAATGGTTATTCAGCAAAATATGATGGCAAAAGTCTTGGAGTTTATAAGACGATTGAAGAAGCTTATTATGCACAAACAAAGAAAAAGAAAGATGAGATATTAAAGGTGGTTAATGATTATAAAAATATTATTCCAATTGAAGTATACGAAGCAATTGTGAAATATGAGTTTTCGATTGAGAATGATAGAAATTATAAAAGAGTTTCTTAATACTACCCAAGGAAAAGCCAATTTTATTCGGAGGTGAATAAATATAAAAATAATTGATTTGTTAAAAAATTGTTTATGGGATGATTCTGATATGGAAGAATTTAAAAATATTCATCCAAAGCAGCTTATTAGTGGAGAGATTCCGATTCCAGTATGGAAAATACACTATTCTTATTATACAGCAAGAGGAAACCCTAAAGAAACAGATAAATATATCCTAGATAATGAGAATGCATGGGATAGAATAGATGATCAATTTATGAAATATATAGAAGAGCAAAATGAAAAACATCCTGAGAGAAAATTATCAAACGTAAAAATTCTTGATAGTTCTCTGATGGGAAAAGTATATTTAAAACTTGAATAAGAAATTTACATATATCAATCATAGTCAAACCCTGTAATCAGGGTTGTATAGCAAAAGACATCTATATCACCTAGAGTCCTAGCGACAATTAAGGCTAAAACGTAAAATCTTACGCCCTGGACTAAAATAGTTGTTCCCAAGAATAAGATAGATTCCTTTAAAAATGGTGAAATACCAAATTAAAGGAAGATTATGATGAAGTATATTGCAAGTTGTAGTTTTGGCAAGGATTCCCTTGCTATGGTTTTAAGAATTTTAGAAGAAAATTTACCTTTAGATGAAGTGATTTTCTTTGATACAGGAATGGAATTTGATTCTATTTATCATAACAGAGATAAAATGAAGCGGTTGTTAGCAGAACGTAAGATATTATTTTCTGAGTTGTCTTCTAAAAATCATTTTTTGTTTGATATGTTTGTTCGTCCAATTAAATACAGAAATTCACAGAATAAACAATATCCGATTCACTATGGATATGAGTGGTGTGGAGGTAGAGGTATTCGCTGGGGAACAAGTGGCAAACTATCAGCAATTATGAATCATTATAAAGAATATTACCCAAATGAGGAAATAACTGAATATGTTGGTATTGCAGTGGATGAACCAGGAAGGATTAGAGAAAATAGCAGAACTGGCGTCATTAAAACTTATCCACTTGTTGATTGGGGGATGACAGAAAATGATTGTCTTACATATTGCTACAATCATGGATGGAACTGGGATGAAAATGGGGTTGAATTATATAGTGTTCTTGATCGTGTGAGTTGTTGGTGTTGCCAGAATAAAAATTTACAAGAACTAAAGAATATTTATGTGTATTTACCTGAATATTGGCAAAGATTAAGAGGATTACAGAGTAGAATAGATTCGCCCATGAAGGGGATCGGTAAATCTGTATTCCAGTTAGAAGAAAGATTTAAGAGAGAAATAGAAAACGAAAAGAAAGGTGGTGAAAAGTAGTGCATCCGAGCAAGTTTTTTAAAGAAACAAGTCTACGAACTGGTATAGACACCTTTGAAATATTTGATAAAGATTTGCGACAAAAGTTAATGCAGATTCATCCACTGAATTTTATAAAAACAAAAGTAACATTGCCAGTTTATAAAGTAATTGTAAATTATGAAACGCCTAAAGGAAACCTTAAAGAGATAGAAAAGTATATGGTTATGGACTCTCCTGTTGAAGAACAGGAAGGAGAATATTATAACGAAGTATGGGCTGAAATGTTCACAGAAGATTATGGGAAAGAACATTCCATGAAGAATATGAAAGTTTTAAGTGTTGAATATATTTGTGACGCTGTGCTACCAATTGGTTAGACCATCACCCAAAGTATTTATAACCTTTATTTATTAAAGGTTGTCACAAGACTATTTATTATGGCACGTTGATAATAAATAATCGAAAAAGGTATGTGGTAGTGACGTAAAAAGACACCCACGAATACGAATATAATTCGTGAATAAAGTATGGCTTTACCTCACGTAAACGTAGATCAATTACGTGAGGAAAGATACATATTGGGTGAAAAAACATTAACGGGACTGTTAGAGAATTGTCCAAAGAACCAAACTATTGGAGACAATTTAGTAAGAGCATGGTCAAAAATTAATAGTAGCAAATATGAGAAAATTGTATGTTCAATATCTGGAGGATCAGATAGTGATGTGATGTTGGATATTTGTACAAAGTGTGACAAAGATAACAAGATTGAATATGTTTGGTTTGATACAGGTTTAGAATATCAAGCAACAAAGGATCATTTAAAATATCTTGAGGAGAAATATGGAATTAAAATCAAACCATACAAAGCGATTAAACCGATTCCGCTTAGTTGCAAGAAATATGGACAACCATTCTTATCGAAACAGGTTAGTGAATATATAAAAAGGCTTCAAGGTCATAATTTCAAATGGGAAGATAAGTCTTTTGAGGAATTATACCAAGAGTATCCGAAATGTAAGGCTGCGTTGTTATGGTGGTGCAATAAAAAAGAATGTAATTCTTTCAATATCAGATGGAATAAGTGGTTAAAAGAATTTCTAATAGAAAATCCGCCTACATTTTCAATTTCAAGTGCCTGTTGCAAGTATGCAAAGAAAGATGTTTCTCATAAACTATTAAATGAAAGTAAATATGATTTGAATATTGTCGGTGTAAGAAAAGCCGAGGGAGGTGTCAGGGCAGGTTCATATAAAAGTTGCTTTGATGAAAATGGTAAAAGTAAATGTGGATCATATGATAATTATAGACCTTTATTTTGGTATAAAAATTCTGACAAAGAAGATTATGAAAATCATTATGGAATTATACATAGTAAGTGCTATACAGAATATGGATTAAAGAGAACGGGTTGGGTAATATAAACAGCCCCTTATATTAGTGATAGTATAAGAAAACAATGTGAACTCTATTACTCAGAGGTGTGTATTACACGCTTAGGAATCGTAGGAAATGACGATTAAGTAATATGCTAATAGGGGAACCTAAGTCAGAAATGATATGGCAATCCTATGCTTAGATTTTGATATTTAACTGTTTGTAAGGAGGAAAAATACAAACAGGAGTTATTTATATAATAAAAAATTCAATTAACAACAAAGTTTATATAGGACAAACAACTATGTCATTGCATGATAGGTGGATGGCACATATGAAACCATCTACTTTGAAAAGAAAAGGAACTTATAAAATATATAATGCAATGAATAAATATGGGAAAGAGAATTTTATGTGCGAAATTTTAGAAGATAATGTGCCAATAGATGAATTGAATAATAAAGAAATATATTATATACTTGACAGTTGAAAGTTCTCAAAAAAATAACCCTTTCGGATAAATCTATGGTA